>Ga0114905_1000659_pt1 | contig 20957 bp, 30 predicted proteins | sample MalvireepMed_b05_FD_83499 | JGI IMG/M metagenome (GOLD analysis project Ga0114905, IMG submission 83499) | Marine viral communities from the Global Malaspina Expedition - Malaspina viral metaG DeepMed_b05 | ecosystem: Environmental > Aquatic > Marine > Oceanic | place: Mediterranean Sea...
GTACAGGTGCTCCTCGTGATCGCTTTAGTAGCCAAACGGGTTTAACTATTGATGAGTTTGCTTCATTAAGTAATGCTCAAAAAAATGAGCTTAATAGACGATTACAATTAGCGAAGGCTGGAGGGGCTAGAATTTCTGAACCAGCAACAGGTTTTAAAATACCTCCTGAATTAACGCAAACTGGAATGACTCAAGCAGAATATGCTGGTCTTGCTGGGGCAAGATCTAGAGGAATGACATGGGGGGAACAGCGTGGAGCTTTAGACAGAGCTCAGGGAAGGATATTAGAACGAACAACTCCCGGTGCAGCTGCAAGACTTGATAAAACTGGTCGCAAAACTATTCTTGGCGATGGAACTGAAATGAATACAGCAGATTTTAGAAAACTACCACCAATGAAAAGACTGGGTATGCTCGATAAAAGTTTTGCTACTGCATCACCAAAAGGACAAGGATTTAAAAGTTTAACTAAACAACAAGAAAGATTAGATGAAATTAAAAAACCTAAAGAATGGTGGGATACTGATGCTCCTGATAAACCTTTAGATTACACAAAAAGTTATTTTGGTCAAACTAAAGGTCAGGCAAGAAGAAAAGCTAAACGCGAATTAAAAGAATTTATGGGAAAGGCTCTTGAATTATCTCCAAAAGAATATGCAAAACTTAAACCAACTGAAAGAAATGCGCTTTACACTTTTGTCAGAGAGTTTCCTGGAGGACCAAAAAAAGCTGCAGACGCGATTATAAAAGGCGCATCAAAAGAAGGAGAAGTAGAAGTTGGGCAACTACTAAATATGCTTAGGGAATCAGGATTTTTACGGGCTACTCCAAATCTTATAGCTCCATTTAAGAAAGGTGGCTCTGTAGATAAAAAATGGATACAAAAAGTTAGGTCTCGTATAGAGAAAAAAGGCACTGAAGGGGTGTGTACAGGGGAAAAATATGGCAGTTCCTCTTGTCCTCCAGGGTCTAAAAGGTATAACCTAGCCACAACTTTTAAAAATATGAACAGAAAGAGGGCATAAGATGGCTACTTCAGGAACAACAGCCTTTAACTTAGATTTAAACTTGCTTGTAGAAGAAGCATTTGAAAGATGTGGTGCAGAATTACGCACTGGATATGATTTAAAAACAGCTACACGTAGTCTTAATTTATTAACTATAGAATGGGCTAATAGAGGCGTTAATTTGTGGACTATAGAAGAAGGAACTGTAACGTTAACAGAAGGAACAGCTAACTATCCTTTACCTTCTAATACTATTGATTTAGTGAGTCAGGTAATTAGAACCGGCACGGGGGGTACACAAGAAGATATTAGTATTTCTAGAATTGCTGTTCCTACATTTGCTTCTATACCTAGTAAAAATAGTACAGGACGTCCTAATCAAGTTTATATAGATAGAAAAGCAGAGATCCCTACTATTACTTTGTGGCCTGTACCTGATAATGATACTTATACTTTTGTGTATTGGAGAATGAAAAGAATTGAAGACGCTGGAACAGGAGTTACTAACCAAGAAATACCTTTTAGATTTTTACCTTGTTTAGTAGCTGGGCTTTCTTATTATTTGTCGTTAAAAATTCCTGGAGCTGGTGAAAGAACACAGTTTTTAAAACAAGATTACGAAGAACAATGGTTGTTAGCTTCTACTGAAGATAGAGAAAAAGCTACTTTACTTATATCTCCAAGACAACAATTTGTATAGGAATTATTATGGGTCAAAAATATGCTTCAAATAAAAACTCTATAGCAATTTGCGATAGATGTGGGTTTGAATTTAAACTTAAAAAGCTTAAAAGTTTGTTTATAAGAACCACACAAACTAACATATTAGTATGTCCCGAATGCTGGAATCCTGATCAGCCACAAAATATGCAAGGGATGTACCCAGTAGTTGACCCTCAAGCGGTACAAAACCCTAGACCTGACACCAGCCTCGCTGTGCAAGGGGGAAAAAGCAGTCGAGGTATACAATGGGGTTGGAATCCCGTAGGCGGAGCAGTTAGCCCTGTTAATGAACTTACACCTAACAATTTAGTTTCAGAAGGTAAGGTAGGAAGTGTTACCATATCAATTACATAGATTAAGGAGATTTTAAATGAAAACAGATAATAAACCTCAAAAAACAAAAGTTCCTCATGTAGCAGGATACCCAGAAAAGGATGTTAAAACATCAGGTATTGTAACTCGCGGTAATGGAGCAGCTACCAAAGGCACTAAAGCTCGCGGACCAATGGCGTAAATATGAATTACACAGAATTAGTAGCGGCTATAAAGTCATATACAGAAAATGACTACACGACTACAGATGTAAATACGTTTATTCAGAATGCGGAACAACGTATATACAATGCTGTACAAATACCAGACTTACGTAAAAATGTAACTGGTAAAATTTCTTCTAATAATAAATATTTAGAAGTACCTGATGATTGGCTTGCTGCCTATAGTTTAGCTGTTATAAATTCAAGTAATGAATATACTTACCTTTTAAATAAAGATGTTAATTTTATTAGGCAGTCTTTTCCAGATATTGACACTGCTTTTAACGGGACACCGCAATACTATGCGATATTTGACGAGACAAAATTTATTTTGGGGCCAACACCAGACACTGCGTATGATGCTGAATTACATTATTATTTTTATCCTGATTCTATTGTTACTGCTAGTACTTCTTGGTTGGGCGATAATTTCGACACTGCGTTATTTTATGGTTCGTTGTTGGAAGCAGCTGCGTATCTAAAAGAAAATGATGAAATTACTAATCAATACAGAGAAAGATACGCTGAAGCTATGGAAGAACTAAAAGGTCTAGGAGAAGGTAAAAATAGACGAGACGCATATAGAAGTGGTCAAGTTAGAATACCTGTTGCCAGACCTCAACCTAGAGTATAAATAAATGGCTATCGTTCAAACACAAACTACAAGTTTTAAAGTAGATATTCTTAATGGCGTACATAATTTTAGTACTGGAGTAGTTCGTGCGGCTACTACAGCAGACACTTTTAAAATAGCTTTATATACTTCGGATGCTGATTTAAGCGCTTCTACAACCGTTTATAATGCTTCTAATGAAGCTTCTGGTACTGGTTATACAGCTGGAGGTAACACCCTTACAGTTTCACAAGTTCCTACATCTACAGATACTACGGCGTTTTTAAGTTTTAGTCCTACTTCTTGGAGTGGGTCTTCTATTTCAGCTAGAGGTGCTTTAATTTATAACAGCACTCAAAGCGATAAATCTGTAGCAATTTTAGATTTTGGCGATACAAAAACAACTGTTGATCAAACTTTGACTATAGAATTTCCTACCGCTAATTCTTCTAGCGCTATCATAAGGATTGAATAATGACTAACTCATCTGTGTTTTCTGAGCCTCCTCAAGTAGTAATAAATAGTTTAATTGATTATAAAAAATTAGAACAACAAGAATATATAGATATTTGGAACAGAGAAGAGTCTCGTGAAAAATGTTTAGGTGAACAAATTTACAATGAGTTTTTACAAACAGCTAAACCCCGTGCTGGTTCTTCAGTTTTAGACATAGGATGTGGAACAGGTCGAGGAGGGTTAAATTTAGCTGTGTTTGGAAAACTTAATGTGACTTATGTTGACTTTGCTCCTAATTGTTTGGATAAAGATATTGTCCCTATGTTAGAGACACAAAAACATACTTTAAGGTTTATGGAAGGCAATATAACTGAACCAATTAAAGATAACGCTGCGTACGGATATTGTGTAGATGTTATAGAGCATCTTACTCCTGATGATATAGATAAAGCTTTAGATAATTGCTTAAAAGCTTGCCAGCACGTATTTTTTTGCATGTCTACTAAAATTTATAAATATGAATGGTGGCTTGAAAAATTTAACTCTAGAGATTGTGTTGTACATTGGTCTGATAATTCAGGCGATTATTGCAAAGTGTACGTAACAGCATGGGCTGATGGAACTGACATTGTAGACATAGGCGTGGTAAATACTGATGACGAAATAGTAAAAAACAACGTATTACATAATATATCTTTAGGGATTCAACAAGTTAAACCTTACCCTACTAATGATATAGAAGCTATGATTGTAGGAGGAGGTCCTTCAGTTGAAAGTAATATTGAAAAAATTAGACAGTTAAGAGAGAGCGGTGTTAAACTTATTACAATAAACGGCGCTTATAAATGGTGTATTGATAAGGGTTTATCTCCCTCTGCTTTAATTATAGTAGACGCAAGACCATTTAACGTTAAATTTACTAAGCCGATTATAGAAGATTGTAAATATTTTATAGCTTCTCAGTGCGATCCTGCTTTATTTGAAGGGCTTCCTAAAGAAAGAACTTACATATGGCATACAGGCGCAGAGTTAATTGGTGCTATATTAAGAGAAAAATACGAACATTGGTGGCATACACCTGGTGGGTCAACAGCTTTACTTAGGGCTATACCATTATTTAGAATGTTAGGTTTTAAAAGATTTCACTTATTTGGGTGTGATTCATGCCTAGATGAAGAAAAACACCATGCATATGAGCAAAAAGAAAATGACGGTGATGCAGTAGTTCCTGTGAACGTGGGCGGGAAGATTTTTTACTGTAATCCTTGGATGGTTTCACAAGCCCAAGAGTTTATAACGTTAATTGAACATTTGGGTGACGAAATTGAACTAGAGATATATGGAGGATTACTCCGTCATATTTTAGAAATCGGCGCGACACACGCTAATATTAAGGAGATTTAAAAATGGCCGCATCAGCATGGCAACTTTACAACGAAGCTAAGAAATACCTTGGCAACGGCACTATTACGCTGGGTGCTGGTGTATTTAAAATGGTTCTAGCTAGATCGGCTAGTAATGCTTCTACTTTTACACTAAGTACTTATAGCCAAATAACTAATGAAATATCAGCTACTGGTGGGTATGTAACAGGCGGAAAAAACCTTGTCCCTGCTACTTCTCAGTGGACAGTAGGTGCTTCAGCAAAACAAATGAAGTTTACTATGACGACAATAGGACTTACATTTACTGCATCGGGAGCTAGTTTAACAAATGTTAAATACGCAATCATACGTAATTCTACAGGCTCTACAGCAGGTAAATTATTATGTTTTTGTCAGTTATCAAGTTCTCAATTTACTGTAACATCGCCTAATACTTTAACGGTATTACCAGCAGCAACGGGTATATTTACTCTAACTTAAGGAGTAAAAATGGCTGTTCAAACTGCGGGTTGGGATAGAGGAACTTGGAGTTCTGGTCCTTGGGGCCAAGGCTTAGCTAGTAATGGAGCAGTTGGCGCTGTAGCTATTTCTGGTGCAGCACCAAGTTTAGTAACTGGGGACTTTGCTCAACCGACTGTAGGAGCATTGACATTAGCTGGTGTAGCGCCTACGATTACTAATAAGCTAGATATAGTTCCTTTAGTTGGAGCTGTAAGTTTAGCAGGGTTAGTTCCAGAATTAAGACCAGCTAATATTACAACTCTTGTTGGATCAATAGGATTAGCTAGTACCGCGCCTCTAGTAGTTAATTTTGCTTCTAGAACTTTAACTGGAAGTGTTACTATAGGGGGTGTCGCACCAATATTGGGAAATCCTAATTGGATTATAATAGACACATCGCAAACAGCGGACTGGAAAGAAATATAGAGGAATTATTATGGCGAGTACATTTTCATCATTAAAGTTTGAATTAATAGCGACTGGAGAACAATCAGGTACGTGGGGAACCACTACTAATAATAACCTTTCAGTAGCTTTAACAGAAGCCATCGCTGGTTCTACAGACGTGGCTTTTTCTAGTGGAGCTGTAACCTTAACTTTATCTGATACTGTTGCTGCTCAACCAGCTCGTAATCTAAGACTTAATTTAACTGGAACGTCTGGCGGTGCTCAGAATTTAATAGTCCCTGCCATAGAAAAAAGCTATTTAGTTAATAATGGTACTGCGGATATTATTACAATTAAAACTCCTTCTGGTACAGGAATTGGTGTTGCTTCCGGCAAAACAATGTGGGTTTACAATAACGGCACAAATGTTGTAGATGCTGTTACTCATTTAACATCACTAACTTTAGGGACAGATTTAGCTCTTACAGAAGGTGGTACAGGAGCAAGCACAGCACTAGCGGCTAGAACAAATTTAGAAACTAATATATGTAAAAAAGGGACCGATATAGCTTCAGGTAGTCCGACAGTTACTACTACAGGTAACTATTTTGATGTAACAGGAACCACTACAATAACTGCTTTTGTTGTGGACGCTAATCGTCAATTCTTTTGCCAGTTTGATGGCGCTCTTCAGCTTACCCATAATGCTACTGATTTAGATTTACCTGGTGAAGCTAATATAACAACAGCTGCAGGAGATGTAGCGGAGTTTTTTAGCACGGGTAGTAATGACGTTCATTGTGTAAATTACACAAAAGCTGACGGAACAGCAGTCGTAGCTAGTGCAGGGGGTGGTCCTTCTGTTGGAACTAACGCAGTTATCAGAACAAATGCTACAAACATAGCTGAGTCTATAACTTTGAGCGATCACTCTGCTACTTGTACAGCTGACGCAAGTGCGGATACCATAAATAAAGGAACAGATGACGGCTTTGCTGATAATGACACAGTTCAATTTACAAATTCTGGTGGTGCTCTCCCTGCTGGTCTAGCCGCAGGAACGCAGTATTTTGTTAGAGATGTTGCTACTGCTACTTTAAAAGTGTCAGAAACATTTGGTGGATCAGCTGTAAATATTACTGGTACTGGCTCTGGAACACATACTATATACCAAAATATAAACGGTATGACAGCTGGCCCAATTACTATAGATAGTGGTACAGTTACGATTCCATCTGGTTCAACTTGGAACATAATTTAGAGGATAAGAAATGACACTAATAGTTGACGTATTACAAGCTGATACCTTCAAAAATGAAGCTGGTGGTAGCACTTTTCCCATTATTAAACAGATAGTGACTGGCACAACTACAACTCAAGTTGACCTTAGCAGCTCAACTTTGACTGATACTGGATTAACCGCAACAATAGTTCCAACTTCTGCATCAAGTAAAATTTTGGTTTTAGTCTCACAAAGCGTAGCTCACAATGGTCGCTCGATTGGTAGACTAGTAATATTTAAAGGAGCAAGTAACATATACGATACTATTGACGTAGGCGATGCCGATAATCAACGTAGTCTACATTTTGCAACAATTTTAGATGCGCCATCCACAACAAGTTCAACTGTATATAAAACTCAGATGAGTCGTTTTGATCAATCTGGTACGATCAACGTACAAAGAAACGATAGTGGTTCTGCGGGAAAATCAATGATAATACTAATAGAGGTGGCAGCGTGAGTTATCTAAAAACAGGTAGTGTGATAGAAGCTATTAAAGCAATAAATCCTGATGCAGAAGTATCGGTGATTAATAATGATCCTGATAGAATTACATGGCATAAGGGAGATGTTATTTTAAAAGCAGACATCTTGTCGAAAGTAACAGCTATGCAATACATTCAAAAACGTAAAGCGGAATATCCAAGTATAGAAGATCAATTAGATGATATTTACCACAATGGTATATCTGGTTGGTCAGCAACGATTAAGAAAACTAAAGACAAGCATCCAAAGGGATAAATAATGGCAACACAAATTCAAAGCGCAAAAATTGTAACCGAAGAAATTGAAAACGCGGCTGGAGCGAATCCTTATAGTATTAGTCTAAGTGCAGAACAAACTGCATCAAGTGGCACAGTTACAACTGTTGATTTTACAAGTATTCCTGCAGGAACTAAACATATAACTATTATGTTGGTTGGTATTTCTACTGATGGTACTAATGACCTTATAATTCAGTTAGGAGATGCAACAGGTGGTGTTGAAACTTCTGGTTATACTGCTAGAGAATGTGCGGCAGGGGGTAGTGCAACACCAACGGCAGACACATCAGGGTTTATTTTAGACAATCAATTAGCGGCGGCAGGAGCGGCAGATGCGGTTATTAATTTATACCTAGAGGATTCCACAAACCATACGTGGGTTTCTATGGGAATTTTGCAATCAACTAACGCCTCTCAAGTATCGGTTTCTGCAGGAGCTAAGACATTATCGCATGCACTAGATAGGGTTAGAGTTACTACTGTAGCAACTGCAGATGATTTCGATGGCGGTGTTGCGGCAATACAATTTCAATAGGAAAAATAATATGGCTGATGTAATAGAATTAAACGTACAAACAGGGGAAAAGATAACACGTTCCTTTACCCAAGAAGAAAAAGATAATATTGCTTCTGCTCAAGCAGAGGTAAAGAAGGCTTTTGATGATTCTGACTATAAGACTAAAAGGCTTACTGAATATCCCTCAATATCCGAGTGTGTTCATGCTTTACTAGACACAGACCATCTTGAGGCACTTCAGGCTAAAAGAACTGCTGTTAAGGAGAAATATCCAAAATGAGTAAGATAACCAATACTGGAATATTTATTACAGAAGGAGCTGCTGCTGGAACTGATGTCGCTGGTAACGGGCAAATATGGGTTAAGTCAGATACACCAAGTTCCTTATACCATACAGATGATGCTGGTAATGACCATAGACTAGGTATTACTTTAGGTACTGAAAGCACCACAACAGGTGGTTCTAGTATTGATATAACTTCCATTCCTTCAGGGGTTAAAAAAATTACTATTTTAATTACAGGACTTAGTGCAAATGCAGATTCTAATCTTATTGTTCAATTAGGTGATTCTGGTGGTGTCGAAACTTCTGGTTATGTTTCCACGACTTCCAGAGATTCTGGTGGTACGGCAGCTTTCACTAATGGATTTAATTTTGAAGATGAGGGTTCTGGTGCGGGGGGAGAAACATGGCAAGGAGTTATGGAATTGTGTTTGCAAGACTCAAGTGCTAACACTTGGAGTTCTTGGAGTATGAGTGGTGGTAGTTCACAAAATTTTCATCAATGTGGTACAAAATCATTATCAGCAACATTGGATAGAGTTAGATTAACAACGACAGGTGGAAGTGCAACATTTGATGTTAATAGTGGCATTAACATACAATATCAATAGGAAAACAATATGACAGACGTAATTGAAGTAAACGTACAAACAGGAGAGAAGATAACACGTTCTTATACCCAAGAAGAAAAAGATGCTATTGCTGCTGCTCAACCAACGACTGATGAAAAGTGGGTAGATATAAGAAGTAAACGCGATGTATTATTAAGAGAATGTGATTGGTGGGGTAGTTCAGATGTAACTATGTCAGATGCACAAACGGCTTATAGAAAAGCATTAAGAGACATACCTACTCAGAGTGATGTAGATAACATAACGTGGCCTACTAAACCCTAATGTTACAAGCCTTAATAGGACCAGTAGCTTCATTACTGGATAAATTCATACCAGATGCTGACACTAAACAGAAGTTAGCGCATGAAATTTCTACTATGGCTGAAAATCATGCTCAAGAAATTGCTTTAGCTCAGATAGCTGTCAACAGAGAAGAAGCAAAGGGAAATTGGTTCCAAAGTTCGTGGCGTCCCGCCTGTGCGTGGGTTTGTGTTTTAGGCTTTGCTATAAATTTTTTGGTTTCCCCACTAGCAGCGCCATTTGGTATCATTGTTCCGCAGGCTGACACAGCAACTATGCTTCCGGTTTTGATGGGAATGCTTGGATTGGCGACCGCTAGATCGTACGACAAGGTGAAAAAAACAACAAAATGAAAGAGTTAGTTGACTTAATGGAAGAGGGAGTAAATAATATGTTGGGCAAACTTAAAGATTGGGCCGGATGTGTTCCGCCTTTTGTTTGGTACATCCTAGTATTTATACTTGGGTATATTACTGGATCTATATAAATAATAAACACGAGGCGTTTTTATGGCCTTTACGAAAGAACCAGACTATGCCGGGTTACTACCCTATTGCATAACTGACAAAGAAACGGCCTATATAAAGACTCTCTCTGAAGGGAAGTCTCAAGCCACAACAGCTCTTGAACAAGATGTAGCTAGATCTACCATAGCTGATACAATTTATCGTGTTCGCCTCCGAAGAAAAAAACAACAATCTGGGCAGTCTACTTTATATAACGAAGCTGGCTCTCCCTCCGCGACGTGGGTTAAAGGTCAATCACAAAAAGGCCAAAGAAATACTCAAGAAATAATTGACGAAACAGTTACAGCGTTTAATGAAAAGGTTAAATATAAATCTACTAGCACTAAAGCTCCTAAAGTTAAAACCAAAGACCTCTTAGCCTGTATTTGTATTGGTGATGCTCACCTGGGTATGCTCTCATGGGAGGAAAAAGCAAAGGAAGATTTTGATTTAAAAATAGGCTGCAAAGATTTAACTGACGCTGCTGATAGAATCATAGATGCTATCCCTTCTACACATGAAATATTAATAGCTCAACTTGGTGATTTTTACCACATAGATGATTCTCTTAATCAAACACCCGCCAACAAAAATCCTCTTGATGCAGATTCTAGATTTTCTAAAATTATTAAGTCTGGTATATATGTTTTACGGTACTTTATTGAAAAAGCCTTGACAAAACACAAAATTGTGCGTGTTAGAAACGTGGCTGGAAACCATGATCCCCATTCTCACGTTGCGTTAAGTTGTGCTTTAGCTACTTTTTATGATTCTAATAAACGTGTAATCATTGAAGATTCACCTAAAGCTATGTATTACTATAAATTTGGTAATAATTTAATAGGGATTACGCATGGGCATATGCCTAAACCTGATAAACTACCTTCAATTATGGCTGTAGATTGTCCTGAATGGGCTCAATGTGATTTTAAATATTGTTGGCATGGTCATATACACACAAAGCGTAGCTTTGAAGATATGCAAGTTATTGTAGAATCGTTTAGAACGTTAGCTCCTGGCGATGCTTGGACAATAGATTCAGGGTACAGAGCCGGAAGAGAAATTCAAGCCATTATATTACACAAAGATTATGGTGAGGTGGAACGTCACACAGCTGGTATTAGGAGAATAAGAAATGAAAAAGGGCTTTAAAAAATTTCCTCTTATCTGTGTTCTCTGGTATGACCACTCAGGAGATGCGGGATGGGTAGAAAGTCTAGACGAATTAGATGAACCTCCAATAACGTGTAAAACTGTAGGTTTTAAAGTAAAAGAGACTGAAACATCAATACATATTATGTCTACGCTTACAGATGATGGCAGTCAGGGAGGAAATAACGAAGTGTTAAAAAGTTGCATTATAAAAGAGAAAGTGCTTAGAAAGGCGTTATAAGTATTGATTTACTGCTTAAACAGAATTATTCTTTAATGTTAATGTTTTATTTTCAGGTAGGTAAAATATGATAAATGATCCGATTGTGGACACTCCTATTAATGGGCATTATAAAAAATTTGTAGCTTTTGAAGCTGATGAATTATGTGAAAGAATGGGAGTAAGTTACCCTCAAGAAATGACTTATTTGGATTTTGAAGAATTGATACAAGAATGGCATGAACTGGGGATAAGTATTACATTTGATGTAGATGTCCCAGAAGTATGACTCATTGGATAATTGTTTTACTAGTTTACTATTCAGGTAGTGACAGAGTAGACATTGTACCGCTTAAAAATGTAATTTTTGATAACGGAATACAGTGCAATGAAGCTAAACTTTCTAAAGAATTTCAAGACCATTTAATAAAAGAATGGAAAGGTTTAGGGGTATCTTACGTAAAACCTTTTTGCAAGCTAGTAAATTTTCAAGATAAAAGACTTGCCGACGAAAAGAATGTAGAAAATTTAAACGATTGGCCCATAGAGTATTTATTTAATCCTACAGGTCCTATAGACTTTACGGGAGAAATGAAATTTGAGGATGAGAACTATAAATGGCATTAAAAACACTACAATTTCAACCTGGTATTAATCGAGATAAAACTAATTATTCTGATCAAGGTGGCTGGTTTGATGGCAACATGATTAGATTTAGACAAGGTTATCCGGAAAAATTAGGCGGTTGGCAAGTAGAAAATTTAGTTGCTTATCAAGGCACTGCTCGTAGTTTATTTGCGTACTCTACTGATGATGGAGCAGTAAATGTTGGTATAGGCACTAACAGTAAAATGTACATTTGTTCAGGAACAGCTTTACACGATATAACACCTCTTAGAGCTACTTTTACTTCAACTGCTACGGATAATTGCTTTACTACAACTACTTCAGCTGCTACCACTGTAACAGTAAACATTGTTGGTCATGGTGCTACAGCAGGGGATTTTGTTACTTTTAGTGGTGCTACTGCTGTAGGAGGTATAGCCGCAGCAAATCTTAATTTAGAGTTTGAAATACAAACCATAGTAGATTCAGCTAATTTTACAATAACTACTTCAACATCAGCTACTTCAGCTACTTCAGGCGGTGGCACAAGTATTACCGCTGCTTTTCAAATTAATATTGGTAGCGCTACAGTTAGTGGTGGGCAAGGTTGGAGCATGGGGACTTATGGTAGATTAACTTGGGGTTCTAGTATTGTTGCTCCTGTTATAACTACCGCTCAAATAACTTTTCAAGATAATTTTAATAACGACTTAATATTTAACATTTCAGAAAGCGACATATTTTATTGGGTGTATGAAAACACTTATGGAAATCGAGCAGTTAAACTTAACTCTTTAACAGGTTCTAAAGCTGTTCCTGAACAAGTAACTAAAATTATGTTCGCACCTAGTGGGCATCTATTAGCTTTAGGGTGTACGTCTTTTAGTCCCACAACGACAGCTGCAGGGGTAAGCATTAGTAGTATAGCTAGAGGAGGTACAGGTAATTTAACAGCTACCTTAACTACCAGTGGAGTACATGGATTAGCTACTTTAGATTACGTAACAGTTAGCGGTACTATACCAAAACTTTTTTCTGGAACGTTTCAAATTACGGTAACTGGAACTACTACTTTTACATACACAATGCTTGCTGACCCAGGTGGTAATGCCACTACTACAGGTAGTTATGTTAAAAATAATTTTACAGGATCTCTTGATCCATTACTTATCAGATGGGCTAATGTAGATCCTACTATAGGTCCTGAACCAGAAGTATGGGACCCAAGTGCCACTAATACAGCTGGGTTTTTACCTGTTAAATCAGGTTCAGAAATTATAACGGGGTTAAATGCTAGGCAAGAAACACTAGTTTGGACTGATACTGCTTTAAGTTCTTTACAGTTTTTAAAAACAGCTGAAGTGTTTGGGTTACAAGAAATAAGCAATCAAGTTAATATTATGGGGCCCAATGTAGTTGCTACTTCTAACAATGATGTTTTTTGGATGGGCAACGATAAATTTTATGTTTACTCAGGAAGAGTAGACACACTCCCCTGTACATTAAAACAATACATATTTGAAGATATTAATAGGTCTAAAAGTGAGCTTTTCTTTGCTGGTACTAATTCAGAATTTAATGAAGTTATTTGGTTTTATGTCTCTAATACAGCTACTGAAATAGACAGATACGTAATTTTTAATATACAAGATAAAGTATGGTATTACGGGCAATTAGCACGTACAGCATGGATAGACACAGGAGCTAATAAATTTCCTTTGGCTACAGCTGATGGCAATTTATATAGCCATGAAAACGGTAACGACGATGGGCAAAGAGCCGGCGCAGCTCCAGTAGCAATTACTTCTTTTATTCAATCCGCAGATATGGCTGTAGGAGATGGAGAAGAGTTTGTACTGACTAAGCGCGTTATACCTGATGTTAATTTTATTGACTCGGACACCGCTAGTTTTTCAGGAGGTACATTAACACCTGAAGTGCAAATGACGGTGGGGGTTAGAAATTTTCCTGGTGTGGCTAGTAGCACTAGTGATGTTGAAGGTACTTCTTTACAAAGAAATATTACGACTACAAGCGCTACTATTGATCAATATACAGATCAAGTATTTGTAAGAGCTAGAGGTAGACAAATGAATTTTAAAATAGGATCAACTGGGTTAGGCGTTCAATGGCAATTAGGTTCTCCACGTGTTGATTTTAAACCTGACGGACGGAGAGGCTAATGGCTACTAGGAAAAAAGAAAAACCAATACGTAAAACTACTACGGGAAAAGGTAGAAACTACCGTAAAACATCTGAAGGCGCAGGTATGACTAAAAAAGGTGTAGCCGCGTATAGAAAAGCTAACCCAGGGTCTAAGTTAAAAACAGCTGTAACAGGTAAAGTTAAAAAAGGTTCAAAAGCAGCTGCTCGTAGAAAATCATTTTGCGCTAGAATGTCAGGAGTTAAAGGCCCAACCAGTAAGGATGGTAAATTAACTAGAAAAGGCGCAGCACTAAAGAGATGGAGGTGTTAACGGGATGCCTGATTTAAACACAACTAAAGCACCTAATTTGGTTATTCCTACGATTGATTATTCTCAATCTAATCAAAATCAATTTACTAATCAATTACGTATTTATTTTAATAGTGTAGATGAGTCTACAATAAAACAAAACACAGCTGTTATGAGCAATAATGTTTTATATTGGATAGGTAGTTAATATGGCTTTTCAAGACATTACAGGTATTAAAATAGCTCAGGATGCTTTAACTACAAGTTTTGATACTTATTACACTACTCCTGATGACACACGTACCTACGTTAAAGACATAACTGCGGCTAATACTACTGCGGGGGCTTTAAATCTTTTTGTATGTTTAGTGCCTAGTGGTGCTTCTGCTGGCACTACAAATGCTTTAATATATACTAAAGAAGTAGCAGCTAATGATATTTACCAATGGACTGGTCTTCAAATCATAGAAGCTGGGGGTACACTACAAGCTAAAGGTAGTGGCACGGGATTAACATTAAATGTTTCAGGGGCAAATGCAGTAGAATAAAACTATGGACTTGTGGTGGATAATATTGATTTTGATTTTATAAAAGCTAATGAAGGTTTTGAGTTACAGGGTTACGTACCGGTAGATAAAAACAATAAACCTTTAGGACACTCAGGAGTGACTATAGCTTCTGGCTTTGATTTAGGGCAAAGATGCCTTAAAGATATAAGCGGCTTTTATAAAGAATTGAGAGATAAGCTAATTCCCTATTTAGAGCTACAAGGGGAAGAAGCTTTAGAGGTAGCCCATACCTTGTGTATTAGTGAAGAAGAAGGCAATAAAATTAATAACTTTGCTAAAAGACAAGAAATTGGTAGGCTACAAGAAAAATGGTATGATAAAACAAATAGTGACTTTAAGTTATTGCCTCAGAATCAAGCTACAGTTATTGCTTCTGTAGCTTTTCAGTATGGGGATTTAGAGTCAAAAACACCCAAATTTTGGGCGCAAATCACTTCCGGCGATTGGGAAGCTGCATACAACAATCTTTTAAATTTTGGGGATCGTTATCCTTCAAGAAGAAAAAGAGAAGCTAAATACTTACGAACACACGAACTTACGACCCGCTTTCTTAAAAGAAATAAAGTGGTATAGAGGAAACATAATATGAACGACCCACGCTCGCAAGCACAGGGATTAGCGCAATTTGGTAGATATGGAGATTCCATGCTCATGCATGTGAACCCTCAAGAGTTACAAGGGCTTCAATCATTAGCTCAAGCTAACGGCACATCACTTACTACTAATCCATATACGGGTCAACCAGAAGCTTTTAATTTTGGAAACGTTTTACAAACAGCTCTTCCTATAGCTGCTGGTTATATGGTAGGTGGTCCTATGGGTGGTACAATGATGGGGTCATTAGCCGCTGGTGCAGCGACAGGAGCTGGTATAGCTGCAATTAGAGGCGAAAATGTGTTAATGGGCGGCCTTATGGGGGGTATGGGTGGTTATGGTGGTCACGGTATTGGCGCTGCTGCTGGAAGTGTAGCGGCTGACACCGCATCTAAATCTGCTATGAGTAATTTAGGTACTAGAAACGCTGCGTTGGCAGCAAACGAACAAGCTGTTGCATCTCAACTTATGGCTCCTAATCCCTTTACTACTGCTGGTCGTGCAGCTGCCGGTGCTCAAAGTGGTCCTCTGCATCAATTAGCTGCTAACGTACCAAAATCAGCGTCTATTTCTAGTCCAGGACATCCAGTAGTAAGCGGTAAGGAATTTTTACCATATGGTGGCGGTACTGCAGGTAGCTCACAAGCGATTACAGACCGGTACTATGATGCACTTAAAGGTCCTACAGAAACTTTGTTTACCCAAACGGGAGATGTGGCTACAGAACTAGGTGGCGGTAATAAACTGATGGGCTACGGTAAAATGGCTCTCCCTGTAGTAGGTGCTGCAGCTACGGGTATAGAACCTCCTGGTTTAAGTGAAACTGATATAGCAGCTACTCATGCGTTTGATCCTACAAGAAGACTTGATTTAGAAGGTATAGATACTGGGCTTAGGTTATTAGCTAATGGTGGTGATGTAGGTCTTGGAGGTGGAGGAGATTTTGTAGCTGGTAACTTTGCTGCTGGAGACTTTGCTGGAGACGATACTTTCGGTGAGTTTGCAGAAGTAACACAATCAGGGCAGTTTGATGATTTTAATCAGTTTAATGACTTTGCTAACGACCCTTTGTTACAAAACCCTAATAATTTTAACCCTGAAGTAAATCAACCTTTACCACCCATTAATGATACACAAAGTTTTACAGAGCTTACGGAGACTTTTTCTCCCGGTAGATTTATAGAAGGCGCTGGTGATGGTTTAAGTGATAGTATACCAGCCAATATTGATGGACAGCAGGAAGCTCGTTTATCAGATGGTGAATTTGTTGTACCAGCTGACGTAGTTAGCGGTATAGGAAATGGGTCATCTGATGCGGGTTCGGCAAAACTTTTTGACATGATGAGTAAAATTAGAAAGAGACGTACTGGTAAATTAGAACAACCTGACGGTATTAGACCTAGCGATATGGCGGTATGAACATAGTAAAGGTGGTGACCCCCGATCAGATACATATGTTGTGGGGGGAAGTAGAGGATTGGTTAAAAACGTCTATTCAGTTAGATAATAACGAATGCACGATTGAGCAGTTGAAGGGATTGTTGGCACGAGGTGTGCAAACACTATTGGTTTCCACTAGTGAAAACAATAAGCTCATAGGAGCTATGACCGTAGAGCTTTGTAATTACCCTAATGAAAGGGTAATGTTTATTAGTGCGTTAGGTGGTAAAGGAATTGTAAACGAAGAAACGTTTAGTCAAGTTGAAGAGTGGGCTAAAATGCAAGGGGTAACAAAAGTTGTTGCTTGGGCTAAAGAGTCACAAACTAAACTTTATAAACAAAAAGCAGGTTTTAAGTCCTACAGGTATGTAGTGGAGAAGAAAATATGATTAAGTTATGGGATATATTATTTGGCGCTGTTAAGTTTTGTACACTTTATGGCGGTAGTAGCGGTGGTGGGGGTAGTCAACCTACTCATACTACGTCAACTAATGTATCTACTAATTTACCAGAATATGCTCGTCCTTTTTATGAGGAAATATTAAAACAATCAGGTAAAGAAACATATACCACAGATGCTTCAGGCAAAGTAACCGGGGTTCAGGACTACACTAAGTTTCCTGGTCAACGTGTCGCAGGCTTTGATCCATTACAACAACAGGTTCAGACGGATGTAAGTGGACTTACACAACAGCCTGGGTTTACCACAGCTGCCACTGGGATAGAAAGAGGAACTACTGCTGGTTTAGATGCCGCAGCAGCAGGTATACCTACTGCTTTGTCTTACGCGCCTACACAACAAGATTTTGATACTGCTCAAGCTCAAAAATACATGAGTCCTTTTCAACGTCAGGTAATAGATTTTGAAAAAACAGAAGCTAAAAGACAAGCTGACATAGCTAAAGCAGATGCTGCTATGGGTTCCATAGGCAGAGGTACTTTTGGTGGTGGCCGTGAAGCGCTTTTACTTTCAGAAGCTGACAGAAATACTGCAGCTCAGTTAGCTGGTATAGAAGCCAGAGGACAACGCGATGCGTTTAGCCAAGCACAAGCCCAATTTAATGCTGATAGACAAGCTAGACAGCAAGCAGAATTAGCTCAAGCTCAAATGCAGAAAGACGTTGGCTTAGCCGGTCTTCAATATGGTATAGAAGGCGCTTCAAGAAGAGGCGCATTAAGCACTGCTGATCAAAGGGCTAACTTAGAACGTCTACAAGCTCAAGCAGCGACAGGTGCTGAAAAACGACAATTACAACAACAGCTTGATGATGTAGCTTTTCAAGAATTTAGGGAAGAAGAAGATTACAAGAGAAAGCTATTAGAATTTCAAAGTAATATTCTACGAGGTAACGTGGGTGCATTAGGTTCCACACAAGTAGCTTATACTCCACGTCCTAGCTTAGTTTCTCAATTAGGTGGAGCAGGTTTAGCAGGACTTGGTTTGTATAACACTATGGGTGGCTTTGGCGGCGGCGGCGGAGGTAGAGCCTAATGAATATTATTCAAATGCAAGATGACCTCAAAGGGTTACCTGATCAAGAATTAGTTAACGAAGTACAAAATCCTTCTGGTGTAGCTCCAGTCTACTTATTATTAGGCGAGCTACAACGTCGTGAAAAAATGAGAGCAGAATTTGCTGGGCAACAGCAGCCTACACAAACTATAGCTGAACAAATTATTGACGAAGCTATTGCTCCAGCACCACCAATGCCTATGGAAGGCTCTCCTATACCCCCCGGCCCTGGTCAAGCTATACCTCCTGCTGGTGAAGTAATTGATGTTAACCGCATGAACGAAGTTGTTACTCCAGAAGGCGCTGAAATGACAGACACTAATATGCTTGCTTCTACTGGAGTAGGAGCTTTACCTGCGCCTAATGTAGGGCAGTATGCAGAAGGTGGAGTTGTTGGGTTTGCAGATGGCGGTTTTTTTGGTCAGGGTATTAAAGGAGCAGAAAGAAGAGGGGTCATAGAAGCTGTAAGACCTGAAAGTCAAACAGCAGAAAATTATTCTACACAAGCTAGACCACAGGGACTTGGAGGTTTAGCGTTCATGATAAAAAATAAAGAAGGGTCTCCTTACAGAGGGTTTTTTAAAGATGCTTTTGGTTCACATAAGTATGATCGTTCGGAACAAAGTCGTTTAATGAAGTTAATAGGTAAGTTAGGGTTGTTCGACCAGATGGAAGATCAGTATATGAGTAAACATGGTTTTGATTACCCTGAGTATGCTCAAGGTGGCATTGTTGGGTTTCAAAATAGGGGGGCTGTAAAGTACCCAGGAGGAAATAGACTAACTTATCCTTATGAGGCTGCTCCAGAAGTAACAGACAAAGAATTACAGAACTTAATAAAAGCCAGAGAAGCTAATTATCCCGCGAACATGCCAGGTATTGAGACTTATAATTTCGCTAGAGATGACTATGGCACTATTGATGGCTCCCCCCAAGGTCCCGCAAATGATCCTTACACTGGAGCGCTTTCTACAAATGTAGTTCCTTACCAGTTTAGAGAAGCTGACGCAGCGAATGTAGATATGATGGACTCTTTTAATGAGAAGATAGGAAGATGGGTAGATGATGAACCTACTACACGAATAAACCCTATGACTGGAAAAGAAGAAACATATTATGGTGTAAACATAGATCCTTTAAAAGAAGCTGCGGGGGATATTTTGAACAAAATAAAAATGTCTCCTGAACAAAAAGCGCGGCAAGGATCTTTTGGAATTAACCCAGACGGAGAAGCTCCTATAAGAATAAATGACGCACTTGGTCAATGGTCAGACGAAGAAGGTGAATTTACTGCTGACCCTATATGGGAAGCAGTAGAAAACGTAAAAAATCTTTGGCGTGGTAGGGGTGAGGATGAAGATGTAACTGATGTAAAAGAATTACCTGAAGTAGAAGTAGTAGGTGAAACACCTCAAGGTAAAAAAGATAAATTACCTTCAGGTATAGACCCAGATCCCGATGCTAAACATTGGGAAGATGTTGCAGAAAAAAGGAAAATTAATAAAGGTAAATACCAAAAGCTTATAGAAAATCAACTAGCTTCTGGAGGAAAATCTTCTTATGGAGATGATAAAACTTTAAAAGATAGAACCGCAGAAATAGAAAAAATGATGCATGACATGGGTATATATGATAGCAAAGAAGATGAACGTGCCGCTAAAGTAGCTGCCCGTATTGAAAGAGAAGAAGCTAGATCTGCTTGGAATGCTGTGACTATGGCTGGATTATCTATGATGCAGGGTGATTCTCAATTTGCTCTAACTAATATAGGTAAAGGTATTGAAGATGGTATAGGCGCATATGAAAAATCAGAGCAAAAGATAGCTGACCTTGAAGATAAAAAATTAGAACTAGCAGAGAAGAAAGCCACCAGAGATCGTGATAAGAAGATAGCCGCGCTTACTTTAGCTGTAGATATAGAAAAAGGAAACCAAACTAATTTGACTAATTTATTAACCGCTGCAAATGAACAAGAAACCGATATTGCTATAGCCAATGCAAATAACATAGCTAAACAAGTTGCAGCGCAAATAGGAGCCGATGCTAAAGTAGAAGCTTCTTTATTACGCGCATCACAGTATTCTATTGAGAACTTTTACTCGAATTTTAAAGCTAATAATTCCAACCTAACACCTGGAACTAATGCATGGGATGTAAAATTTTCAAGAGAGTTTGGTAACTATCTTCTTAATATACGGGGACAAGATCCATCGTTAGATATTGGTGGTTCAGTAATAGAAAGTACAACTCCATAAGAGGCACAAAATAAATGCCTGTATATAACGTCAGAACTAAAAGCGGAGCTTTAATACCTGTGGAAGCGCCGGAAGGCACTTCTGAAAATTCTATTCTTCAAACCGCAGCTTATATCGAAGCTGAACAACAATTAGCCGCTCCTCCTCAACCCACCGGCAGTGATTTCATGCGAGGTTTAAAACAACGTCTCTATGGTATACCTGGAGATTTCGGTGCTCTACAAGTTCTCAAAGGAGATTTAACAGATGATGAAGAAGCCATGCGAGCTGGTATGGCAA
>Ga0114905_1000661_pt1 | contig 20924 bp, 17 predicted proteins | sample MalvireepMed_b05_FD_83499 | JGI IMG/M metagenome (GOLD analysis project Ga0114905, IMG submission 83499) | Marine viral communities from the Global Malaspina Expedition - Malaspina viral metaG DeepMed_b05 | ecosystem: Environmental > Aquatic > Marine > Oceanic | place: Mediterranean Sea...
CTCGTGGTTGCCAAGCGCGATGGCCTGCACGCCCAGCTCGTTCTGGATCTGGATGTCGGCGATGCCGGCCGAGCCGAACACCGCCTCGGAGGCGTCGAAGAACAGGCCCGGGATGATCGCGTCACCCGAGGACAGCACCAGGGTGTTGTCAGCAAGGCCGTCCTCGCCGAGATCCTCGGCGCGCAGGGCGTTCAGCACGGCGGAGAGGTTCGGCGCGTCGACCACGGCGGCGGCGGCGGCCTCCTGGTCGGTGAAGTGCAGAAGCTCGAGGGTGAAATCGGCGTCACCGGGTGCCACCGGCGCGAGCGCGTCGGCGTTTGCCACGGAGCCGGGCGAGCCGACATTGGGAACATTCGCCGCGTCGCCGCCCATGGCGTTGGTGGCCACGGCGCCGTCGACACCCGCCTGCGAGAAGGCCTGCGCCGCGACATCCCAGGTCTGGCCGTCATTGGCCTCGGTGTCGGGGTAGGCGGCGCTGTCGATCAGGTCTTCCGCATCCACGCCGTCGTCCGCGTGATCGGCAAACAGGGTGACCGCATCTCCGCCACCGCCAAGACCGGCCGCGCTGTCGATGGTGCCGATCTGCACGTTGCTGAGGTCGCGCACGTCGCCCCAGGCGGCCTCGAAGGCTGCGATGTCGGTGCTGTCGACCAGCACGATCACCGACTCGCCCGGTGCGATCGCGGAGAGCCCGGTGATGGCATCCGCCGTCGTCGCATCCTCGGATTCATCGTCGTAGAACAGGTCCGCATCCACGCCCTGTACCCAGGCGGTGGTGCCGATGTTCGTGATCTCGAACCAGTCGGCGGTCAGGTCGCTGCCGCTTTGGCCTGAGAAAATCTCGGAAATACGAAGGTCGAAAGCCATTGTCTTGCTCACCCTGTGATCATGCACAATTGAAAAGAGTCCGTTCCGCGGCAGTTGGCATGGGCGCTTCGCAATCGTGAAGATAAAATGCGCTATTTTACAAATATTTCATGTATTTACGCGTTCTTCAGGGAAGTGTCATCGTTCTGTCATTCGACGTCACGGAATTGATACTGAGCGCCGGTAGAAGACTCGTTTGACCTCGGCGCGTGACGGTCCGGCGCGTGGCCCGCGACCGGGTGAAGGGGGGCGATCTGCGCCACGCGGCACGGCTCCGAGCGGGCTGCCACCGGCAGCGGTAAGGGCCGATGCCCTCGGACCCCATCCGCCCGCGCATGTCTTCGAGCCTGATGCTTGCGGGCTTCTGGGCGGTGTCTGTGCCTGTTCGAGAGGGACGTGTCGCAAACCCGGCGCGTCTCGAATGGGTGTTGTCGATGGATCTGAAGGTATGATCGATGCGCCGGGGCTACCGGGGGCCATGATACGAGAGGCCTCGGGCCTGCCGTCGCGCCGCGGCGCAGCTCATCCAGCCCTAGCCCGGAATCGGTGCGCGCAGGACAACGTTGCTGTAGCCGTCGTGGATCACCCGGCTCATGGCATCGCGGGCGTCGAGCTGGGCGCCCGACGCGATGGCCGACACGATGGCGCGGTGCCGCTGGGCCACGGTTTCGCGGCGCTCGGCGAAATCGCCGATATGCTCGGCCATGAACAGGGAATAGAGCGCCGTTTGCACCAGATCGCCAAGGGATTGCAGAAAGCGGTTTCCCGACAGCCGCAGCACATGCTTGTGAAAGGCGTAGTCGGCGAGGGCGAAATCGGTCGGTGTGTCTGCCGTGGCAAGCTGGTCACAAAGCGCGTGAAGCGCGTCCAGATCCACCTGATTGACGCGGCCTGCCGCCTGCGCCGCAGCGGCCGGTTCAAAGATCATCCGGATCTCGTAGAGCTCTTCGTAGAACCGGGTCGGGTTGCGCGCGGTCGCGTGCCAGCGCAGCACGTCCTCGTCGAACATGTTCCAGCCGTCGGCAGAGCGCACATGCGTGCCGACCTTGGCCTTGGACTGGATCAGCCCCTTGGCGATGAGGGTCTTTTTCGCCTCGCGCACCACGGTGCGGGACACGCCGAACATCTCGCACAGGTCCGGATCGAGCGGGATCATCGTTTCGGCGGGGTATTCGCCTGCAACGATCGAGCGGCCGAGCTGGTCCACCACGAAGGCCGTGTGATTGGACGCGCGCTCCGCCCCTGCGCCGCCCGCTGTGACCAGGGTCATGAGAGAGCGGCGGAACCAGTCGCTGTGCGCATCCTTGCCTGCGCTGCCCTTTTCTTTGCCGCCCACGTCAGTCCTTTCTGAAGGAGGATGAATGCGAAGAGCAGACCTCCGATCACGATCTTGGTCCACCAGCTCGACAGGGTGCCGTCGAATACGATGTAGGTCTGGATCAGCCCCATGATGAGAATGCCGAAGAACGTTCCGGCGACAAAGCCGTAGCCGCCGGTCAGAAGCGTGCCGCCGATGACGACCGCCGCGATGGCGTCCAGCTCCACGCCCACCGTCGCCAGCGAATAGCCGGCCGAGGTATAGAGCGAGAACACGATCCCGGAAAGCCCCGCCAGCCCACCGGACACCGCATAGATGCCGATGGTGGTTCGGGCCACCGGCACGCCCATCAGCCTGGCCGCCTGTTCGCCGCCGCCAAGCGCATAGACGTTCTGGCCGAACCGCGTGCGATGCGCCACGAGTCCGCCGACGATGAAGGTCAGCACCATCAGCCCGCCGATCAGGCGAAAGCGCGCGCCGTCGATCTTCCAGTAAAGGCCCTGAAGCGTGTCATAGAACTCGTGCGTGATGGGCACGCTTTCGGTCGAGAGCACGTAGGCCGCGCCTCGGGCCAGAAACATGCCCGCCAGTGTCACGATGAAGGGCGGCATTTCCAGGTAGTGGATCGTCGCCCCCATGGCGGTGCCGAAGGCGGTGGTCAGCAGCAGCACCAGCGCGAAGGCCGCCAGCGGATGCAGCGAGGTCTCGCGCAGGATCACCGCGAGGAACACGCCGGTAAAGGCGATCACCGAGCCGATCGACAGGTCGATGCCGCCGGAGAGGATGACGAAGGTCATCCCCACCGCGGCGATGCCGAGAAAGGCATTGTCGGTCAGCAGGTTGGCAACCACCCGCAGCGACAGCATCGCCGGGTAGGCCGAGGCGCAGAGCGCATAGGCCAGCACGAAGGTCGCCAGCGTGATCAGCAGGGGCAGATGCGTGGACCGGATCATCGCGCGGCCTCCTTTTTCGTGGCACGGGATGCAGGGGCATCGGGCTGTGGCTGCGGGCCGGAGGCTTTCAGCAGGTAGATGTAATTGCCGATGCGCGGCGACTGGATGACAAGGATGCCGAGGATCAGCAGCGCCTTGATCACGAGGTTGAACTCGGGCGGCAGGCCCGACAGCAGGATCACCGAGTTGACGGACTGGATGATCAGCGCGCCGATCAGCGAGGCGACGATGGAGAAGCGCCCGCCAAGCAGGGAATTGCCGCCGATCACCACCGCGAGGATCGCGTCGAGCTCGAGCCAGAGCCCGGCGTTGTTGGCGTCTGCCCCCTTGATGTCCGCGGCGACGATGACCCCCGCCAGCGCGGCGCAGAGGCCGGACACGAGATAGACGCAGACCAGCAGCACGCGGCTGTTGATCCCGGCCAGCCGCGAGGACCGTTCATTGATGCCGATGGCCTCGATCAGCATCCCCAGCGCCGTCTTTCGCACCACGAAGGTCACGAACGCGCCCAAGGCCAGCCAGATCAGGATCGGCGTCGGAACGCCGGCCACGGTGCCCGCGCCGAGATGGATCAGCCCGGGATTGTCGAAGGTCAGGATCTTGCCCTCGGTCACCAGCTGGGCAATGCCGCGCCCGGCCACCATCAGCACCAGCGTGGCGACAATCGGCTGGATGCGCAGCACCGCGACAAGCACCCCGTTCCACAAGCCGCAGAGCCCGCCCGCGGCCAGCGCCGCGAGCAGCGCGGTGCCCCAGCCGTGGCCATCCACCACCACCGAGGCCGCAACCGCGCCCGCGATGGCCATGACGGCGCCGACCGACAGGTCGATGCCCTTGGTTGCGATCACCAGCGTCATGCCGATGCACAGCAGCGCCACCGGCGCGCCGCGGTTCAGGACGTCGATCAGGTTGCCGAACAGCCGCCCGTTGCGAAAGTCGATCTGAAAGAATTCCGGAAACACCGCGACGTTGAGCGCCAGCGCCACGGCCAGGATCACCAGCTGCGGCAGGATGCGCCTCAGGACGGACGGACGGGGGCCAACGGTCTGCGACGTCATGCGACCTCCTCGGTTGCGATGGCGTTGATGATATTGTCCGGCGTGATCTGGTCGCCGGACAGCTCGCGCACCTGCTCGCGGTCGCGCAGCACCACGACGCGGGTGGAATAGGCCACCAGCTCCTCCAGCTCGGAGGAGGCCACCAGCAGCGCCATGCCATCGGCGCGCAGCTGTTCGATCAGGGCGATGATCTCGGCATGGGCACCGACATCGATGCCGCGCGTCGGCTCGTCAAGGATGAGGAAGTCCGGATTGGTCGCCAGCCAGCGCGCCAGCAGCGCCTTTTGCTGGTTGCCTCCGGACAACAGCCGGATCGGCATGTCGAGCGACGCCAGACGGATATCGAGCGCGCGCACGTAGCTTTGCGCGATCTCCTCCACCTTGGCGCGGGGAATGGGGCGCATCCAGCCCTGCCGGGCCTGCAGCGCCAGAATGATGTTGTCGCGCACCGAGAGGTCGCCGACGATGCCGTCGATCTTGCGATCCTCCGGGCACAGGGCAAAGCGGTGCGCCACCGCGTCGCGCGGGGTCTTGATGGCAATCTCCTGCCCGCGCAGCATCACGCGGCCCTGATCCGCCGGCACCGCGCCGAAGATCAGGTTGGCCGTCTCTGTCCGACCGGAGCCGAGCAGACCGGCAAGGCCCACGACCTCGCCCTCGTGAATGGTCAGCGAAAACGGTGCCATCATGCCGCGCTTGCCGAGATCGGCGATCTCGACCAGCGTCTTGCCCGCCGGGCCGACATCGCGTGCCTTGGTCCGCGCCTCGAGCTGGCGGCCCAGCATCATCGTGACAACGTCGCGCTGGGTCATCTCGGCCAGCACGCATTCGCCCACCACGCGGCCATTGCGCAACACGGTCGCGCGGTCGGATATCGCGAAGACCTGATCGAGGAAATGGGTGATGAACACCACCGCCAGCCCGCGCGCCTTGACCTGCCGGACCACGTCGAACAGCAGTTGAACCTCGTCGTGATCGAGGCTCGCGGTGGGCTCATCGAGGATCAGCACCTTGCCCGACATCTCGACGGCGCGGGCGATGGCGATGACCTGCTGGATGGCGACAGAATAGGCGGTCAGCGGCTCGGCCGGATCGATGTTCAAGCCGTAGCCGGCCAACACCGCGCGGGCCTCTTCGTTCATCCGACGCCGCGCGATGAAGCCCGCGCGCATCGGCTGCCGCCCGAGGAACAGGTTCTCGGCGACGCTGAGGTTGGGCAGGAGGTTGACCTCCTGATACACGGTGCCGATGCCCAGACGCTGGCTGTCGGCGGTCGAGACCGGGTCGATCTCGTGCCCGTCCATCCGCATCGTGCCCGCGTCGCGGCGATAGGCGCCGGTCAGGCATTTGATCAACGTGGATTTGCCGGCACCGTTCTCGCCAAGAAGCGCATGGACCTCACCGGGCATGAGACGCAGCTCGACATCGTCGAGCGCGATGGTGCCGGGAAAGAACTTGGAGATGCCGCGTGCGTGCAGCACCGGCGCGTCGGGTGTGTTGTTGTCTTTCATTCGGAGACCTTATCCGCCGGGGGCGTTGCCGCGTGCAGGCGTCGCATCGGGCCAGGCGGAGGGTGCCGCCCGGCCCTGGGGATCGAGGCTCAGTAGCCGAGATCCTTCTTCTCGTTGAAGATCGCCATGTTGTCGTCGTCGGCGGTGAAGAGCCTGGATTCGGTCTGGATCCACTTCTCGGGCTCGGTTCCGTCGGCAAGATAGGCCTCGAGCGCGTCGAGCGCCGGCCCGGCCATGTTCGGCGTCAGTTCGATCGTGGCGTTCATCTCGCCATCGGCGATGGCCTTATGCGCGTCCGGCACGGCGTCGATGGCGACGATCTTGATGTCTTCGCCCGGCTTGAGCCCGGCTTCCTTGATGGCCTGGATGGCGCCGACGGCCATGTCGTCGTTGTGCGCGTAAAGCGCGCAGATGCTGTCTCCGCCCTCGGCCTTGAGGAAGCTCTCCATCACCACCTTGCCCTGCGCGCGGGTGAAATCGCCGGTCTGGCTGCGCACGATTTCCAGGTTGTCATGGCCCTCGATGCCCTGCTCGAAGCCGGCCTTGCGGTCGATGGCAGGGGAGGAGCCCGTCGTGCCTTGCAGCTCGACGATGCGGCAGTCCTCGCCGCTCATCTCGTCCACCAGCCATTCGCCGGCAACCTCGCCTTCGTGCACCAGATCCGAGGTGACGGCCGTCAGGTAGAGCGACTCGTCCGCATCGACGGTACGATCCAGCAGGACGACCGGGATCTCGGCATCCTTGGCTTCTTCGAGCACCTCATCCCAGCCGGTGGCCACGACGGGCGCGATCAGGATCGCGTCGACGCCTTGTGCGATGAAGCTGCGGATCGCCTTGATCTGGTTTTCCTGCTTCTGCTGGGCATCGGCGAATTTCAGGTCGATGCCGCGCTTTTCGGCCTCTTGCTTGGTGACGGTGGTTTCCGCCGCGCGCCAACCGGATTCCGAACCGATCTGGCTGAAGCCGATGGTCAGGTCTGCGGCCATGGCGGCCATCGGGGCAAGCGCCATCACCGACGCCAGAAGCGTTGTCTTCAGTTTCATGATTTCCTCCCATTCGGAGCCTCTCCTCGCTCCATGACTCCGATTAAGTATTATTTTATTAGTTTTGTAAACAGCACAGTGAAATTGCCAAGCCGCAAGATCCGCGGCGAGGCTGTGACCGCAGCGGCGACGCCGCGGATAGGCCATGCGCGATCGCATCGCTCCAGCTTTTGAGGCGGTCTGCGCAGAGAGTAGCATAGTCGGGTTGGACCGGTCGAAGCATGTCCTCGGGGGCCAAGGCATCAATGCCGGAGCCGCAGCAGCCCTGCCGTGATCGGCTTCGGGGGACCGAAGCGCTCCATTTGCCGGCCCGACGCCGGCTGGCGGCGCGAGGCAGTTAGAATAGACATGGCGGGGTGACGAAGGGGTGGGCAGGGCACCGGAGGGCGCCCCATCTTTGCGGGTCGGATCGCTGCCGCAGATCCGCAAGGGCACCGGGCGACCACCCCTGAAACAGCAGGATTTCGTGGAGACGTCCGGCCTCAGACCGGGCCGTCGTTGCGATGCGTCGCGGCGAACCTGTCGAAGAGATCGCGCGCTCCCATCTGCCCGCCTTTCAGCATGACGCGCATGTGGTCTCTGCGCGGCGACGGGTGGCTGGCGACGCAGATGCAGACGCCCGGGGCAAGCGTGTGGTCGAAGGCCAGCGCTTCGAACCCCAGCCGCGCGCAGATGCGGCTCGACGTGTCGCCGCCCGCAAGGCCGAGATACCCGACCTCGGCGCGGTCCAGCAGCGTTGTGACGAAGGCGGCGCAGCGGTCGGCCAGCCCATCGGGGGACAGCCCGTAATCGGCATCCGGCAAGAGATGGACGAGCGTGGGGGTGCCGGCGCTCAGAAGGTCCTGCGCGTGCGCGATCAAGGCCCCGGAGCGCAGCGCCTCCGGCGTCAGCGGCAGCTTTGTGTAGCTGCGGGCTTCGGCCACCTGCGTCGCCGTGGTCTGCGAACGGCTGCCGGCGAAGAGCAGGGTGTTGGTCGACGCCGGAAGGCGCGCGGGAGCGGTGGGCACACGATCCCTGCCTTCGCCGAGGATCTCGGCGACCGAGCTTGCGCCCACGAGAAGCTGCCGCCCTCCGGCGAGGCGCAGCGCGTCGGCGATCCTCGGAAGGTCGTCTGCGTTGGTGGCGTCGATCAGGGCGGGACGGGCGCGCAGGGTCTTGGCCGCGCCGTCGGGGTCGCGAAGATCCGAGACCGGGATCAGGGCGAGCCCGTCCAGCCCCTGTGCCGCGAGGTGACGGCGCAGGTCGGCCTCCCGCATCGGGGTCACCGGGTGCCGGCTCATGATCGGATGGCGGTCGATGCGGTGGGTCTCGCCGTCGGGACCGCGGGCAAAGAGCGTGCCGAAGGCGCAATGGCGTCCAAGGCTCGGCTGGCCGCCGATCACCGCCACCACATCCGGCGAAAAGCGGTCGATCAACGCCTGCGTCACGGCGCCGATCGATCCCACCTCGGGCGCGGAGTCGAAGGTCGAGCAGACCTTGAAATGGATCACCTCCGGCGCCTCTGCCGCAATCCGTGGCCAGAGGCGCGCGATCTCGTCCCGGGCGCGCGCGGGCGTCAGAGACCGCAGGTCCGTGGGCAGGCCGAGCGCCTCCAGCCCGTCGCTGCCCGCGTCGCCCAACACCATGCGGGCGCGCATACCGGCCCGTTCATAGGTCGCGAGGCTGTCCGATGCGCCGGTGAAGTCGTCGCCGACGAAGACGATCCGCGCGCCCATTTCAGGGTGATCCGAAGAAGTCGAGCGCCGCAGCCAGCGCCGGGCGATCGGCCGCGCCCTCGGCCAGCGTTCTACCCGAGCGGAGCACCTCATACGCCTCGCGCAACGAGGCGATGCCGGCGTCCGGGCCCTGCGGATGGGCGAGGATGCCGCCGCCACACATGAACATCAGGTCGGAGGACTGCGCTGCCGCCAGCGTCTGCGGCAGGGTGCCGGCCCACTGGCCCGAGGAAAACGCGGGCATGACCCGGTCATCGGGGCCGTCCTTGCCGAGCGGTGCAAGGCAGGCGCGGGCGGCGTCGGTGACGTCCTCGGCGGTGTCGACGAACTTGCCGCCGATGCCGTGCACGTGCATGTGGTCGATCCCCGTCAGCCGGAACAGCGCGTGGTACGCCTGAAATTCCATGCCAAGCAGCGGATGGCGGCTCATGGCGCCAAAGCCGTTGCGATGGGCGTGGATGGCAAGCGGGGTGTGGGTGCGCAGGCTTTCCATGCCCGAAAGGCCGCACCAGTTGAGGCTGGCCATGACGCAGGAGCCGCCCTCGCGCGCCACAAGATCGGCATGGCGGCGCATGGCGTCGGTCTCGTCGGTGATGTTGAACGCCATCATCACCTTGCGCCCGGTGCGCTCCTGCCACTTGCGGATCACCGCCATCACGGCGGGCACCCGCTCGGCCAGCGGCGCGATGTCGGGGTTGGCGCAGACCTCGTCATCCTTGATGAAGTCGACGCCCGCGGCGCAAAGCTGATCGACCAGCGCCGCGATCTCGTCGGGTCGCATCCCGACATTGGGTTTGATGATCGTGCCGAAGATCGGTGTGTCGGTCACGCCGAGGCTTTCGCGCGTGCCGGCGATGCCCTGCGCCGGGAACTCAAAGCGCGCGCGGTAGGCCGCCGGGATCTCGAGCGAGAGCAGCTTAAGCCCGGTGATCTCGCCGATATCGAAGAGGTTGCCCGACACCGTCGCCGCCAGCGTCGGCAGGTTTCGCCCGATATTGCCGGTCGGAAAGGCGATGCGGATGCGGGCGCGGCGGAACGGCCCGGCCGGTTGCTTGCGCGCGATGTAGGCCGAATGCAGCGTCGGGGCATCCGCGTGGTCCAGTTCCTCGATCGAGAGCACCTCGGCGGCGGCGCGGGCGCGCAGCTCCTCGGTTTCTCCGGCGACGCGCACGAAGGTGCCCGAGCTTTGCTCGCCCGCCATCATCGCCGCCACGTCGGCGAGCGGGTAGGGGGTTTCGAGCAGGTAGTCGGCGATGATCCGTTCCATGCCGCCCTCAGAGCTTGCTCAGGTCGGGGAAGGGGCGCACCGGGTCGGAGCCGTCCCAGCCTTCGGAGGCGGTGCGGATCATGTCGAACATGGTGCCCTTGGGGCCCAGAACCTCGGAAAGCTCGATGCAGGTGCCGGGGTGATGCTCCTCGGCGAAGTAGGCGAAGCGCCCGTTCTGGCCGACGCAGCCCGACATCTTCACGGTGAAGCCGCGCTCCAGCATTCTTTGCAGGTCGGTCTCGTAATCCGTGGTCCAGAACGCCACGTGCTGCAATCCGCGAAGCCCTTTCTGCATGTAGTCGCGATACATCGAGGGAACGTCGTTGCGGGTCTGGATCAGCTCGACCTGCATGGCGCCGGAATTGGCCAGTGCGACCGAGTTGTGCGGCTGGTAGCTCTCGCCGTCGTAGAGGTAGTCCTCGATCGGAACCTGCGGGTTGTAGAACCAGGGGCCGACGCCCATGGTCTCGGACCAGTGTTTCATGCCTGCCTCGATATCGTCGACGACGTAGCCAAGCTGGCGGATGGGGCCAAGAAGGGTGCTCATTGGGAACCTCAGTTCATCAGTGTTTCGGGGAGCCATGTGGACAGCGCCGGGACGGCGGAGACCACGAGCAAGGACAGCAGCAGCGGGAGGAAGAACGGCATCACCCCGGCGATCACCTGGGTGATCGGCATGCGCGAGATGATCGAGATCATGTAGAGGCTCATGCCCACGGGCGGGGTCAGCAGGCCGATCATCAGGTTCAGCACGAAGACGATGCCCAACTGCAGCGGATCGACCCCGGCGGCGGTCAGCGCCGGCGCCACGATCGGCGCGATGATCAGGATCGCCGCGATGCTCTCCAGCGCCATGCCGACCACCAGCAGCAGGACGTTGACCAGCAAAAGCAGCACGACCGGGTTCTCCGAAACGCCAAGCAGCAACGCCGAGACCTTCATCGGCACCTGGTCGAGGGTCAGAACCCAGGCAAAGAGCGCGGCGGTGGCAACGACGAAGAGGATGTTGGCGCTGGCCTCGACGGTCTCGCGCAGGGCGCCGATCACGGCGCGGCCGCTCAGGCTGCGATAGATCGTGAAGCCGATGAAAAGCGCGTAGGCCACCGTGACACCCGCCACCTCGGTGGGGCCGAAATAGCCGCTCATCAGGCCGCCGATGAGCAGCACGGGCGCCATCAGCGCGGGGAACGAGATCACCGCCTTCTGCGCGATCTCGCGCGGTTTGGCGCTGACCTCGTCGCGCGGCAGGCCCTTGACCCGGGCGATGATCGCCACCTGCGCCATCAGCAGCGCGGTCAGCAGCAGCGCGGGGACGATGCCCGCGAGCAGCAGCTTCACCGCCGAGACATTGGCGACCGAGGCATAGATGATGATCGGGATCGAGGGCGGGAAGATCGGGCCGATCGTGGCGGCGGCGACGGTCAGGCCGGCGGCAAACTCCTTGCGGTAGCCCTGCGCGGTCATCTGGTTGATCTGGATCGCACCGAGTGCGCCGATATCGGCCAGCGCCGCGCCCGAAACGCCCGAGAAGATCAGCGAGACAAAGACGCTGACCTGCGCCACCGCGCCCCTGATGCGGCCGAAGAGCATCCGCACGAGATCGAAGAGATGCGTGGTGACGCCGGTGGCGTTGAGCAGCGCCGCGGCAAAGATGAACAGCGGCACCGCCAGCAGCGGCGAGCTGTCGAGCGCGTTCAGGCTGCGCTGGGCCAGCACCGAGACCGGCAGTCCCTCGGTGACGATGACCACGGCGGCCGAAAGGCCGAGGCACACGGCGATCGGTGCGCCGAGTGCAAGCAGCACGGCGAAAATGCTCAGAAGGATCAGGCTCATGTGGGTTGTCCGGTCTCGTCGCGGGGATCGTGATAGTCGGCGCTCGGGTCGCGGCGGCGCAGGGCGCCAAGCACCCGGTGACAGGCCACGGCAAAGAGCAGCAGGCTGCCGGTCAGCGCGAGGCTGTAATAGACCCAGTTCGGCACCCGCAGCGCCGGGGTCAGGAATTTGCCGGCGCGCGGCAGGAACTCGGCAAAGCTCCAGAGCATCAGGCCGGCGAAGGCAAGCGTGGCGAGGTCGGCCACCAGCACCATGGCGCGGCGCGGACCGGGTTTCGACATGTCCGGCAGCATGGTCACCGCGACCATGACCTGCCGGCCCGCAAGCGCAGGGACCGAGACGAACACCAGGCCGATGCAGGCGAAGCGCGCCAGTTCGTCCGCCCAGGGCAGGCCCAGGTCGAGGAAGTTGCGCGCCGCCACCTGCAGCACCACGAGCGTGGCCATCAGCGCCAGCAGCGCCATGCCGAGCCAGATGCAAGCGTTGGTGAGCCGCGCGAGAACCGCGCGACCCGTGGCTTTGGTCGGGGGCGTGCCCGGCATCAGCCGACCGCCGCGATCTTGGCGTAGAGGTCGCCGTATTCGCCGCCGAAGCGCTCGTCCACCAGCGCGCTGACCGAGGCGCGGAAGGCCTCGAGATCGAGCCCGTCCTCGGCACCGATCACGGTCATGCCGAGATCGCGCAGCTGTTGGGTCTCGGTCTCCTCGTTGTCGAGGATCGCCTTGGTGGCCTTCTCGCGGGTCTGCTGCGCGGCTTCGCGCACCGCGTCCTGCTCGGCGCCGGACATGCCCTGCCAGGTGTCCTCGTTCATCACCACGACCTCGGCGTTCGACATGTGGCCGGTCAGCATGAGATGCGACTGCACCTCGTAGAGCTTGACGTTGAGCACCACGTTGACCGGGTTCTCCTGCCCCTGCACGACGCCGGTGGCGAGCGCGGTCGGCACCTCGGACCAGTCGACAGGCACGGCGACGGCGCCCATGCCCTCGACGGCGGTGGTGTAGATCGGGAACGGCACGGCGCGGATCTTGGTGCCCGCAAGGTCCTCTGGCGACATCACCGCCTTGTTGCAGGTCAGGTTCCGACGCCCGAAGTAATGCGCGTAGATGACGCGCACGTTGGCCGCGGCGATCAGCCCCTCGTTCAGCTCCTGCATCACCGGGCTGTCCACGTCGGTCACCTGCATCAGGTGATCCACGTCGCGGTAGAGATACGGCGTGTCGAGCGCCGCGAACGGCTGGTAGAGCGAGCCGAGCGCTCCGGCCGTGTTGTGCGAGAAGGCGATGGTGCCGAGCGACACCGCCTCGGCCAGCTCCTGCAACTTGCCCAGCTGGCTGTTGGGGAAGACCTGCACCGAGATGTCGCCGCCCGAGCTTTCGCCGAGCGCCTCTGCGAACCAGTCGGCCTGCGCGCCGGCGACCGAGGCAACCTCGTTGTTGTGGCCGTAGCGCAGGCTTCTGGCGGCAAAGGCCGGGCGCGCGATGAACGGCGTCGCGAGCGCACCTGCGCCGGTGAGCAGCAGGCTGCGACGGGACAGTCCCTTGGTGGTTTGCATCTGATCTCCTCCCTGAAGGTTTGATGCTTTTTGACGTGTCATCCTCGAAAAATCCGCAGGAGACACACCAAGTGAGTAGCTATTGACGAAGGCTAGCGGTTTGCACCAGCATCAGTCAAAGCAAATAAGATGATGTGTTTTGAGGTGTATTGATGGACTCAGCCGACCAACATCCTGCCCGCGAGCGGCCGCAGCAGGCCGACGTGGCGGCCCGGGCCGGCGTGTCCTTGGCCACCGTCGACCGGGTGCTGAACCGCCGCAAGGGGGTGAAGGAGCGCACCCGGCAGAGGGTGCTCGAAGCGGCGCGCGAGCTGGGCTTCCTGAGCGAGACCGAGGAGGCGCGACTTGGCAATGCGCGCCCGCTCAACATCGTGGTGCTGCTGCCGGCCGGCTCGAATCCGTATCTTCGGCTGCTGGGTGAGCGTCTGCGTGCGCGGCTCGAGCGCGCCGGCGCGGACGGGCCGGCGCTGCGTTGCTTCTTCATCGAAAGCTTCAGCGCGCAGGCGCTGGCCGAGGCGTTGCGCCGGAATGCCGGCTGGGCCGACGGCATCGCCTTTTTCGCCATCGAGCACCCGGTGGTGCGCGAGGCCGCGGCGGAGGTCGCCGCGACGGGCACGCGGCTCGTCTCGATCGTCTCGGATCTCGGCTCGGTCCCGGGGATCCCGCATATCGGGCTCGACAATCGCGCCGTGGGGCGCACGGCGGGCCTGCTGATCGGTCGGCTCTCGGGCGGCAGGGCAGGGGCCGTGGCGCTGGTGGCCGGCTCGCGGCACTACCGCGCCCATTCCGAGCGCGAGGCGGGCTTTCTCAGCATCCAGGAAGAGCTGTTTCCGCAGCTGCGTGTCCACGGCATGCGCGAGGGACATGACGACGCCGCCGAGAACTACCGGCACACGCTCGCCCTGCTCGATCAGGTGCCCGATCTCGTCGGGATCTACAATGTCGGGGGCTCCTCCGGCGGCATCACCCGCGCGCTGCGCGAACAAGGCCGGCAGGACGTGATCTTCATCGGTCATGGGCTGACGCAGGACACGCGGAAGGCGGTGCTCGAGGGCACGATGGACGCGATCTTCGATCAGGATCCGGACACATTGCTCGACCGGGCGGTGGCGTGCCTGAATGAACCGTCCAGCACCGTCCGGCCGCTGAAGCTCGACATTTATTTCAGCGAAAACCTGCCCTGAGCCGGCCTTCACCGCCCGGATCCAAGGTCGGTCGGCCTCTGCGGGCAGATGCATGGCGCCCAGCCGGATCAAAGGCCCGTCATCCGTCTTGCGCTGTTCGGGCAAGCCGTGGTCGCGAGCGTCTGATGGCATCGAGGAACGCCGCAATCCGGCGCGTATCGATGGCGGCGACGCCGTAGGCCAAACGCGCGCGAGGCTTGTCACAGAGCGGCATTTGTCCACTTGGAGGAAGTGGTGCCCGGGGGCGGAATCGAACCACCGACACGAGGATTTTCAATCCACTGCTCTACCCCTGAGCTACCCGGGCACTGGGTGAAGGGCGCTGCCCCTCGGGTGGAGGCGAGATAGCCGAGGCGGATGGTGGTGTCCAGAGGCCAAAGACGAAAAAATCACCTCGCCCTGCAGAAAACCTGAAGCGGCTTCTCTCCGCCGGAAGAGCGCGCTACATCTGCAGCCATGACGCGCGCCTTCTCCTCCCTTTCCGACATGCTCAACCACGGCTTCGACACGGTCATCGACGTGCGCAGCCCCGCAGAATTCGCCGAGGACCACGTGCCCGGTTCGATCAGCCTGCCGGTGCTCGACAACGAGGAACGCGCCCGGGTGGGCACGATCTACAAGCAGGAAAGCCCGTTCCTTGCCCGCAAGCTCGGTGCGGCGCTGGTGTTCCGCAATGCCGCCGCCCATATCGAGGGACCGCTGGCGCATCACGAGGGCGGCTGGCGGCCGCTGGTCTATTGCTGGCGCGGCGGGCAGCGCTCGGGGTCCTTCGGGTGGATGCTGCAGCAGATCGGCTGGCGGGCCGAGGTGGTGCAGGGGGGCTACAAGACCTACCGACGCCTCGTCACCAAGGCGCTCTACCAGGATCCGCTGCCGCACCGCTTCGTGCAGCTGGGCGGCTATACCGGCACCGCCAAGACGGCGCTGCTGCCGCGGCTGGCGGCGCGCGGGGTGCAGGTGATCGACCTCGAAGGCCTCGCCCGGCATCGTGGCTCGCTGCTGGGCGACAGGCCCGGCGGGCAGCCGAGCCAGAAATGGTTCGAGACCTGCCTTGCGCAGGAGCTCTCGCGGCTCGACCCGAGGCGTCCGGTCTTGGTCGAGGCCGAGAGCAGCAAGATCGGGCAGATCCTGCTGCCGCCGTCGCTCTGGGAGGGCATGAAGCAGGCGCCGTGGATCGAGGTCACGGCGCCGCTCGACGCGCGGGCGGTCTATCTCGACGCGGCCTATGATGACATTCTCTCGGATGGGGCGCGGCTCAAGGCGCAACTGGCGCCGCTGCGCTACCATCGCGGCCACGCGCTGATCGACCAGTGGGAGGCGCTGATCGATGCCGGCGAGCGGCTGGCGCTCTGCCGGTCTCTGGCCGCCGATCACTACGATCCGGCCTACGAGAAATCGATGTCGGCGATGACGCCGCGGGTGCTGCAGCGCTTCGAGACGCCGACGCTGGACGCCGCCGGTCTCGATGCGCTGGCCGACCGCATCGCCGAGGCGTTTCAGACGATGGAGATCTGACCGGGCCAGTCGCCGTCGATGCGTCCGACCACGGCCGCCTCGTAGCCCGCCGCGCGCAGCTCGGCCACACGCGCCGCGCCGTCGGGGATCGCGGCAAGCAGGCCGCCTGCGGTCTGCGGGTCGAAGAGCAGGTCGGCACGTGGCGTCTCGAGCGTCAGGCCAGGGACGGCGTCGCGGTTTTTTGGGTAAAGCGTCGAGCGGATACCCCGCGCGGAGAGCTCCAAGGCGCCGGGCAGCAGCGGGATCGCGTCGAGCGTCAGTGCGGCGCTGACGCCCGAGGCCATGCAGATCCCGTGCAGATGCCCGGCAAGGCCGAAGCCGGTGACATCGGTCATGGCGTGCGCGTCTTGCAGGATCGCTGCCGCGTCGGCCTGCGGGCGGGTCATGCTGGCAAGCGCCGCGCCCACCCACGCGCCCCGCGCCGCGCCCTGCATCTCTGCCGCCATCAGCACGCCGGAGCCCAGCGGCTTGGTCAGCACCAGATCATCGCCGATCTGCGCACCGCTCAGGGTGATGGGCGGGCGCTCGCAGAGGCCGGTGAGGGTGAGGCCGATGGTCATCTCGTCGCCCATCGAGGAATGCCCGCCGACGATCTCGGCGCCTGTGTCGCGCAGGATCTCGGAGGCGGCGGTGAGGATCTCGGTGAGGGTGCGCTGCGCCAGCGCCTCCGACATGCGGGGCAGGGTGAGGCTGACGGTCGCGGCCTGCGGGGCCGCGCCCATGGCCCAGATGTCACCCAGCGCGTGCACGGTGGCGATGCGGGCCATCACCACCGGGTCCTCGACGAAGGCGCGCAGGTGATCGGTGGTCATGACCTGGCGGGTCCCCCCGGTGAGCAGCAGCGCCGCGTCGTCGCCCGGAAGCGCGGTGACATCGGGGCGGACCGGCGCGGGCAGGCGAGAGAGCGCGGCAGAGAGCGCATCGCGCCCGACCTTGGCGCCGCAGCCGCCGCACATCGGCTTGTCACCGAGCGCCTCGCGACTGCCGGCGGCGCGCGGGCTCGGCAGCGGGGGTGGGGCCATCTGCGGCAGGTCGCGGAACTTGCGCATGAAGCTCTGGTCGATGTGATCCTTCCAGCGCCACAGGGCGGGGCCGGACAGGGCAAGGCCGAAGCGGTCGGCGAGGGCGGATTTCTCGCCCAGCGAGATCAGCTTGAGGTAGTCCCGCTGCGGACGGTAAGGGCGCGGCGTGCCCTCGCCGGAGAGGCGCTTGCGGAGGTTGTCGAAGAGGACGGGCGCCTGACGCACGGCGAAGACCCCGGCCTTGGGGCGCGGCGTCTCGGCCATGTGGGCGCAATCGCCGGCGGCGAAGATGTCCGGGTCGGAGCTTTGCAGCGTGGGCGAGACGCTGACGAAGCCGTGGGTGAGCGCAAGGCCGGTTGTCTGGAGCCAGCCATGCGGGCGGGCGCTGGCGGCCCCCGTGATGAACTGTGCCGCGATCTCGCCGCCGTCGGCGAGGCGCAGGCCCTCTGCGGTGACCCCGGTGATCTTTGCCTGCTCGTGCAGGGTGACGCCTTGGGCAGCGAGCGCGGCACGCAGCTTGGACGCGGCCTGCGGTCGCAGCGCCGAGAGGGCGGCGCCGTTGTCGACGAGGTGCACCTGGGCCGCGCGGCCGCGCCTGCGCAGTGCGAAGGCCATCGCCGCGGCCAGCTCGGCCCCGGCGACGCCGCCGCCGATCACCGCCACCGAGGCGGGACCGTCCTTGGCACGGTAGCGATCCCAGGCCTCGGCGAACGGGCCGAGGGGCTTTGCCGGTACGGCGTGCTCGGCAAAGCCCGGCAGGTCGGGCATCGCAGAGGTGATGCCGATGTCGATCGAGGCGACGTCGTAGCCGACCGGCGGGCGGCCCGGCACGTGAATTTCGCGCGCGGTGTGGTCAATGCCCGAGGCCGCGCCGAGGATCACCCGGGCGCCGGCGAAACGGGCGAGCTGCACGAGGTCGATATCGAGCGCATCGCGGTCGTAATGGCCTGCGACGAAGCCCGGCAGCATCCCGGAATAGGGCGCGGTGGGGCCGGGGTTGATCACGGTGAGCCGGGCGCCGGGGAGTGGATCCATGCCCCACATGCGCAGCACCAGCGCGTGGCTGTGGCCGCCGCCGATCAGAACGAGGTCGCGGGTGAGGGGCAGGGCTGGGGTCTTCATCGGGCGGGCTCCGGACTTGCTCCGGGGGCATGTAGCACGCGGTGCGCGCCGCGCCCATGCGCCTTGTCGCGCAGGCCGGCGCGGTCCGGGGAGGTGCGCTGCCCCTCTGCCGCCGGGGGCGGCATTCACCCCGGGATATTTTGGGCCAGAAGAAGACAGGGGCGCGCGTGGCTTGCGGCGGGCGCGGGGTTTGTTAACACTCGAATGAGTTTACCCGTGGAGGACCGACCGTCATGGCGCTGGATCAGACCGGCTTTCCGATCATCCGCACCGCCGGCATCGACGGCATGCTCGTGAGCTTCGGCGACCGCCTGGACGAGGCGGCGAACCGGGCCGCCATCGCCTTTCGCGCCGAGGTCGAACGCGCCGGCTGGGAGGGGGTGCGGGAAAGCGCGTCCTCTCTGGTGTCGTGCTACCTGCGGTTCGATCCGCTGGCGCTGTCGCATGCAGATCTCGAGGCGCGGTTGCGCGAGCTTATGGCATCGCGCGACTGGTTGCAGGCGGATCTGCCCATTGGGCGACGGTTGCACCGGATCCCGACGGTCTATGGTGGCGCTCTGGCGCCGCAGCTGGGCGAGGCGGCCTCGGAGGCCGGGCTGTCGGAGCGCCAGGCGGTCGAGATGCTGTCGCAGGCGCGGGTGCGGGTCACGGCGCTTGGGTTTGCGCCGGGGCAGCCCTATCTCGGGCTGTTGCCGGAGGTCTGGAACATCCCGCGCCAGTCGGCGCTGACCGCCAAGGTGCCGAAGGGCGCGCTGGTGCTGGCGATCCGGCAGCTGGTGCTTTTCGGCGTGACCGCGCCCACCGGCTGGCGCCATGTGGGCCAGACCGCGGCGGAGCTGTTCCGGCTGGGCGACGAGCGGCCGTTCCTGCTGGCGCCGGGCGACGAGGTGATCTTCCCGGCGGTGAGCGAGGCAGAGTTCGAGGCGGTGCGCGGCACGCCGGACGGTGGCGCGAGCTGGGAGGCGCTGGCATGAGCCGCGAGCTGATCGTGCACCGCGCCGGGCCGGCGCTCAGCCTGCAGGATGACGGGCGGCGGGGCTGGATCACCTATGGGCTGTCGCGCGGTGGCGCGATGGACCGGCTGGCGCTGGCCGAGGGCGCGGCGCTTCTGGGCCAGCCGCCGGGCACGGCGCTGGAGATGGGCGGCATGGGCGGGCGCTTCGAGGCCGGCGAGGAGATGCGCATCGCGCTGACCGGCGCGCCGATGCGCGCCACGCTCGACGGCGCGCCGCTGCTCTGGCACGCGGCGCACCTGCTTCCCAAGGGCGCGGTGCTGGAGATCGGGCCGGTGACGGGCGGCGCCTATGGCTATCTCAGCGTGGGCGGCGGCTTTGCCGAGCCGGAGATCCTCGGCGCGCAATCGGCGCATCTGACCGCCGGGCTCGGCGCCGCGGTCGCCTCGGGCACGCGGCTGGCGGTGGGGCCCGACGCCGGTGGCGAGACCGGGCGCAAGCTCGCCGTCGAGGAGCGTTTCAGCGGCGGCACACTGCGGGTGGTCGAAAGCCTGCAGACCGCGATGTTCTCGCAGGCGCAGCGGGCGCGCTTCGGGGAAGAGGGCTTCACCCGCGACAACCGGGCCAACCGCATGGGGGTCAAGGTCAATCCCGATGGCGAGGGCTACGGCGTCGAGGGCGGGCTGTCGGTGGTCTCGGAGGTGATCTCGCCCGGCGACATCCAGATGACCGGCGACGGCGCGCCCTTCGTGCTGATGGCCGAGTGCCAGACCACCGGCGGCTATCCGCGGCTCGCCACGGTGATCCCCGCCGATCTGCCGCGCGTGGCACAGGCCCCGGCGGGGGCGCGACTGGCGTTCCGATGGATCACGCTGGACGAGGCGCTGAGCGTCGAGGCGGGCTATCGCCGTCACATGGCCGAGCTGCACCGAAAGGTGGAGCCGGTGGTGCGGCACCCGCGCGACGTGCCCGATCTTCTGTCGCACAAGCTGGTGAGCGGGTTCTCCAGCGGCGATCATCACGACCATTGAGAAAGGCTTTCACATGACATCGGTGGATCTCAACGCGGATATGGGAGAGAGCTTCGGCCCCTGGGTGATGGGGCAGGATGCGGAGCTGCTCGAGGTCATCACCTCGGCCAACATCGCCTGTGGCTTCCACGCCGGCGACCCGGACGTGATGGCGCAGACCATGGCGACCGCGGTGACGCGCGGCACCGGCATCGGCGCGCATCCGGGCTTTCCCGACCTGCAGGGCTTCGGGCGACGCAAGATGCAGCTGTCGCAGGACAGCCTGCGCAACCTCGTGGCCTACCAGTTCGGCGCGGCGCGGGCGATGGCGCAGGCCGCCGGCGGCGAGGTGCGGCACCTGAAGTTGCACGGCGCGCTGGCCAACATGTGCGCGGCCGACGAGGGCATGGCGCGGGCGGCCTACGAGGGGGCGCTCTCGGTCGACCCGGAGATCATCGTGATGGTGCTTGCGGCCACGGCGCAACAGCGCGCGGTCGAGGCGCTGGGCTGCCGCTGGGCCGGGGAGATCTTTGCCGACCGGGCCTATAACGACGACGCGACGCTGGTCGACCGGTCGCTGGAGGGCGCGGTGATCCACGACGCCGAGCTGGCGGCGCGGCGGATGGTGGCGATGGTGCAGGCCGGCGCGATCATCACTGAGAGCGGCAAGCAGATCCCCGCGGCGGTGGACACGATCTGCCTGCATGGCGACGGCAAGACCGCGTTGGACATCGCGCGCCACGTGCGCCGCGCGTTGGAGGCGGCGGGCGTGACGCTCGAGACCTTTTCGGGGCGCCGCGGCGCGGTCTGAGGCGGGGCGCCGCCCGATCTTCGCCGGAGTTCGAATTGCGGCGCCGGCGACATGGGGGCGCGTGCCCCCTGTCGCACCCAAAGGTGCGCCTTGCGAAGAAGAAAGGGGGCGCTGCCCCCCCCTCGCGCGGGGCGCCAATTTTCCTCCGCGCCATTTCGGAAACAGAGGAAATGTGGGGGGCCGGGCC
>Ga0114905_1000672_pt1 | contig 20610 bp, 18 predicted proteins | sample MalvireepMed_b05_FD_83499 | JGI IMG/M metagenome (GOLD analysis project Ga0114905, IMG submission 83499) | Marine viral communities from the Global Malaspina Expedition - Malaspina viral metaG DeepMed_b05 | ecosystem: Environmental > Aquatic > Marine > Oceanic | place: Mediterranean Sea...
ATGGGTCGTTCTGGCCTATCTCGTGTCGGTGACCGTTGCGATTGTCTCTGCCGGTCGGCTTGGTGACCTGTTCGGCCATCGTCGGGTGCTGATCGCCGGTCTGATCGTGTTCCTCGCCGCCTCGGGCCTCTGCGCGGCCGCGCCGGGCCTTGGGTGGTTGGTCACAGGGCGGGCGGTGCAGGGGCTGGGTGGTGCAATCCTGATTGCTCTGCCCATGTCCCTGGCCCGCACCCTCGTTCCGGCCGGGCGGCTCGGGACCGCCATGGGGTTGCTGGGGACGACATCTGCCGTCGGAACCGCGCTGGGGCCTTCGCTGGGCGGTCTGCTCTTGGCCTTGGGCAACTGGCGCATGGCTTTCTGGCTTCTGGCCGGGTGCGCCGGGATCACTCTGGTCATGGCTGCGATGTCGATCACGCGCGATTCACGGCAGAAGCCTGTGTCTTTCAGCGACATGGACCTGCCGGGAACCCTTGTGCTGGTGATCGCGCTGGCGGCCTATGCCCTCGCCATGAGCGGTGGCACCGCCGGAATGACACTCCCGCCGGCGGTGCTGGTATGCGGTGCCGTGGCGGCCATCGCGCTCTTCGTGATCGTCGAAGCCCGCGCGACAACGCCATTGGTGCCGATGGCGCTGCTCCGTGACCGGGCCGCCGGCCTCGGGGTTGCGATGAACCTCGCCATCGGAACGGTCATGATGTCCACGCTGGTCGTCGGCCCGTTCTTTCTGGCGTTTGCACTGGGGTTGGACGAGGCCCGGATCGGCCTGGTTCTGGCGGTCGGGCCCGCCGTCGCCGCTTTGTCCGGCGTCCCGGCCGGGCGGCTGACCGACCGGCTCGGTGCGGGCCGGGTCATGGTCATGGGGCTCGTGCAGACCGTGCTGGGGCTGCTCTGCCTCGCGATCTTGCCCCGGACCTTCGGCGTTGGCGGCTATGTCGCCGCGCTGATCCTCCTGACCCCGGGGTTCCAGTTGTTCCTCGCGGCCAACAACACGGCGGTCATGGCTGGTGCCCCGGCAGACCACCGCGGGCGTCTGTCCGGTCTGCTTGGTCTCTCGCGCAACCTTGGCCTGATGACGGGCGCTTCCGCGATGTCGACCTTGTTCGTCCTCTTCCTGGGCACGGGAGATGCCGCGGAGGCGCCGGCGTCAGATGTTGCGCACGCCTTCTCGATGACCTTCGCCGGCGCGGCGATCTTGGGGATGATCACCCTTGGACTGGCCTGCTGGAGCCATCTAGGGGGCCAGCAGGCGCCCGAGCGACCGGGCGGAGCCAGCACGGACTGAGCAGGGGTTGTTGTCAAAACCCTAGGCCGGCAAGTCAGTCGTGCCTGCTGTCGCGAAAACTCAGCCTTTCCGCGCATCGGTCCCCGCACGCCCGACCGTTGCCGTGCCCGGCATGCCTGTCTGATCCGCCCCGCCCCCAACGCCCTGCCGGTCAGCCGGACCCTACAAGGCCCGCAGTCGTCATCGCCGATCTCGGGACGGCGGGCGTGTCGGGTCGTCGGGGGCCTTGGCTGTCAGGAAGCCTCGGTAGCGCACCAGCGGCCGCTTCGTTACCGGCGCAAGCAGGGCGACGTCGAAGCGAAACCTGCCCTCGGAGGCGAACTCACGTGCCACCGATACCGGCATGAGCCAGCGGGGCAGGGGGAGGGGACCCAAGCGCCCACGGCTGACGGGGTAATGCAGCGCGTCGTCCCGAACCTGCAGCCCGAGCGAGAAGACAAACGGGCCGAACCGTTCGCGCATACCTTCGGAGCCGAGGGAAAGATGCGAGCGGAACCTGTGTCGGCCAAAGCGCCGTAGCCAGGTCTCCCCCCGCGCGGTGACGGTCTTGGTGACCTCGACCTCAATGTCCGTCGCCGCAGGGGGGAACCGGAAGAGCGCGCAGAGCAGACGAGGCCAGAGCCCGGCACCGCGCTCGACGTCGCAGCGGCCAACCCAGCGTGAGGTGCCAAGCGTCATGTGGGTCTGCCGCACCGGATCGGGCAGCGCCTCGAAGGCCGTCCCCAGGGCACGCGGGAAGATCGGGGATGTCGGCGCGGCGCTGCGCTCGGTGATTACGTCAAGGTCCGCCATCGCGGCCTCCGCCTCGTCAAGCGTGATCGCTTCGAGCGCGGGGCCGGCACCGACCGGCAGCGCTGCGCGGCGCAGCAGGGCCCGGGCCGCGACGGCCGGGATGAAGGGGCCATCGCCACTCTCCGCCAGAAGGCTCCAGACGCGGTGCTCGTGACGCGTGGTGACGGCCACGGACATGCCACCCCGGCCGCTGCCGAACGGGCTCAGAAGATCCGCCGCGAGCTTGAAGACCCTGACCACGGGGCGCCCCACCGGGAATGGCACAGCCCTTCGCGCCGCGGCGAACAGGGCAAGACCATAGCGCATCACGGCCAGCTCGAGGCCGGCGCGAAAGCGGACGGTTTCCGCGCCGAAATGGGCGGGAAACAGGCGCTGGTCCGGCACCTCGATCTGCCAGCCCTGACGGACAAGGCCCCCGGGCAGGCTGTATTGCGCCGGACTTGACCAGCCCGGGACCCGGTCCCACTGGTTGCCGTTCCAGACCGGCATCGGGCGCCCGGCCTGCGACAGGATCGACTGCATGACGGACAGGCCCCGTGGCGCGCGGTTGCCCGGCAGGATGGCCGATTCGATCACCACCGGCAGATCATCGCCGGCCAGAGCGCGCACGGCGGCAGAAGACAGGGCGGGAACGGACGAGAGGCCGGAGAGGACGCAGAGCCCCGCCTCTCGGGCCTCGGCATCGAGCGCCGAGATGCCGGCGCAGAATGCCGCGTCGTCGCAGAGATCGAGGTAGTGGACGCCCGCCGCAATCGCCGCCCGCGCGAGGCGATAGGGGTCGTCGCCATAGGCATGAAATGGCCCCGCCGCATCGATGACCACCGCGTGTTGCGCAAGCCCGTCGAGGGGACCGGCGCGGTCCATCCGGATCGCGCGACAGCCCAGGGACTTTGCGCAGCTACGCGCCGCATCGAGGTTCCGCCCGGCGATGCACACCTCGTGCCCGTCGGTCACGAGAAGCTTCGCGAGCCGTGCGCCGAAGACGCCGTAACCTCCCAGAAGAAGGACCTTCACCGCAGCAGCCGCCTTTGAAAGGCGGGGTCCGGGAGGGCGCACATGTCGGCGCGTCCGAAAACCGCGTATCTGTTGCGCGCAAGGCGTTGGTAGAGCCAGTCTCGCAGGGGGCGCGGCAGGATCAGCAGGACAGTGGCCAGTCGCCCCCATCCGCCGAACCTGCGGGCGGCATGGACCACCGCCTCGAAATCCTGATGCGCAATCCCGTCATCGATGAACAGCCAGCTCGAAGGATCGGTGGGTTGCAGACCGTAATGCCTCAGCAACGCGGCGCCGAGCGGCGTCTGGATCGGACAAATGCGCACCGTGCCGCTCCGGTCGAGGCGATGGATCATTTGTGCACCCCAGCTGCATACGGCGCAGTCGGCATCCATCACCGCCACGGGCGCCCCGTCGGCGAAGCGTGGTACCTGCGGATCATCTCGGAAGGAGAACGGCCTGACCATTTGCAGCGACTATCCTGCAAAGATCAGGCCGGCACAAGGGCAGGGGGATTACCATGCCGTGCGATGTTTGCCGCGATCGGGCGCTTTTGCGCCGACGTCTCTGCGTTCTGTGCGTGGCAGGCCGCGTGGCAGGCCTTGGCTGAAGGCCTGCATGGGTAGGATCACCCGTCTGCAGACAAAGAAAAAGGGGGCCGAAGCCCCCCTTCCCATGTCATGGCGATGTCTGGCGATCAGCCGCCGAAATCGTCGAGCATGATGTCTTCACGGTCGACACCCAGATCGAGCAGCATGTTGATCACCGACTGGTTCATGATCGGCGGGCCACACATGTAGAACTCGCAATCCTCGGGGTTCGGGTGGTCCTTCAGATACTCCTCGTAGAGCACGTTGTGGATGAAGCCGGTGTAGCCCTTCCACTCGTCCTCGGGCAGCGCATCCGAAAGCGCCACGTGCCACTCGAAGTTCGGGAACTCCGCCGCCAGCTCGTCGAAATCCTCGACGAAGAACATCTCGCGTTTGGAGCGGGCACCGTACCAGAAGGTGATCTTGCGATCCTGGTTCTTCAGGCGCTTGAGCTGGTCGAAGATGTGGCTGCGCATCGGCGCCATGCCGGCACCGCCGCCGATGAAGACCATTTCCTTCTGGGTGTCGCGGGCGAAGAACTCGCCGAACGGACCGGAAATGGTGACCTTGTCGCCGGGTTTGAGGTTGAAGATGTAGGACGACATCTGCCCCGGCGGAATGCCGGTGGAGCCCGGAGGCGGCGAGGCCACGCGGACGTTGAGCATGATCAGGCCCTTCTCGTCCGGGTAGTTCGCCATCGAGTAGGCGCGCTCGATCGGCTCGTCGACGATCGACTCGTACTGCCACAGATCGAACTTGTCCCAATCCGGCCGGTATTCCTCGGCGATGTCGAACTCCTTGTACGACAGCTTGTGCGCGGGCGCCTCGATCTGGATGTAGCCGCCGGCACGGAAGTCGACGTCCTCGCCCTCGGGAAGCTCCAGCACGAGGTTCTTGATGAAGGTCGCGACATTGTCGTTGGAACGCACGGTGCATTCCCACTTCTTGACGCCGAACACCTCTTCGGGAACCTCGATATCCATGTCCTGCTTGACCGCCACCTGACAGGACAGGCGGTCGCCGCAGGCGGCCTCGCGCTTGGTGATGTGCGATTCCTCGGTGGGCAGGATCGACCCGCCGCCGGAATGGATGCGCACGCGGCACTGCGCGCAGGTGCCACCCCCGCCGCAGGCGGAGGGGACAAAGAGCTTCTGGGCCGCCAGCGTCTGCAGCAGCTTGCCGCCCGCCGGGACCGAGATGGTCTTTTCTTTGTTGATGGTGATGTTGACGTTGCCCGACGACACAAGGCGCGACCGCGCGGCCATGATGATGGTCACCAGCGCGACCACGATCAGGGTGAAGAGAACGACGCCGAGGCTGAAAGTAAGCATGGTGGTTCTGTCCTCCGCCTCAGAGATTCACGCCGCTGAAGGACATGAAGGCCAGCGCCATCAGTCCCGCGGAGATGAAGGTGATGCCAAGCCCCTGGAGGCCGTCCGGGATGTCGGAGTATTTCAGCTTCTCGCGCACACCGGCCATGGCGGTGATCGCCAGCGCCCAGCCAAAGCCCGACGAGGCGCCATAGGTCAGGGCCTCGGGGAAGTCGTAGGCGCGCTCCACCATGAACAGCGAGCCGCCCAGGATGGCGCAGTTCACCGTGATCAGCGGCAGGAACACCCCCAGCGCGTTGTAGAGCGGCGGGAAATACTTATCGAGCACCATCTCGAGGATCTGCACCAGCGCGGCGATCACCCCGATATAGGAGATCAGGCCGAGGAAGGTGAGGTCCACGTCCGGGAAGCCTGCCCAGGCCAGCGCCCCGGGCGCCAGCAGGTAGTTCAGGATCAGGTTGTTGGCGGGCACGGTGATGGTCTGCACGATCATCACCGAGATGCCGAGCCCCATGGCGGTCGAGATCTTCTTCGAGACGGCGATGAAGGTACACATGCCGAGGAAGAAGGACAGCGCCAGGTTCTCGACGAAGATCGCCTTTACGGCGAGAGAGACGAGACCTTCCATCAGTGCGCCTCCACGGTCTGGATCTTGAATTCACGCTCTTCGACCTGCTTCGGCTTCCACGAGCGGATCGCCCAGATCAGGAGGCCGATGATGAAGAACGCCGAGGGCGGCAGCAGCAGCATGCCGTTGGGCACGTACCAGCCGCCGTTGTTGACGGTCTGGAAGATGGTGACGCCGAACAGCGAGCCGGCCCCGAAAAGCTCGCGGATGAAGCCCACGAGCATCAGGATCAGGCCGTAGCCCAGCCCGTTGCCGACGCCGTCGATAAAGCTGGCCACCGGAGGGTTGCTCATGGCGAAGGCCTCGGCGCGGCCCATCACGATGCAGTTGGTGATGATCAGGCCGACAAAGACCGACAGGGTCTTGGAGATCTCGTAGGCATAGGCCTTGAGCACCTGGTCGACGAGGATCACGAGGCTGGCGATGATCACCATCTGCACGATGATCCGGATCGAGCTCGGGATCTGGTTGCGCAGCATCGAGATGAACAGCGACGAGAAGCCCGTCACCAGCGTCACCGCGATGGCCATCACGAAGGCCACGCTCAGCGACGAGGTCACCGCGAGGGCCGAGCAGATGCCCAGGACCTGCAGCGTGATCGGGTTGTTGTCGATCAGCGGATCGACAAGTTGCGATTTGCGTGTCTGAGCCATCAGATCTCTCCTGCCTTCAGCCGCTCGAGGAACGGGCCGTAGCCCTGCTCACCCATCCAGAAGCGGACAAGGTTGTGAACCCCGCGCGAGGTCAGGGTCGCCCCCGCCAGCGCGTCGATGTAATAGTCCTGGCCAGCCGGCGGCGGCGCCTTGGCGACGGTGATCTGCAGATCGCCATCGTCGTCGCGCAGCTTCTTGCCGTTCCACAGGGCCTTCCAGCGCGGGTTGTCGACCTCGGCGCCAAGGCCCGGGGTCTCGCCGTGCTGGTAGAACTGCAGGCCGTAGATGTCGTTGCCGTTCTCTTCCAGCGCGATGAAGCCGTAAAGCGTCGACCACAGGCCGTAGCCCTCGATCGGCAGGATCACCTTGTCGATGCCGCCATCCTCGGTGCGCAGGATGTAGACCATGCGATAGGCCTGCATCGAGCCACCCAGACCCGCCGGGTCCTCGTCGAGCGCGCGGATGATCGCCGGGTCGCCCTTGGCAGCAAGCTCGTCGAACGTGTCGATATCGAACTGGTCGGTGAACTCGCCGGTCGACAGGTCGACGACGTGCGGCTCCATCGCCTCGAAGGCCTCGGCGACGGTCACGTCCGGATCGTAGACCCCGGCCACCTGAAGCACGTTCGACTGCTTGTCGCGCAGGGCGTTGGCTTCCTGCACCGGGCGCAGCGACACCGCCGCCGCCGAGACCACCATCGAGGCCACGAGGCAGAGCGTCACCGCCACGACCACGGTCTTGGTCACCGAGTCGTTGGGCATGTCGAGGAAGCGACGGAAGAGGCCTTTGTTCTCGTTCGCGTCAGGCATTGCGCTTGGCCCTCCGTTTGATGTTGGCCTGAACGACGAAGTAGTCGATCAGCGGCGCAAAGACGTTGCCGAACAGGATCGCGAGCATCATGCCTTCCGGGAAGGCCGGGTTCAGGACGCGGATCATCACGACCATGAACCCGATCAGCGCGCCGTAGATCCAGCGTCCGGTGTTGGTGTGGCTGGCCGAGACCGGCTCGGTCACCATGAAGACGAGGCCGAAGGCGTAGCCGCCGACCACGAGGTGCCAGTACCACGGCATCGCGAACATCGGGTTGCTGTCGGAACCGATGACGTTGAGCAGCGACGAGAACGCGATCATGCCGAGCAGGCAGCCGGCCACGAGGCGCCAGTTGGCGATCTTGGTCACCAGCAGGAAGGCGAGGCCGATCAGGCAGGCGATGGTCGAGGTCTCGCCGATACAGCCCTGGATCGTGCCGATGAAGGCGTCCATCCAGCTGATGCCGCGCTCGGGCAGGGTGGCGAAGCCGTCGCTTGCGCTGACCGAAAGCGCGGTCGCGCCCGAGAAGCCGTCGACCGGCGTCCAGACCGAGTCGCCCGACATCTGCGCCGGGTAGGCGAAGTAGAGGAAGGCCCGACCGACGAGGGCCGGGTTGAGGAAGTTCTTGCCGGTGCCGCCGAACACTTCCTTGCCGATCACCACGCCGAAGATGATGCCGAGCGCGACCTGCCACAGCGGCGTCGAGGCCGGCAGGATCAGGGTGTAGAGCATCGAGCTGACGAGGAAGCCTTCGTTCACCTCGTGGCCGCGCACCACCGCGAAGACCACCTCGAAGATGCCCCCCGCAACCAGCGTCACGACATAGATCGGCAGGAAGTACAGCAGCCCGTGCAGCATGTTGGCGAGCGGGTTGGCCGGGTTGAAGCCGATCCCGAGCGTCTCGATGATCCAGGCGCGCCAGCCCGAAGCGCCGTACTCGGCGATCGCGAGGTTGGTCTGCAGGCCGGTGTTGTAGAGGCCGAACAGGATGCACGGGATCGTCGCCAGCACCACGTAGGTCATGATCCGCTTCATATCGATGTAGGAGCGGGCATGGGGGGCGACGGTGGTCACCGTCTTGGGTGTGTAGACGAGGCTCTCCACCATCTCGTAGATGGAATAGTATTTCTCGTACCTTCCGCCCTTGTGGAAGTGCGGCTCGGTACGGTCGAAGACATTGCGCAGACCCACGGCCTTACCCCTCCTTCTCGATCTTGGTCAGGCTGTCGCGCAGGGCGAGGCCATATTCGTACTTGGCCGGGCAGGCGAAGCCGCAGAGCGCGAGGTCTTCCTCGTCGAGCTCCATCGCGCCGAGCGCCTGCGCGGTGTCGGTGTCCATCACCAGAAGCGCGCGCAGCAGCTGCGTCGGCAGGAAATCCTGCGGCATCAGCTCTTCGAAGGTGCCCAGCGGCACCATGGCGCGGCGGCCCCCGTTGAGGTTCGAGGTCAGCGCATAGAGCTTCTTGCTGAAGGCCGACCCCAGAACCGGCTGGTAGGCATACTTGGACGGCATCGGAAGGATCCAGCCCAGCGTGTTCTGCTCGCGGTCTTCCTTGATCAGGGTGATCTGGCGCGCGTAGCGGCCGAGATAGCAGGTCGGGCCTTCGCCCATGCGTCCGCTCAGGATCGACCCCGAGATCACCCGCACCGGCTGCTTGGTCTGCAGGTCGTCATGGCACAGGTCCGCCATCGACGCGCCGGCAACGGTGCGCACGAGCCGCGGCTTGCGGCAGAGCGGGCCCGAGAGCGCGATGGTGCGCGACATGTCGAGCCGGCCGGTGTCGAGCACTTTCCCGATCGCGATGACGTCGTGGTAGCCGATGCTCCAGACCGTCTTGCTGGCCGAGGGCGGCTCGAGGAAGTGCATGTGGGTGCCGGCAAGGCCCGCCGGGTGCGGCCCGGAGAAGCCTGCGACGTAGACGCCCGGCATGCCGCCGCCGGGAACGTCGCTGTCGGCGTCCTGACACAGGTAGACATGCCCCTCGGTGAGCAGGGTCATCGCCTGCAGGCCGTGGGTGAAGGCCTTGCTGTCCTCGGCGATGATCGTCGCCGCGTCGCCGCTCAGCGGTTCGCTGTCCATCGCGGTGACGTAGATCGCCGCCGGACGGGTCTCGGGTTCGGGAATCTTCGAATAGGGACGGGTGCGGAACGAGGTCCAGAGACCGGCGGCACAGAGCCGCTCCACCACGCCCTCGGACGTGTGCGGATCACCGACACCGGAGAAATCCACCGGTTCGGCGGCGCTCTCGTCGATCTCGATCTCGACGCTGATCAGCTTGCGGCGGGCGCCGCGGTTGATCGCCTTGATTCGTCCGGAAACCGGCGAGGTGACCTGAACCGTGGGGGTGTCCTTATGCGCCAGAATGGGCGCACCGGCGGCCACGAGATCGCCTTCCTGGACCGCCAGTCGCGGCTTCAGACCGATGTAATCGTCTCCGAGGATGGCGACTGTTCGGACCTTGGGGGCGTCTTGGATCCCTCCTTCGGGTGCCCCCAGTACCGGGACATCCAGACCTTTCTTTAACGTATATCGCTGCACGTTGTTTCGTCCTGTCCATTTTTGCCGGTCTTATGCGCTCCCGTGCCGGATTTTGGAAGTTCTTCAGAGGCGATTCTCCAATTTATTGTTGAACTGCCCCGGAAGTTCGCTCAGAAGCCCACCATCTCATCGTCGTACATGAAGCACCCTTCAGCGGAGATATCCCCGTGACCAAGCCCCTCCTCCTTACGCGCCGTAGCCTCCTTGCAATGCCTCTCGCCCTGGCAGCTTGCAAGAAGGGATGGTCGATTCTCGAACTGACCGGGCTGACCATGGGAACCAGCTATTCCATCGTGGCGGTCGACCATTCGCGTCAGATCGACAAGGCCGAGCTCAAGGCCGCCGTCGAGGCGAAACTTGCCACGGTGAACACCCAGATGTCCAACTGGGATAGCAGCTCCGAGATCTCGCGCTTCAACGCCTCCGGCGCGACCGACAGCTTCGCCGTCTCGCACGAGCTGGCGCACGTGATGCAGGCCGCGCAGGACGTCAACGCCGCCAGCGATGGCCGCTTCGACGTCACCGTCGGTCCGCTGATCGACCTCTGGGGCTTCGGCGCCAACGGCACCCGCAACGACGAGCCCGGCACGCGCGAGATCGCCGATGCGCTGGCCTGCTGCGGCCAGAGCCAGTCGATCCGCGTCGGCAACGGCGCGCTGCAGAAGCTGCGCCCCGAGGCCGAGGTCTATCTCTCGGCGATCGGCAAGGGCTTCGGCGTCGACCAGGTCGCCAGCGCGCTCAAGGAGTTCGGCCTCACCGATTACATGGTCGAGATCGGTGGCGATCTCTACACCGCCGGCAAGAACCCCGATGGCCAGCCCTGGCAGATCGGCATCGAGTCGCCGGAAGCCTTCGATCGTGGCGTGATGAAGGTCGTGGGCCTGTCGGATCACGGCATGGCGACGTCGGGCGATTACCGCAACTTCTTCGAGAAGGACGGCAAGCGCTACTCGCACATCATCGACGCCACCACCGGCCGCCCGGTCACCCACGCCACCGCCTCGGTGACCGTGCTGACCGAGAACGCCATGCTGGCCGATGCCTGGGCCACGGCGCTGCTGGTGCTGGGCACCGAGCGCGGTCTCGAGATCGCAAATGATCGTGAGATGGCGGTTCTCTTCGTTGATCGCGCCGGCAAGGCGGGCGACAAAGGGTTCACCACCACGGCCAGCAAGCGCTTCGAGACGCTGCAGGCCTGAGCCTGAAGGCGGCCTGCGGGCCGCCGCCTTGCCGCCGATACAGGCGCATTCGATACAAGAAAGGGTCGGTCCGACGTGTCGACGTTCCTTCTCGCCTTTGGTCTCCTGATGATCGTCATGCTGGGCATGGCGCTCGGTGTCATCCTCAACGGGCGCACCATCAAGGGAAGCTGCGGCGGCCTGAACGCGATTGCCGATGCGGATCACTGCGTGGTCTGTAAGCAGGAGATCGACCCCGACAGTCCGCTGCGCGACCGGCTGCACTGCCCCAAGGCGCGCAAGATGCTCGAAGATATGGAGCGCGAGCGGGCCTGAGCCGCAGCCACGACCTTCCCAGCGGCATGCCGTGTCGAGACCTCCCGATGCCCTCGCGTTCAGCTGCGAGGGCGTTTTCTTTTCCGGCTTGGATTTCGCGGGGCCGGCGGTTTGGAGGCGCTCGGTGCTGCGTTGCGAGGTCTTTCTGGCTTGGCCGGGATGGCTCGAGGGGAGCGGCGGCCGGATCGCCCATTCGCGACGCAGCACAGATCGTTCAGGCGGCCGGTGGCCCTCAGCCCTCGGCCATCGGCACGAAGCCCAGCGTCAGCAGGCACCCGGCGGCAACGAGTCCAAAGAGCCACAATTGCCAGCTCGGCCCTTCCGCCTTCCAGACGGCACGATAGCGATAGCCTGCGAGGCAGGCGGTCACGAACATCAGCGTGGCGCTGACAGGGGTGAGCATCAGCTCGGGCAATCTGCAACCTCTCAGGAACAAGCGCGTTTACAGACGAGCTGATTGCACTAACCTGAAACAGGATCAAGGGAGGTCACGCCATGCCTGCATCATACCAACCCCACACCGTCGGTGACGACGATCAAGAACGGACCATGAGCCAGACCGTCGACACGAACCTGTCCGCAGCCGAAGCGACGGTGCGCCACGTGCTCGACGACAAGGGCGACGACGTGGTCTGGATCCAGCCGCAGGAGACCATCGGCACGGCTGTCGAAGTCCTGCGCGACAAGCGCATCGGCGCGATTCTCGTGAAGGACCCGCAGGGCGCCCTGGTCGGGATCCTCTCGGAGCGCGACATCGTGCGGCGCCTCGCCGACACCCCGGGTCACACCCTGCCGCAAAGGGTCGAGGAGTTGATGACCCCCGAGGTCGAGACCTGCACCCCCGAGGAATCGCTCGTGGTGGTGCTGCGGCGCATGAACGACGGCCGGTTCCGCCACCTGCCGGTGATGGAAGAGGGCACGCTGGTCGGCCTGATCTCGATCGGCGACGTGGTGAACTACCGCCTGACCGCGCTGGAGTACGAAGCCCTCAAGCTCAAGCAACTGATCGTGGGCTGACCGCCGCCTCCGTAGCCTGTTTCCTGAGTGTTCGCATCCCGGTTCCGCAGGTCGCGGGGCCGGGATTTTTGCTGCGATGCAGCGCAGAGCGGAAACGAAAATTGCAAGCCCAACCGGCAAGATGCGGCATTGTGTCACGACAAATCCGTGCTACCGTTCTCCTCAGGGAGGAACTCAACATGATGCTTTTTATCGTCGGCCTCGGAATCGGCCTTCTGATTGCAACACCCTTCATCGCGCTGGTGCTCGGCGCGGGGGTGCTGACGCGCAACACGGCGACTGATCGGGCCGAGCCCGAAAGCGATCCGTATCTGGTGAACGTCGTCTCGTTTCAGCCGAGCCGGGCCTGATCACAGCCCGCCCCGAACCGGGACAAGGCCTGCACGACCTGCGACGGTCGGGCGGGCCTTTCTTTCTCCGGACTGCATTCTGACCCGCGCGCGTGCGGTTCAGAAACAGCGCACCGAATGATGCGAAATCGTGCAGGTGGCCGGGGCCAGCATCGCAGCCGCGGCGCCCGGAGCAACTCTCGTAGCCAACAGCAGGCGTTTCGTTGTATAGATCGCCCGCGATCGCCGATATGGTCGCCCTGTGATCTGGATGACGCGACGGGGGCGGGACGGTGCAGCACGACCCGGAAAAGCCCGGAGAGGCCCTCAGCATCTTTCTGCTGGGCGAACTTCGCGTGTTCCGCGCCGGAGTGGAGCTGCCTCTGCCGGCGTCGCGCAAGGCACGCGCCCTTCTGGCCTTTCTGATCGCCACCGGCCGCCCGCACCGGCGCGAGCGCCTTTGCGAGCTGTTCTGGGATCTTCCCGACGACCCTCGTGCCGCGCTGCGCTGGTCACTGACCAAGCTGCGCAAGGTGATCGACGATCCCGACCGCCCGCGCATCGTGGCCGACCGTGAACGCGTCGCGGTCGATACCGAGGGGCTGCGGCTCGACATCCGCGCGATGCGGGATGAGGTCTCGTCCGGCCTCGACGCGCTGCCGCTCGACACGCTCGAGACCATGGCCCGGCGTCTCGACGAGGTCCTGCTCGACGGGCTCGACGGCGCCGGTGGCGAGGGCTTTGCCGACTGGCTCAGCGCCGAGCGCGCCGATGCCAAGGGGCTTCGCATCGAGGTGCTGCGCCACCTTGCCGGCCATCCCGCGAATCCGCCCGCCATCGCGGAGAAATGGCGCCGGCTGTGGCACGCCGCCGATCCGTCGACCGTGCGCGACGCGCCGGACCCGGTACCGCAGAGTGAACCCGCGATGCGGGCCGGGCAGCCGCCGCGCATCCTGAGCGGGCTGCGGGCGCAGAAGATCGGCTTTTGCGACGTGGCCGATGGCACCACCATCGCCTATGCCACCGTGGGCAGCGGCCTGCCGTTCCTGAAGGCGGCGAACTGGCTCACGCATCTGGAGTTCGACTGGACCAGCCCGATCTGGGGCGAGTGCTTTGCCGACCTCGCGCGCGAGCGCCGCTTCATCCGCTATGACGAGCGGGGCTGCGGCCTGTCGGACTGGGACACCGACGACCTCAGCTTCGACGCCTTCGTCGAGGATCTCGAGGCGGTGGCCGACCGGCTCGAGCTCGAGCGGTTTCCGCTGCTGGGCATCTCGCAGGGGGCGGCGGTGTCGATCGAATACGCCGCACGCCACCCCGAGCGGGTGTCGGGGCTGATCCTCTTCGGCGGCTATGCTGCCGGCTGGCGCCACACCACCACCGATGACGAGAAGGCCCGGCGCGAGGCGGTGCGCGATCTGACCCGGGTCGGCTGGGGCACCGACAACCCGGCCTACCGGCACATCTTTTCGCAGACCTTCATGCCCGGCGTCTCGCCCGATGACCTGGCCTGGTTCGACGAGTTCCAGCGCCTCACCACCTCGCCCGAGAATGCCGCCCGCTTTCAGGACGCGTTCGGCGACATCGACGTGCGCCACAGGCTGGGCGACGTGAAGGCCCCGACGCTGGTGCTGCATTCAACCGGCGATCAACGCATTCCGGTGAGCGATGGACGCTACATCGCGCGCAATATTCCCGGTGCGCATTTCGTGCCGCTCGACAGCCGCAACCACGTTCTGGTGGGCTACGAGCCCGCCTGGCAGACCTGCATGGCCGCGATACGCGCATTCCTGAAGGAGCACGGCATCTAGGTCGCTCTCGCGGTTTCTGGCGTTGCACCCGCCCCGCACTGAACCTTTCGCGCCGCACAGGGCACTTACGGGCACCACCCCTTGTCCTGTTTAAGAGAGGTTCGCCAGATGCGCTTCTTAGGTGCCTTGCTGATCGCCCTCGCCATCGCCGCGGCGCCGTTTTCGTGGCGTTATGCCCAGACGCTGATCCCCGCGCCCGTGCAAGGCGCGCCCAATGAGCCGTCGCCGGCCTCCGCCGGGGCCGTGCCGGCGGCGCTCGAGGCAGAGGTGGCGTTCCTGTCGGACCAGCTCGCCCGGCTGAGCCAGCGGGTCGATGCGCTCGACAGCCGCACCGCGCTGAACCTCGCCAGCGTCGGCCGTCCGTCCGAGCCTCGGGTCGAGGCCCCCGAAGCCTCGGATTCGCTCAAGGACGCCTTCGCTCAAGTGGTGCTGATCGCCGACCGGCGCTCGGCCAATGACGGGCTCAGCCATGCCACGCCCTCGTTCCTGCGCGAGCTGATCGGCCTGCCGCGCCCGGATCTGACGGACACCTGCCAGTCCGCCACCAACCCCAAGCTGCGCGACCTGCTCGCGACCGAGGATGTCGGCCCGATCCGGGCCACGCTGGTGCGCCCGGCGCTGGTTTCGATCCGGCAGGTGTTCGCCAATGTGCAGGTCTTCGAGCCCGAGCTCTACGACCGCATCAAGACCGCCGGCTCGCTCTGCGTGCGCCGTATCCGGGGGGCGCAGAGCGCGGCCTCGGCCCATGCCTACGGGCTGGCGGTCGACATCAACATCGACGGCGTGCTCGACAGCCTCGCCGACGGCAAGACCCAGCTCGGGCTGATCCTGCTGGCCGATTTCTTCAAGAAGGAGGGCTGGATCTGGGGCGCAGGCTTCGGGCGCGAGGATTCGATGCATTTCGAGGTCAGCCGCGACAAGCTCGAGCAATGGCGGCGGCTGGGCGAGATCTGAGCGCGACTCTCCGAGTTTTTGAAAGACCGGGCCCGCCTTCCGCCAAGGCGGGCCCGGTTCGTTCGTATGAGATGACGCCGACCTCGATCAGCAGGGGCAGAGCGCGCACATGTCGAAGGGCTCCATGTCGAGCGCCATCTGCAATGAGCCGTGCAGCGCCAGTGCCACGTTGAGGAAGGGCGCGATGGCCAGCCGCGGCGGCGAGAACGCGGCCAGCCCGGCCAGCGCGGTGCTGCTCGCCGCCGACTCGCCGAGCTTGAGGTCCTCGAAACTGGGCAGCATCGCCAGCTTGTTGGCCAGCGTCAGCGCGCCCAGCGGCAGCCCCATCCTGAAGCTCGCCCAAAGCCGCAGCATTGCCTGGATGCGCGACAGCGTGTTGGGCGAGAACCCGTCCGGACCGAAGGCCTCCTCGATGGTGGCCAGCGCCTCGAGCACCATGGCGAGCTTTTGCAGCAGCGGCATCGGGATGATCAGGCTTGGCGGCGTCAGGCTGGCGAGCCCGTGCAGCCGGTTCTGCAGCCCAGTGATCGAGCCCGGTTCGCCCAGCGGCGGCAGGTCGAAGGCCGCGTTCATGGCGAGGATCTGCGGCAGCCCGCCCATCAGCTGCGCCATGCGGAACTGCGGTCGCGTCAGGGCGAGGCTGAAGCTGTCGAAATAGGGGGCGGGCGGCGGCTCCATCGCGTGGAAGGGGTCGAGCCCCATGTCGCGCAGGTCGATCACCAGGCGGGCCACGATGGCGTAGGCAAGCAAGGGCTGGATCTTGAGCTGGGTCAGCCAGCCGAGCCGGGGCCAGACGTTGCGGGTGATGCTCTCGCCCGCCTGCTGCATCTGCAGCTCGAGCTGCGGCAGATCGTCGATGGCGAAGGTGCCGGTCATCAGCGACAGCATCATCGCGATGTTGGCCAGCCCGCCGCCGCCCATGTCGAGATTGGGCATCACCATCGGATCGAGCGTGGCGGCGATCTGCAGGTCGAGCCGGTTCTCCGGGTCGAGCGCCGGCAGCGCCGCGGCCAGCTTCAGCGACAGCGGGATCGGCGGCAGGACCGGGATCGCGCCGACCTGAAAGCGGTTGCGGGCGGCGCTGGCGGGGATCTCGCAGAAACACGGCATGGCTCAGGCCTCCACCACGATCAGCGACACGTTGTCGGCGCCGCCGCCATCGAGCGCGGTCTGCATCAGGCGCTCGCCGGCGCGGCCGGGCGGCACGCCGTCGACCTGCTGGCGCAGGGTCTCGGCGGGCAGGTATCTTGTCAGCCCGTCCGAGCACAGAAGGAAGCGGTCGCCGGGGCGCACCTCGCCGCGGCGCTTGTCGATCTCGAGTGTCTCGCCCACGCCCACCGCGCGGGTGATCTGGTTGGCCTGCGGGTGATGCTCGGCCTCGTCCCAGTCGAGATAGCCCTGCTCGACCAGCTCGCCCACGACCGAGTGATCGGCGCTGATCATCTCGATCTCGCCGTCGCGCACGCGGTAGAGCCGGCTGTCCCCGGCCCAGAGGCACATGAAATGGCCCTCGGCGATCACCAGAAGCACCACGGTCGCGCCGATGGTGCCCTGACCGAGCCGGTCGCCCTCGGCGCGGATCCCGGCATGGGCGTGGTGCAGCGCGTTGCGGGCGGCGCGGGGGATCTGCTCCGGGGCAAGATCGGCGGGCAGCGCGTCGAGCGAGGCGATGACGGTGCGGCTGGCCACGTCGCCGGCGGCGTGGCCGCCCATGCCGTCCGAAACGACCCAGAGGCCAAGCTCGGGGCGGGCGAGGATGGCGTCCTCGTTGATCTTGCGCACGTGGCCGGTGTGGGTCAGCGCGCAATGGGGCAGGGCGAGGGCCTTCGAGGTGCGGGTCATCTTTCGGCCTTTTCCGGTGTGGTGCTTTGCAAGGTGCGACCTCCCCAGACCGGGGCGTCAATGTCGAAGACGGCGGCGGCCTGTTGCTGGCCGCCGGGCAGGTCCGGCAGGACCAGACGCCGCGAGGCTCCGGCGTGCTCGGTCTGCCAGAGGACCACGGGATCGCCGGCGGCGAGGGCGGCGAGCGCCGCGTCCGGGCCGCCACGGCTGACCAGCGCCGTCGCGTCGCCGACCCGCGCCTGGCAGGCCGGGCGCCTTGGCGCGGGGGTCGGCAGGGCGGCCAGCGCGGTATCGAGCGCGTCTGGCGTGGCGTCATCCTCCAGCATCGCCAGCGCCGCCGCTTCCAGCCGCTCGAACAGGGGGGACAGGGCACAGAACGCCTCCCAGCCGCTGCTGTCCAGCTCGCAGGCGAGGCAGAGCGGGAACTGGCGTCCGACCTTGTCGACGCTGGGCATCACGATCCCGGCACAGGCGCGCGGGCCAACCATCCCGGGCGAGACCGCGAAGCGCCAGATCGGGGCGCTGAGGTAACAGCCCTGCCAGCGGTCCCCGAGCGTCTCGCGCCCGGCCACCATGAGCGCCTGCATCGCCGCATCCCACGCGCTGACAAGGTCCGGAGACAGGCCGGAGCGCAGGAAATCGCCCCGGCACGGCGCCTTGCCGTAATAGCCGTATGCCCCGGTCTCGCCCATCACAGCGAGGCCGGGCAGGAGAAGCTCGACAGTGCCGAGACGGTGAACGGGTTGAGCGCCGAGCCCGCGCGCAGCTGGAAGATCGCGATGCGGCCGCCGAGGTTGAAGATCACCCGGTTGCGATCAGAGACGTTGGTGCGGCGCAGCTCGGCGGTGTCGAGCAGCCGGAACCACGCCCACGGCCCGTCGCGCTGGATCGCGTTCTCGCGGTCGGGGCTGTTGGGGGCAAAGCTCACCCGGGTGCGGCCGCCCTGTCCCGGCCATGTCATCGGGGTGACCTGCGGTGGGCCGTGGGCATAGATCAGGCTCTCGCCCTCGACCTCGAGCGTCACCCGCTCGACATTGGGATCGAGCGCCACCGGCGTCACGTCGAAGGTGATCGAGGGGCGGCCCGGGGCGAGGAAGAAGCTGTCCTGGATCTCGGAGGCGCGCTGGAACTGCGCGACCACCGCATCCGAGATGCCGATATCGACGCCGTTCACCCGCTTCAGCCGCCACGGGTTGCTGGTCTGGTCGACGAAGGGGGCGAGGTTCTCCCTGAAGAACGTGTCGATCAGCCCCTGCGGCGCGAAGAGCCGGGAGAAATCCTGCAGCGTCACATCGGCCTGCGCCTGCCGGGCGAAGGGATAACGCCCGTCGATGGTCTGGCGGCAGACCGGCAGCACCTGCGCCTGCCACTTGGCGTTGAGCTCGGCCCGCGCGCCGCCCACCGCGGCCCCGGACGAGCCCTCGACCACTTGCGAGGCCCAGCGTTGCAGCGGGTTCGGCAGCCGCGCCAGCCCGGCCTGCAGCTCGGCCGCCGCGCCGGCGCCCTGTCCCGCGATGGCGGTGCCGGTGCTCTGGCCCAGCGACAGGCGGTTGAGATCGCCGAACACCGCGTTCATCGTGTCGATCACCCCGTCGAGCTGAGACGGCGCGCCGTCGAAGCGGGCGGTCAGATCGTGCAGCGGGCGGAAGCGGTCCTCGACGAACTGGCCGGGGCGACGCGCCTCGCCCTCCGCATCCTGCGGCGCCACCGAGGCCAGCGCTTCGGCGATCGCCGAGCCCTGCGAATTGAGCGCCGAGAGCACCTCGCCCTGCACCAGACCGACCGCCGCGCCGGTGGCGTCTTCGGCAAGCTGGGCGCTTTCGGGCAGCTCGGTGAGCCGGGTCTCTTCGGAGACCGCCTCGAGGATGTTGCGGATCGGCGAGGTCGGACCGGAGAGGATGTTGATAACCTCCGTCGCCTGCCCGAGGCTCTCCATCGGGATCACGTCGAGATCGCCCAGAAGCTGGTCGTAGCGGGTGACGTAATCGTTCTCGTAGAGCGCCAGCACGTCGCGGCCCAGCCGGTCGAGCACGGCCGGCGTGACCTCCTCGGCGCGGTCGCCGAGCACGAGGTTCTCGAACCGGGCGCGCTCGGACACCTGCGTCAGCTCGGGCATGAGGTAGCCGTAAAAGCCGTCGCGGGTGAACACCCCCTCGACCCCGGCGCTGAGCGGCTTGCCCGAGGGGCGCAGGATCACCCGCGACACCGCCGGCCCTCCGATATCGGTGATGCGGAACTGGTCGAGCTCGCGCGCTGCCGGGGCGGTGATGATGCTCTGGTAGATGCGCTCGGCCAGCGGCGTTTCGGCCAGCAGGCCCTGGATCTGCTCGACCAGCGGGCCGTTGAGGGCAATCTCCTGCATCGGCTGGGTCAGCATCGCGCCAAGGTGGTCCATCAGGTCGTCCTGCAGCGCCGGATCGTCCGGGAAGGTCAGGCCCCAGTCGATCTGCATCCACTGTTTCACGCTCTGCTCGTCCATCTGCCCCTGCAGCCCCAGCATCAGGTAGACCTTGAGCGCCTCGAAGAGCAGGTCGGGGTCGTTGAGGCTGGCCTGCATCTGCTCTTCGAGCCGGAACAGCAGGCGCGGCAGCAGCAGGGTGTTGAGCGCGCCGCGATAGCTCTGGGCGCTTTCGGTGCCGATGGCGTCGCCCTGGTAGAGCCCGAAGGTCAGTTCGACCGGCGGCTCGGGATCGCTGGCCGAGGGGTTGCCCGGCAACTCGCGCAGGATGTTGAGCGCCGGCACCACCGACGGCAGGTCGGCATCGGCCACGGTGTCGCGCGGGATGTCGGCGGTGATGGTGCGGAAACTGCCAAGGTGGGTGCTGGCACCCGAGATGAGCTGGCGGTTTCCGAGGAAGCTGTTCGACAGCACCGCCGCGGTGCCGCCAAAGAGCAGCACACTGGTGGCCACCGCGCCGCCGCGCACCCAGCGATAGCGCCGCTCGACCTTGTCATCGGCCGAGACCAGCCCCGACTCGGGGAAGATCACGCCGTTCAGCAGACGGGTGAGGAAGTAGCTCCGCCCCTGTCCCTTGCCGCTGCCGATGGCCTGCCGACCGATGCCGAAGGTGCGCGCCATGCCCATCATCAGGCGGTCGATCGGCGTGCCCTCCTGCGTGCCGGAGGTGAAATAGACCCCGCGCAGGAGCTGGCCGTCCTCGAAGCGGCTTTCCTGGAAGATGTCGCCGAGAAAGCTCTCGGCCACGCCGCGCAGCGAGGCGACCTGCGAGGGAAAGCCTGCGATCAGGCTGCGGCGCTGGTAATCGGTCTCGGTCTGCATCCGCTCGAGGCTGCGGTTCGAGAGCTGCGCCAGAAGCGCGTCGAACTCGGGGCCGAAGCCCGCCAACGGGTCGCCCGCGGCGCCCTTTTGATGCGGCAGGGTGAAGCCCCAGACCTGCTCGCGCTCCTCGCTGCCGAGCGTGTCGAAATACTCCTGGAAGCCGGCGATCAGGTCGGCCTTGGTGAACAGCACGTAGACCGGAAAGCGCACGCCCAGCCGCTCGCGCAGCTCGCGCAGACGGGTGC
>Ga0114905_1000677_pt1 | contig 20549 bp, 8 predicted proteins | sample MalvireepMed_b05_FD_83499 | JGI IMG/M metagenome (GOLD analysis project Ga0114905, IMG submission 83499) | Marine viral communities from the Global Malaspina Expedition - Malaspina viral metaG DeepMed_b05 | ecosystem: Environmental > Aquatic > Marine > Oceanic | place: Mediterranean Sea...
GGAATATACAGATAATGGTGGGGAGTTAGTGGATGGGTTCCGCATTCAGATGATTTCGAATTGTTGGAACTGGTCGAGGACAATTGATACTGACAACTGTCCCAGCGAGTATTGCTCACCGCCAGACGGCTGTGTCGGCTTCAGCACCGATATTATTGATTATAACATGACTGGCAGCCTTGTATATACAGGGCCGTATACTACGCCTGTTGCATTTACAAATTGCTCTCATCTTGTTGGTCTATTGTGTGGTTGGAATAGTACTATACATTCAGCAGCAAAGGAACTTTGGTCTGTTGGAAGTGGTTGGGGTGGCACAATAAGAGTTTGTTTAAACGAAGATACTTGTCCAAAGTTGTGGGGTACTCTTGGTGAGGATGATACAAACCCATCAGGATTATGTCAGATTACTTTCCCCAACCATAAGAACCTTTGTCTCAACGAAGATGATGGTTTCAATAAATTATTGTTGGGTTATGGTTTTTCTCCCCTTCCTGATAGTAGATTAAGTACTATAGAATGTTCGGCAGGAAGTGGAGATGTTGTGAACCGAGGATTGAATTTGGCCTGGAACAACTACGGAAACGAAGCCAATATAGTACCAGAAGCACCATTCCCTTGGATGAATTACGATGGTGGTATATATGGAAATCCATCTTACGATTATGCAAAGCCTATTCGCTGGCATCTAAGTGGTTGTCCACGAGGCCTGGGTTATAATGATGATTGTGATGACAGCGATCAATGCTATCTTGATCCAGACACAACCTCTTGTTGTGGTGATTGTACTTATTGTGAAGTACGAGATGGTGAAGTTCCGTGGCTAGACACTGGTATTTTAAGCAACTATACTTCGTGTGGTGAACCTCTTGGAAATCCAAGAAAACCAAACACATGTCTATATCGTCAGAAGAGAGCAGGAGATTTTGGTGTGTTGATCAATGTGGATAATATAGATGGATAATATAGGGTAAGGAACATTTCATGACAGATTTTATTTTCTCAAGAAAGAAAAAAAGAAAGAAAAGAAAAGGATCATTTTGCTCTCCAACAGACATAAATGGTTCTTGCTGTTATTCAAAATCTGGAATGCAAAAATGTATTTCAAAGATTTCTTGTGAAAGATGTTCTAGTCTTTATGGTGGAAGTTGGTCAAAGGTTTCTTGTGCAAAAAGAATTTCTAAGGCAGAAGAAGGTTGTTGTAAAATGTGCAACAAAAAAACAACATCTACTACTAAAACATCCAAAGATAAAAATACAAAAGTTTCTAAGTTTAGATCGATGGTTAATAAGAATGTTCAATTAACCACAAAAATACAAGATGAAAATGAAATTGCTTCTTGTGAAGAACAGTATATAAAAAATATACAAAAATGTAATAATTGTATTGGTGGTACTTCTTCTTGTAAAAAGGCATGTATTGATGTCGCAAAAACTATGAGAATATTGTGTATTGATTCTCATACAGCAGAAGAAAAAACACAAGGAAGAAATTTATCCGAAAAGACAAAGATATATTATCGTTGTATAAGTAAGACAAAAAATGAACAACTTAAAAATATACAAACATTGTTTAATAATAATGCTTGTCTATGTAATAATGAAACACAAAAACAAGATACAAAATTATATAAAGAATTTACAACAACAATTAGTTTCTATTCTCGGTTTGAAAATGATTGTAGAAAACTAGCACCCGAAAATACATCAGAAGGAAAAGTTGGTTGTTGTTGTGAATATATTAAAAACGGAAAAGAATCGAGTGTTGTTGGTTCAAGACATACTGGATATTCTTCTGGTGATTTAAGACGATGCACTTGTACCTCATATTCAGAATGTAATTCAAAGAGAGGATTATATGATGTTTGTTGGTCAAGTGATTGTGACTGTAGTAATATAAAAAATACAACTTGTTCTGGAAAAGAAGATTCCAATAATTGTAGTTGTTGTATTAATAATTATGAAGATACTAGATGTTTTGAAATCAACAACCCAGAAGAAGTTGAAAGAAAAAATAGTAGGAGTGCTAAATGTTGGATTAGAGTTTGTAATTGTTTTGTTGAAGTTCCAGCACCATGTAATAACAATTGTTGGGAATCATATACTGGTATTAGGATTGGGAGTAAAATACTTGGGGCCGACGATATTGAAGATTCAAAACCAGATGATAATATATGCAACGGTCGTCCTCGATCTAATGGTTGTCTTATGGAAGTTGGTGCTATTTCTAGTCCAATTAAATGTGATTTTGGCGACTGTAGTTGTGGAAAGGTATGGGCAGAGGCAGGAGAAACCAGAACCTGTAATAAATTTATAATCTTTGACTATTCAGATAAAGAAAATGCTTGTGAAAATTGTCCAAAACAAAGTGCTGATAGAAAAGACGAAAGGGGTAGGGGTAGTTATTCAATAGAAACAAACTGTTGTAATTGTTCGAGCGGTGGTGGTGTGGAACGACGAAGTGCTACCAAAAATGAAACCAAGGCACCAAGTACATCAAGTGGGACTTCGGATGAAATCACAACAGATCAGGGCCCTGTGTTGGGTGGTGGTGGTGTTGGTAGTGGCTCTGGATATTAATTATAGTTGACTATATAATATATGGGATAAGGAACCAATAAAATTATGACTGGATTCACATTATCATTTCATACTAGTGCAATAACTGGTATTACGGGACCAACTGGTGCAACAGGTGCAGAACCTACAGGTGCTACTGGCCCAACGGGCCCAACTGGTGCAACAGGTGCAACTGGTGCGACTGGTACAACTGGTGCAACTGGAATGACTATTGTTGGTACTTTCTTTGATGATATTGAAACAGATGGTTATTGGGGAATTAGATTTGGAGTACCAAATAGAGATGATATAGATGAAATACAAGCAATACCCAGAGGAGCATTTACTGGCCCTTCGGGTATGGTTACTGGAACTACTGCGGATGTTCTTACTTCTGGTGCTGGTTTTACCACTATATACGAACCAACAGAAATTACATGGGCATCAAGCAGTGTTCATGGTCCTAGTGGCGCAACTTTATCTTTCCGAACAATAGGTCCCAGTGGTGATTTAAGATTATATCAAGACGATGCAAATAGATTAGGTACAGGTGCAACATATTGGACACTTGGTATTAGTGGTCCCGATGCAGGAAGTGTTTATGGAACTGTTGTTGGTAGTACTGGTAATATTGGTTACTTGGTTGATAAAAAGAATGTTAAAAATGCTTTTGGTCTTACTTTTACAGATACAGTTACTTCAGAAGGAACAATAGGATCAACATGGGGAACTATCAGTACTCGATATGTAAATCACGCAGAATTTTATCAAGTACACGGGAACCCACATACAGGAACGACTTCTCCGTTTACAATTAAAACAAAAGACGGAAATGTTCATCACATTTATGCTCCGTTTGCTCTTTCTGAAATTACTGTAGATTATCCAACAAACAAAGCACCAATTGCATATGCTCCAGAATGGATCGACCTATCAGGAACAACTGCTGAATATGGAGAAAGTGTAAATGTAACTCTTATTATTGATGGTGGTCCTGGCGGTATATCTTTCTCGAATAAATTTTACTTCAATGAAGATATGAAATTTACTTCGGGAAGGGATATTATTAATTGTTTAACTTATGATAAGGGAAATAGTTGGTTCTGTACTGTTTCTGGATTTGGTTATAATCTTCCTAGTGATGATGATGGAACTGTTTCTTATGGGGCTTGTTGTGATGCCCCACCTGAAGGAACTGGTAGTTGTACTGAATTTGTATTAGAAAGCGAATGTCCATATGAGTTTTTTGAAAATATGTTATGTACTAGTACTCCATGTGGGGCAGAGCCCGCAGTTGGTTCTTGTTGTATTAATACCGATGACAACGGTGATCCGTTCTGTGTTGACTCCATGCCTGATGGATCTCCCGTATTACAATCTTTCTGTGAAGCATTTGGTGGTGTTTTTAGAACTGTTCCATGTGATCCAAATTATCCATGTCAAGATCCATGCGATCCTGATATAGGCGAAGTGGGAGCATGTTGTAGATTTGCAGACAATGATCAGTTTATTACTTGTAGTGATCTTGTTTCTGCTTTTGAGTGTTCAGAAAACCCAGAAGGTCAATATGGTATCTATCAAGGAGATGGAACATTTTGTTTTGATATTGATTGTTGTGACTCACTTGATCATAGTGGTGCGTGTTGTTGTTCTGATGGCGAATGTGTGGGTGGAACAAATCCAACAGATTGTTTATCAGGAACTTCCTGTTTTACAGGATCGGGAGTATATATGGGACATGGTTCTGTATGTCCAGATGATGGCGGTGATATAAACTGTGAGTGTAATGAGAATCCAGAAGATATGGGTATGTGTTGTTGTCCTGATTGTATGCCAGTTCCTGCCTGCTACCCATCTCTGGGTCAGGGTGCGTGTAAGTATCTTGGTGGAGATTGGCTGCAAGGAGGGGATTGTGCTGATCCAGACGATTGTGATTTACCAGTTATACCTACGGGAGCGTGTTGTCATGGGCCCGAGGGGTCAATAACCTGTTCTTCAGTCACAGAAGATCAATGTAATATAGACAGTGGTTCCTATCTTGGAGATGATACAATATGTGAAGGTCAATGCGACGAGATTGCAGCGTGTTGTAGTTGGGAAGGGGATTGTATTGATGATCTGACCTATGATGACTGTTTCAATATCGCCGGCGGGGATTCATGGTCGTATGGGAATATGTGCGTAGACGATTATAAGTGTCCACCCCCACCCACAGGAGCATGTTGTTATAATATTGATGGAAGTTGTGCGGGATCCCATCATGATTATGAATCATGTACTAATATTCCTGGCTGGCCCCCTGGCAGTCACACATATCAAGGTGATGGTACATGTTGTGGAGAAGACGAGTGTGATAATCATGTAGATTGTTCTACGGAACTTTATGGAGGATGTTGTATATACAAAGGTGATGGTTCTGAAGCCGAAGCACGAAGCGATCTAACCGAAGAGGATTGTGCTAAATTAAACGATCCTTGTTGTCAAGATCCAGCGCCAGACATTCACAGGGAGGGCTGGCCTAGTAATAAAGAATGTTGGAGATGTCATTGGAAGGGATTGTTGGAGTGTGGAATCGTTGGCCAGCCCCAATCTGTAGTTTCTTGCCTAAATTTTAGATGTCCACCACACATGACACTCTGCACGCCAACTGGAGAATGGGATCCTGGCGGAGATGTACGAAAACATCCAATTGCCTGTAAGAATTATTGGTTACTTTGGTGTCCAATGGATGGTGATGACTTCCTCGGTGTTGATGGTTTGCCTGGATGGCAATGTGATGGTGCGAAGAATATGAATGATTTTTATGATTATTATTTAAACTTTTTCATCGAGGAAACCAATGACCAAACCTGTGGCGCATATTGTATGGGGACTCCACCATATTGTTATCCAGATGATGATGGTGCGGGGTGCGAATGGCCATATGGTGTAGATAACGATAATTACGATGACTGGTTTAGGCTACACTTCGGACATGCTTCTAACAATCCAGGCGATTGGGAATTTAGTCAAGGTGATTGCATTCCCAACCATGAAGGATATAATAAATTCTGTCAAATTGCTTGTTGTGGGAAACCACAATCAGGAGGAGGAGGCACCGACGCAGGAGTAAATTGTGACTGGAACGGAGGAACTGGAGTTCCTTGCCCAAGTGCTTTTTGGGCGAACAGGCATGATAGGGCGCGGTGTTGTGCGGAATTTGGTCCAGTCGAGGGGCCAGGCCTCATTGGGAGTTATTATTTACCCCCTGAAGAAGGCGGCGGACTCAAAGAAGGTTGTGAAAATTATTGTGGTAGATTTTCCACCGGCGGATGTGGCGGCTCTGAACATAATTCTGCTTGTTGGTCGGCTGGTGGTTGGCCTGGACCAGATTTCCACGAATGTGTGGACTGTCATGTGTGTCGGGAGTGCGATGGCACGGGGCTTGCCAACTGCGATGGTGACTTTGGGTGGCCACCACCATGCGATATATGGGAAGAGCCAGGTTGTCAAGGATCGGCAACTGGCAACTGTTATGACTGTCCTTGTATTGCTGGTTGTTGTTGTAATCAAGGCGAAACTCCACCTTGCAGCACTGTTGTTGCAGAGACACCAGTGGGAGTATGTTGTCAGGTAACTTATGATGTAGATGACGGCGTAGTACCTACTTGTCGTACTACGACTCGTGAGGACTGCCCTGGCGGTGACTGCATTCTTGCGTTCCCTCGTGGAAACTGGAACCCGCTTGGAGGTCAGTTTGTTGGGTGCGGGGACATGCAGGGCGAGGATTCAGGTCACCCCACCTGCGGGGGCCTCTACGAAGAACATCATTGGCGTAGTCAGTGTTTCCCGTGGATTGTTCACCACTCCGATCAAATGGGGGGTGTGTGTGACGATTTCCCCATAAATGTACCTCCTTGTGATGCCGAAGGGGACCCCCTCACGGCGTGTGGCCATTGCGAGTGCCCAAACCCGCATGATCCAGCATATCAGTGTGATGAAGAGAAATGTTGTGGTTGTGATCTCCCGCAGCGGTACTGCTTCAATTATTGCACTTATATATGGGCGCACGGGGAAATCATAGAGAGAAGATGTTACAAGTCGATGGACCCGTCGTATCAGGGCGGCCTCGCAGGCGGCGGCATATCGATGGGCTTGATGAGGGAAATCCTTGGTGACTTTCAGGATCAGTACGACGAGGCATGGGTGGAACAATGCGGTCCTGCTCCATTGATGAACGCCGAGGGAGGGGGCTGCGATATCGAGGAGGGGAACCTCGCAAAATGTTATCTGCGGAAGCCCAATCCCATCCCTGGCTACCAGTCTTGCGGTGGGCTCGACTGGCCAGTCGCGGGCCCTGATGAGACATTCATGTGTAGTTGGGGTCTTCATATGTCCCCACAGCAGGCCTGCTGCATTAATTGTGCGATGTGGTTGTCTAATGAACAAGAGGGTGGTGTCATTCATCAAGAATCGCCCATTACAATTATTGATCATGGAGATATATCTGCTACAATAGAAGGTAAGATTGATAATATGTCTTCGTTTATTAAAAGTCATATAAATGAAAATGCTATATTTCCAGGCGATCTTGAAAGAGAAGCGTTATCAAAAGTGACAAGCAAATTATCTAGAGAAGCAAAGTATATGGTGGGTGGAAGAACACCTTCTCGTTCACTTCGCCATTCAAATGATCCACATTTCCATCCAGTAATGCCTGCAAGTAAAGTACGCTTGTCAGGTATAATATGTTCTGATACTGGTTGTGAGAAAATAAATGATTATAATGATTATGTTTTGAAATATGGTTTACCAGAAAATGATGACGAATTTAAGAGATTTGTTCCAGCGATTCCAGATTCTGTTTATTCATTCCCAGATGGAGACAAAGAACATTTCTTGAAAATGCTTTTGGTTGGTAGTCATGGAATAAACAGATCTATGAACTTTGCAGAAATGTCTTCACTTCATGGAACATCAATAGAAAAGTTTAAATTGATGGCTCTTGCATATTCTGTTGAAAAGACTTTAACTGGATCAAATCCAGCAACAAAATATCCGTGGTTCCCTGTAAATAAGAATACAATACAAGCAGATAAAAATTATTGTCATTGTAATAGTACACATGACGATTATGAAATTGAGATTGCTGCGGTAAGATTCTTGGGAGAACATAATATTTCTAATCCTCTAGGAAACGGTAATTGTTTAGAGATTTCTGGTCCAAAGAATACAACACATCTTATTGGTACTGCTCTTGGTGGATCTGTGTCGGTGGGTGAATCTTGTGGTCGTTTCAATATAGAAAATTTACATAACTTAGAGTCTAAACCTATGTCTGATTCTAGTATAACAAAATCGAAGTCTTCTGGAAATATTGGAAGTTGTATGACACCAATGGGTGTTGTGATTGATTGTGAAGAAGATTATTGTAAAGAAGTATTGAATGGATCTTGGAGAGAGAAACTTTCGTTAAGAGATTCATATGAAGAAAGAAAACCATCAAACGAAACAACTGTTCATACCTATAAAAGTTCTGGTACATCAGAACAAAAAGGAGAATTAACAACTATTAATACTTGTTGTCCGTGTGTGGATTGTTTATTGGATGCAATATGTGAACACGAATCGGGTGGTTGTAAATGTGAAAATGCTGATGGTTCTCCCGTTGTTAATCCTGACGATCCAAAACAATCATGTTCTGGTATTTGTGATTCCAATAAACCGTTGAATGATCCATATTGGAATGAGGTTGTGAACTGCAAGGGAGAGACATGTGTATCTAAGGGAACAAAAGACACAGATTGTAGAAAAAGAAAAGAACATTGTTGGTCGTGTGGACCAATGCAAATTAAAAAGGACTTCTTTGATGATGCAAAATGGTCTTGCAGGGTTGAACCAAAATGTTGTGAACTCAAGAATTATAATTGGGGAAGTTTCTGTGATGGTAGTATGACTTGTAAAGAACTAAAAAGAATAAGCAAACTTGTTGCTGAATGTTATTATCGTCGATATACAAGAAACGGTGATTGTCAGTGTGCAGGAACTTGTACAGGAGAATGTGATGTTGTAAACACAGATTGTGATGAAGGAACTGGATGTTATACTTGTGAAGAATTGGCAAGAATGCATAACGGTGGTTCAGAATGGTGTAATAACCCTTCACTTACTGATGAATATGCTGATCTGGTGGCTGAGGCTTGGTGTGAACTGAGCGAAGAATGTCAAGATTGTTGTGAAGATGAAGGTTTGTGTAATTGCGACCGTGTTATTGGAAATGAAGAAAAATTAAACCCACTTAGAGCAGATGAAGAGAAATAGAGATAGATATATTTGAACCAATACAGGAAAAAATATGAGTATCCAGTTTAGAACACGATCCAAAGGATGGTCAATCGATCCAACATTGCTACAAGGTGCATGTTGTAAAGATGGTGAGTGTCTTGGTCCTTTTTATAATCCATTTGAATGTGCAGCAGCAGATGGGGAGTGGATGGGAAATGGTATAAACTGCAACGATATTGATTGTGCAGAAGGTAGCCGAGCCGCTTCTGTTGTGGGTTCGTGTTGTATTAATGGTTTTTGTTATGCAATTGATGAGGAGAAATGTAATTGTAGGGGTGGAGTATATCTAGGAACAGGTATTGATTGTGTTCAAGCAGATTGTTGTGGAGTTAATTTACCATCAAATACTAGTACTTCCACAATGGCATGTTGTTATGATGGTGGAACTTGTAGAGATTTATCTCCATGTGAATGTTTAGAAACAAAGGGTGTTCCAAGAGGACCTGGTACGAGTTGTTCAACACATGATTGTCAGTTAACAGGTCTTACTGCTTCTTACCGTGGTGCATGTTGTATAGATGGATATTGTAAAGGACCAACAGGAGAATCTCACGAAACATATGCTCAGTATGGTTATACTGCTGGTGATTGTGTAGTACTTGGTGGTATTTTTGGTGGGTCGGGAAGTACTTGTGGAAGTAATCATGAAACTATAAGTGGTATTACTTGGCCTTGTTCCTTCCCAAGAGGATCATGTTGTTTTGGAACTGCTCCATATGATGGTGTTTTATATTGTGGTGATGGTCATACTTGTGGAAGTTGTTTGAATCCAGTGGGAGCAGGTGGTAGTGGTGGACAGAACTGGGTTAGGGGTTTAACCTGTGGTGATGTTATTGACGATCATGGTGGTTGGTGGGATGGAACCAGATGTTATGTAGAAGAATTTGAAACAGGATCTTGTTGTGTTCCAAATTATTATGAATCTTCTGATGGTAGTAGAACTTTTATTGAAAACTATAATTGTCTTGATGATATCACAATTAACAACTGTGAAAGGTTGGGAGGACTCTTTAAAAGTTATACTGAAAATGTAGGTGTTTCTGGCCCACCTGAAATTAAAAGATATCTTCAGCGAGGTCAACATCCAGGCACATGTCGTGATAAACAGGATATATCTACATTAACAGAACAAGACATGATTCGTGCATATGCAGGAATATACAAGATAAGTGGAACAAATATTTGGCCTCAAAATGGTGGGGTGCCAGGCCCGATGGACCATGAGGGCTTTTCTCAGTTGTACTCGATAGGAGACGGCCCAGAGCGAGATAAACCAAAAAATGTCAATTTCATTCAACTCAATTATAAAGAGACTGGACACCCCACGGGGTATGGTTGTCCTTCTTCAGATCCATCAGGAGAAGGATGTGAAAGAGACTTTAGAGATTTTTATGAATTATGTAAATCTATCGGAAGTGGAAAAATACGAATACAGCATGTTAGTGATCAACCATTCTCAACAGATGAGTATGCTTCTGACCTCACACCAGGCGATGGGCGAAAGGTCTGGGCAGAGTGGAAATATAATGATGTGAAAAATCCATTGGGACATACGAATGTATTTAGTTTTCAAGATTTAGACTATATTGACGGATCTAATGATGGTGAAATTTTCTTTGAAACTTCTGCTTGGTGTAGATGTAGAAACTGTCCAGGCTGGGGTAATTGTGAAGGAGATCCAGGCTGTAATTGCGATTTGGGCCACCCACACTATTGTTCGCCCTATTGTGGCTGCCCCTCGGCCGAGGGAACAGGAACGGATGGAGCGAATTGTTGTACTCGTCAACCAGCGTGGTACTACCATGTTTATATTATACCAGATGAGGGGGGTATACCGTTTGATGAACTTCGATGTGCGGATGGTTTAGATTGTTGTGAAAGATATGAAGAAGACGAAGAAACAAGATGTTCCCAAGGACCAGAAGGCGCATGTTGTTCTTTTGACAACGATGGCAAATATATTAATTGTGTTCAAAGTACACTTCTGGATTGTGATTTATTGGGTCAAAGCAATCCTTCTATTAATACATTTTTCCACGAAGAAGAAGAATGTAGTGAAGAAATTTGTGTTGATGAGGGGGTTGGTTCTGATAGAAATATAGCAAGATCTTGCTGTAGGTGGAAAAAAAGTAATGGAAAATATCTTGGGTGTTTTAGTCAAGAAGATTGCTCTCCTAGACAAGATGAAATTATTAGACATTTTAATGAACCGTGTTCTTCTCTGAAGGATAAGTGTCGATCTATAGAAATTGGAGCGTCTGTAAACAAATCCGTAAAGACTTCTAATAGATCATTAATAAGTAATGTAAACATAAATTCAACAAATAAATGTTTAGATTCTAGAGATACCAACTATAAAATAAACAAGGATTCAGAGGTTCTTGATTATACAACTTCTATTACCAACACATTACCAAGTTCTATTGCAACGAAAATCACAGATCCTCATATGTTTGATTGTGAAACTTGTGGATCTTCGTTCAACAGAAACAGAGGAAATTGTTTTTGGCAATCCACATTATTAGAAAATAGAACTGCTGAAGAATGTTTAGAAATTGGTGGAGTATTTGATGGTTGTTTAGGAAGACCATACGAGACAGTCTTTGAATCGTTGGGTGGAAGGCGATCAGAAAACATTCCTGACGCAACAGCACAAAAAAACGAAAGTAATTTCAATAGATCACAAACTACTGGAACTTCTGGAACTTTAGGTGCTTGTTGTATAGCACAGAATGCAACAGATGTAACAAAAAGATCATGTCAAATAACAACTGATGCTGGTTGTTGGAATTTACAAGAAACTCTTAGTTTACCAACCACATGGTTAGGACCAGGAACTGTTTGTGGTGATTGGAATTCGACCTATGGTTATCAAGAATGTATGGCTAATACATTTGCTTGTTGTTGCTCGGATGAAAGCAACACAATAATTGCAAAATATAGTGATGATTCAACACGATTGTTCTCTTGTTTGCAGATAAGTGAGTATGAACAAACTCAATATGGTTCCTGTGATAATAGCGGTCAAATAGGGTCTGATGGTTTGGTGTGTGGTGGTTCTGGAACTGTTGGTAAGTTGGGTTCAAATTGTGTAGATAATTATTCGGGTGAGTGGGATAAAGATTCAACAGACGGAATAGCAGACAATTGTATGCTTGGTGATAATCTTCGTGGAGCATGTTGTAGTTGTGTTGGTTGGTGTGATGGTGAATTTAATACAAACACCGAAAAGGATTATAGACCAGGACCACCTTGGGCAGAGTCCGAAGTTGCCTGTGGCTTTGGTACTTCGAGTGATCCGCTATCAACAGCATATCCCATGTGTTATGATTCATTAACAGAAGACGAGTGTTTAGCAAAAACAGAATATTGGAGAACACACCCAACAGATGCTAAACCAGATGTTGAATTTACATGGTTAGGACCAAAATCTAAATGTACTCATTCTGGTTTTGAAAATTATGGTGATTATGAAACAGTAGTATCAGTTGATCCAGATGGTGTTTCAAATAACTTTAGTGGATGTCTTGCTGGTTGGGCGTGTGGATCGAAGGATACTTCACCATTCTATTGTGGTGGTTCCAACGATGAACCAGACTGTAAAGGATTCCCAGGCTATGCAGTAAATGGTGTGTCTGAAACTTGGATTAAGTGGAAATCGCCACACAATATATTTAATAATAATTGTGTAGGTAGGGATGGAATATTAAATGAAAGTTGTTTAGAAGATTCAGCGTCTTGGATAGTTAGAAACTTCTACGCAACTGATGGTTGTTATGGTGATTCTCCCTTTGAAGATTCATATCCAGTTTTGACTAATAATAATATTGATGCTGCTGGTTGTCCTTTCTGTAATGCTGCTAGTATATCACCGTCTGATTGGAATAGTTTAGATTATGCTAATTTAAGAAATTCATATTTCCGTTTGGGTTTTGATCATACAACTGGACCAGCAATGTGTGACGAACTTGGTAGGACATCTTATATTGATTTGTCTGATGGAACTACAGTTTCGTCATCAGGATCATTTGGTTCTTGCTGTATAAACGGAACATGTCATAGATGGCCAGAAAAAGTTTGTGTAGAAGAACTTGGTGGTGTTTATATTAAAGATGGTGTTTGTAATGGTGTGTCATGTCCAACAAATTCTGGATTGTGTTTACTGTGTTCAGGACATTCAGCCGTTCCTGAAAATATAAAAGATGAACTTCCATGTTGTGCTGGATGGATAGACGATCAAACTAATTGTGATAAAATTGGAGGGAAGTGGTTCCCCACGGGAATTGAAAAATTAGAAGAGTTCTGTTCTAGTAATCAATGTAATAATAAGAAAAATTTCAATATATTAGAAAGTGATGCCGTTGTTGGTGGATCTTCTACGATAAAATCTACTACTTTGGTTTCCGACGATTCGGTTAGTAAAGATTTTGCAACAGAAGAACCGCATTCAAACTGGAATCCTTGTTTATGTGGATGTTGTTTGGATGGTAATACCTGTTATGATACCGAAAGTTGGTATGAGTGCGAAGCAGCGGGCGGAAACTGTTGGCATCATGGAACTGGTTGTGAAGGGGGAGGGTGTGAATCTTCAACAGAAAATGAAACAACACCCAATTCTAGAAACGAAGTTAATTATGAATATACAGAGTCGTGGATGCCTCCAAGTGGTAATATTAAGTATGAAAAATTCATCGATGGATGGCAATTAGGATTCAAGGATTCTATGGTTCCGTTCTTAGGATTTAAAAATATATTTGAAGCACCAATTTTAAATGATCATTCTCAATGTCCATTTGCGGCAATACCAAATCAAGTATATTACAAAACTTCCGATAGTGGAATTCCTTTTCCTCTAGATCCAACCAGTTTCCAGTATATACAAGGAAGGGGAGATAATAAACTTCTTATAGGTAAAGATCCAAGGGTAAGTAGAAAATATTGGAATTCTATTAAGAATGATGTTAAAGAACTTTGGTTGACAAGATATTATCCAACACCAGACAATTCTTTGAGTTCAACAAATATTTTAGAACCATATTTCATTAGTAAATTACATACCAGAACAGTTCCAATGTTAAAAACTTTGGTAATAAATCCCGCAAGGTATGGAAATGGTAGAAAGGTTCCAAACTTTCCTGATTCTTGGGGTAGTTGTTCTTTACATTCCTGTAATAATTGGAAATCTTCTTACGGTAGTGGATATCATCTTTCTAATGACTTAACAGCAATAAATTCAACATTAGAGACTCTTGTTGCTGCGGATTCTAGTATTGATTCTGGAATAAGTTACTTAAAACTTCATAATTATTCAAAACTAAAGAATCTTTATATTCACAACAATTCATTATCAATTCTAGACCTTAAGAACTTAAAATCTTTAGAAAATCTTTGGGTTCAAAATAATAATTTAGGAAATTCTTCTGCTATAATTGCAAATTCTGGTTTAATGAAACAGGATAGTTTACAAGTAGATGAATATTCTTCAACCATAAAAACAATATATGCACAGAACAATAAACTAAAAACACTTAGTGATAAGAAAAATATTAGTCTTCCTAAATTGGTAGTTTTGGATATTTCTCATAATAATATTAGTAATCTTTCGTTTAATGCTCCATCATTAAAATATCTCAACGCAAGTGGTTGTAATCTTTCTGGTTCGGTAAACATAGGATCACCGAATTCTCTAGAAGAAATAATATTTGATTCTGTTTCGTTGAATAGTTTTACTATAGGAACCAAAAATAACAGACCAATAAATCTTAGATCACTAAGAATATCAGGATCAAATCTTGCTGTTCTAAATTGTGGTATTGAAAAGACAAATAAATATTCTGGCAACATGATGAATAATTTAGAATATATTAGTTTATCAAACAACCCAAGATTAAGAACCTTAATTTTACCATCACCGTCAAATTCTGAATCGGGTGTTGTTGGAAGATATCCCCGCTATATTGATGTTAATTCAACTTTATTAGATGACAGTTTCTTAGAACAAGCAGCATTTTCTCCCAATGGGTATCCTGATGGACATTTATTAGAAGTTTCTCTTGTAGGAACTCGTATTTCAAAAGAAGCGATTGATAGATTAGTAGAGTTGTGGGATTCACATGACAATAAACATATTTTAGTGGCTGGTTATAGAGGATTTGAAGATCCTGTCACTGATGTTTCGCGGGAAACGGATGCACGAACTCAGGGTAGTGAATCAATAATAAGTAGAACAAGAAGAACTTCTGATGGATCTACTAGAAGTTCTGGTGGAATGTCAAGTAATTACTAAAATCCCTATTGACTAGAGATATATACTATGGTATGATTTTGTATCTTATTTTTAATGGAGTAAATTATGTCTGAAGAAAAGAAATCTATTAGTGAAAAAATTAAAATGGCTAAGAGTTATGCACAAGCAATAATTTCTAGAGGAATTACAAACAAAAAAACAGATAAACTTACAAAACAATTACGAGTAATTAGTTGTTTTGGTGATGGTGGTGAACTTATTCCTTGTGAATATTTAGCAAAGAGTAAAACTGATGACACTAAGAATATTTGTGGTGGCTGTGGATGTGGTGATAGAAAAGGAACTTGGCTACAAACAGAAGGCGAAGAATATAGTAAACTAGATTACCCCAATTTAAATTGTCCCCTTCAAATGCCTGGGTTCACTAATTATGAACAAAGTGCGATTGATGAAGCAGAAGAACCAGTTACCAGAAGATATTATATCGAAGAAATGGAACAGGATAGGGTTGAAAAGGTTGAGGTTTCTTTACCAGAAAAACCAGAAAAACCAAAACCAAAAGAAAGCAAAGAATAGCCATTTATAATTCTCCTTACCTGCCATTGTTATACATATTATGGGGTAGGTAAGGAGAATATTGTATGTCCAATCCAAATTCAGTTGATACTCTTATAGATTATGCTTTTAGGCGACTTGGTTCGCCTGTTGTTGATATTAATGTAGATAGGCAACAAGCAGTAGAAAGAGTAGATGATGCGTTGGATATGTTTGCAGAAAGACACTTTGACGGTGTTGAGAGACACTACTATAAACATTCTGTAACTAGTGATGATATAACTAATGGGTATATTAACACCAGTGGTTTAACTGCTGGTGCGGGCTATACTGCTGCTCCAGGCGGATCAAATATATTAGCAGTAACAAAGGTTGTTCCTTTTGGTGGTAATGTAAATAGTATGTTTAATATTAAATATCAAATGTCGTTAAATGATTATTTTGGAATAAACAGAAATCTTCATTATAGTTCTGCTCTTGGTATGGCAAGTTATGATTCAACAAAACGATTTATAAGTTTGGTTCAACAAATGTTTGATCCTGAAAAAATGATTCGTTTTAATAAAGTATCAAATAAGTTATTTATTGATATGGATTGGAGTGCGGATGTTGATGCTGGTGATATTTTAGTAATTGAAGCATATTCAAAAATAAATGCAAATGCTAATCCTGAAATATTTAATGATAAACTTTTAAAAGAATATGTGACAGCATTACTCAAACGACAATGGGGTTCTAATTTATCAAAATTTGAAGGGGTACAGTTGCCAGGCGGTGTTACAATTCGAGGAGCAGAATTATTTACTGAAGCAAACGAAGAAGTTATAAGAATTGAAGAAAAGATTCAACTGGAATATGAGTTACCAATCGATTTTATGATTGGATAGTAATATGGCTAGAAATAAGTATTTTCGAGACTATAGCGGTGAGCAAGACGCCGTAGAAGATCTTACCATTGAAGTTATAAAAACAATGGGTAGGGATATGATATACATTCCTCGCGAAATTGTTACAAAAGATAAACTTTTTGGAGAAGACACATTATCAAAATTTGATGATGGTTATCATCTAGAAATGTATGTTCAGTCGGTTGATGGGTTTGAGGGCGAAGGTGATATTATATCACGGTATGGTTTAGAGATACGAGATAGAATGGAATTAATCGTATCACGAAAAAGATTTACAGAAGATGTAACCACATATGAAGGAATTGATCGACCAAGAGAAGGCGATTTAGTTTATTTTCCATTAAGTGGTACTTTGTTTGAGATTAATTTTGTGGAACACGAAAACCCATTTTATCAATTGGGCGCCCTTTATACTTACAGATTATCTTGTGAAGTCTTCAGTTATTCGGAAGAACAAGAATTTGATACTGGAATTACTGTTATCGATAAGGTAGAAGATGATAGAAAAGAATATGCAATTAAACTTACTTTGGGCAATAAACTCAGCACTGCAACAGATTATATTCTTGGAGAAAGTATATTCCAAGTATCTGGAGCAACTGGTGGTATATACTCGGATGCTAGTGTTACTGGTGTTGTTGTTGATTGGGATGCCACAAATAAGGCTCTAACGGTTGGTGATCTTTCTGGAACTCTTTCTACTGGAAGCACTACAGATAGCGTTATGGGAACTCAGTCTACAGCAGAATATGAACTTACTAGCACTACGGAAACAACAACAATTATTATTAAGGAACCAGAAGATGGTGACATCATGGGTGATAATGAAGATATAGAATTCATTAGTGATTCAGATAATATCTTTGACTTTACAGAGACAGATCCTTTCTCAGAGGGTAACTATTAATGTTTACTTCATATTACAATGAATCTATAAGAAAAGTAGTAGTTGCTTTTGGTTCTCTGTTTAATAATATACAGTTAAAGAAAACGAACAGTAGTGGTGTTGTTGAATACCATAGGGTTCCTTTATCATATGGTCCAAAAGAGAAATTCTTAAGAAGAATAGAACAGCAAAGTTCTATATCAAATTCAACAAAGGTTTTAATTACACTTCCAATATTAGGATTTAATATTACAGATATTTCTTATGATGGTGGTAGAAAAAGAAATACAATTCAGAGAAGAAGAAATCATGTTGCGGGTGGATCTGCTGAGTATATGAGGTATAACTACACTGAAGTTCCATATAATTTTAATATATCGTTATATGGTTTTGTTAGACACATGAACGATTCTCTTCAGATAATGGAACAAATTTTACCATACTTCACACCTGAGTTTAATGTTACTATTAATTTTAATGATGTTCATAAGAAGGTTGATATTCCTATTATATTAAATACAGTATCAATGGAAGAAGACTATGAAGGTGAGTTTGATACCAGAAGAAACATAACAACTGAGTTTTCTTTTACAGTTAAAGGAAATGTATATGGACCGATTAAGAAAAATCATGTTATTGCATATACAGAAACAACATTCTTTAATTTGTTTGATGAACAATGGTCGTCGAGTGGGCCAACTGGTGCTATGTCTAGAATTGATGTCGGTATTAGTGGTGCTTCTTTAGATACTACACTTGGAATTGCTGGAGCGTCTATTAGTGATTACACAACATATACAAATATATATTCTGCTGGTACAAGTGGTACAACAGGTGGTGATCCTGGCGGAACATATGGATGGACACATATAGATACTTATGGTAATACTTATTATGGTGCATATAGATATCCACCTGCACCAAATGAATAATGGGGAATTGAATGAGCAATAAAAAAACAACAAATGAAAAAATATCAGAAGCATTAGATGTTGAGTATGATTCGGATGAATCTATTATTAAAAAAGAAGACAATCTTCCTGTTGTAAAAAAAGAAACAAACAAAGACTTACCGAAGGACTATGATGAGGTCAGGGGTAATTTAAAAGATCTAATTGATACTGGAAAAAGTGCAATCGATGGAATTTTGAATGTTGCCTTAGACAGCGATTCTCCAAGAGCATATGAAGTTGCTGCTCAAATGATAAAAACTGTATCTGAAGCAAATAAAGATTTGATTGGTTTACACAAGCAAATGAAGGACATTAATAAAGAGGAAGTCACTATCAACACAAACACAACAAATGCTTTGTATGTTGGGTCTACTTCTGATCTTCAAGACTTGATTAATCAATCTAGAAGTGCCAAAAAAGTACTTACTCAAAAGTATAATGATATTATTGATGTTGAAGCGGAGGAAGTAGATGACGACTAAGAAGATTGGATATCTTGGCAATCCAAACTTAAAGGCGGGTGGCGTTGAACTTGAATTTACAAAAAAGCAAGTTCAAGAATATATTAAATGCTCTCAAGATCCATCATATTTTATCCAAAAATATATTAAAGTAGTATCTTTGGACGAGGGCTTAGTTCCTTTTAATCTTTATGATTATCAAAAAGAGATAGTAGATATAATTCACAATAATAGATTTGTTATTGCAAAATTACCAAGACAGTCTGGTAAGTCTACCACTGTTGTTGCTTATATTTTACATTATATTCTTTTTAATCAGAGCATGAATGTTGCTATTCTTGCTAACAAACAAGCAACTGCAAGAGAAATTCTTAGTAGATTAAAATTAGCATACGAATATTTACCCCTCTGGTTACAACAAGGTATTATTGAGTGGAATAAAGGATCTGTTGAATTAGAAAACGGATCTAAGATCGTAGCGTCTTCTACTTCTGCATCTGCAATTCGTGGTGGTTCATTCAATATGATTTTTCTTGATGAATTTGCCCATGTCCCTCAAAATATTGCAGAGGAATTCTTTAGTTCTGTATATCCAACAATTACTTCTGGTCAAACAACTAAAGTTCTTATGGTTTCAACCCCGAATGGACTTAATATGTTCTATCATTATTGGAGAGGTGCTACAAAAAAAGTAGGAGAAGAAGGAAAGAATGAATATGTTCCAATTGAAGTTCATTGGCAACAAGTTCCTTTATATCCAGGCGGTCCTCTTAGGGGAGAAGAGTGGAAAAAAGAAACAATAAGAAATACAAGTGAACAACAGTTTCAATCAGAATTCGAATGTGATTTCATCGGTTCACAAAATACTTTAATCAGTTCGTATAAATTAAAATCATTAGCGTGGATTACTCCTATAGTTAAGAATCAAGAAGGTCTTTCTATATACGAAGAACCAAAAGAAGGACATGTTTATGTTTGCACTGTTGATACAGCACGAGGACAGGGATTAGATTATAGTGCTTTTTGTATAGTTGATATATCAGATCCACCATATAGAGTTGTTGCAAAATATAGAAACAATATAATCTCTCCTATGGTATTTCCAACAGTAATTAAGAGACTATGTGAACAATATAATAGTGCATTTGCTTTAATTGAAATTAATGACATCGGTGGCCAGGTTGCAGATGTTCTTCATGAAGATCTAGAATATGAACATGTTCTCATGTGTGCAAACAAGGGGAGGAAAGGCCAAACTATAAGTGGTGGATTTGGTTCTGGAGGAATTCGTTTTGGTGTTAGAACAACAACAGTTGTTAAGAAATTAGGATGTTCAGTCCTTAAAAGCCTTGTGGAGGAAGATAAACTAATCATAGAAGATATGGATATTGTAAACGAATTGACCACATTTGTTGCAAAAAAACAATCATATGAAGCAGATGATGGTCATAATGATGATCTTGTTATGTGTTTAGTCCTTTTTGGTTGGTTGACGAGACAAGAGTATTTTAAAGATTTAACAGATGTTGATACTAGAACTGAAATATATGAAAAGAAAATACATGAATTGGAAGAAGAGATGTCTCCGTTTGGTATTATTGTCAGTCCAGAGGACGAAGAAGTTACTGGTGTGTGGGACGGAGAAGATCGGTGGTA
>Ga0114905_1000687_pt1 | contig 20387 bp, 15 predicted proteins | sample MalvireepMed_b05_FD_83499 | JGI IMG/M metagenome (GOLD analysis project Ga0114905, IMG submission 83499) | Marine viral communities from the Global Malaspina Expedition - Malaspina viral metaG DeepMed_b05 | ecosystem: Environmental > Aquatic > Marine > Oceanic | place: Mediterranean Sea...
CCAAGGGATGTTGGAGTGTATAACCAATCTACATACGCTCCAATGACAGTGATTGGCGGTGTGCCTCATTTGCCTATGACGGAAGTAGTTTCCAAGGGCGATGAACGATATGAAAACATAACAAACCCGTATGGACACAGGCTAGACCAAGGAGTGTGGGAGCCTACTGAAGCTTCTGTTGACATTGCAATGATGTTTCCTGAAGGCTGGCCACAAACTTTGGCGCTGGCAGCAACAGGGTTTACATCTCCTGCTGAAGCAGCATTGATCCCAGCCTTAGCGCTTGGCGGAGGACTTCCAGCAGCAGGCTGGCTATCAGGAACTGCTGCGCCTGCCTTGAAGTCAATTCCATATACTGGCGGAGCGTTGCAGTATATCCCCAGAACTGGGGCTGCATTTCTCCGTCCGATTTCAGGAAGCAGTAACCCTGCAAAAGCACTGGCTACTGAAGCAACCGCTGTTTATGCCGCAAATCTTGGAGGACAAGAAGCAGTCAGGCGAACACCTGAAGATGCCCACCCTGCCGTAAAGTTTGGAGCGCAGATGGCTGGTGCTTTAGGTGCAGCAGGAATATCTGTTGGCGCTCTAAAGGGAGCGTCAAGGGCAAAGAGTTCTGCTGAAATAATCTATGACACAAAGAAGGCTATGGAAGTATGGGACGAAACCTATAACAATAGCGCTTGGAAAGACCAGAGTGGCACTACCCAGAGATATAAAGATGCCTACGGTGTTTTACGTGAAGCAGAACGACAGGCAAAAACAGAGGGATATAGAGGCCCTGTAATAGATACATCTCAGGTAGATAGCTGGAAGCGCCCTGCACAAGAAGGGGCAACATTAGAACCTGACATTGCAGTTCCAAGAGGAGCAGAGTCAACTGGAAGATGGGCAGGTGATCCCCGTGGAGAGCAGCTAGTACGAGTTGCAGGCGGAGTTGATGACGATATATGGATTCCGCGCTCTCTTGAAGAGTTGAAAATGAGTGAAAGGTCAGATGAAGAATTACTAAGAATATATGGAGATATAGTCGCAGAGAATGGTGATAAGGAAATAAGGCAGGCTATACAGCGTGAACTCATTAGCAATCGTTCATCTCTTAGGAAGAAAGCACCGGGGATAGATCAGGAAGACCTTGACGCACCCGGCCCAACCGTACATTCACTTGAAGGCACTCCTAATATCCAGATCAGGGATCAGCTTAGCCAAGCCAGAACAGATGCTTTTACTAGGCGTAGAGAAAGAAATGTGCAAAAGCGTGAAACTCAGCCTTTCTTAGAAGAGCCTCCAGAAGCATCTATGGTACGCCCTGAAGATCCCCTCTCTCGCCCAAGTATATTAACGGAATCTGGGAAATATACAGTATTTGAAACTACAGATCCAGAAGCTCGACTTCTCCAAAAGGAAACAGGAGCACAACTAGAACATCCTAGAAACTTTGACATACATGACTCAGAAACAGGGGAGCCTCTTCTCAGGATAGATACTCAACAAATGCCGATAGGTGCAGCAGGCGCTAGAAAGACTGTTGAAGTTTCTATTCGTGGTCTGGATTTAAATGGAGAGCCATTACCGTATACAGATCAAGGATTTATGAATGAGTTTTCTCAATCAGATCTTACAGAAATTGCACAACAAATTTTCAAAACAACAGGCGCTGATGCAATCGTTGGGTTCAGGCTTCGTCGTGAAGGCAGGCCAGTTACGTTAAGACGGGCTGATGTAGGACTAGAAGCAAGAACTGATGAAACAACTGCTGTAGAAATAGAGGAAGATAACAATATACTCAGTCCTGCTAAGCAGGGATTAGAGGTTAGTGAAGCTGCTGACGTACAAGAACGAGGAACTATATCTTCTGCTGAAGACCCAGAGGTTACTACTACAGGCTTAGATGAACGAAACCGAATCGTAGAACCAGTTAGGTATAAAGAGCATCTTGAGTCTGATGAAAAGGCATTTTTCACAAGGTCAGTTCATTCCTTAATGGAAATTGCTAAAGAGCAAGGGCATCCTTTTGAGCAGGATTTAAGAGAAGGGCTTCCGCAATTTACAAGAGAAGCACTAACTGATATAGAACTTGCTGAGTTTCTTAATTCTCAGAAAGTTATAGATTTTCATACAGATAAAGCAGACGGATATACTGTTTTAGATGTAGCCCTTGGTAGATACATTGACGACCTAGACGTTTCCCTTGACCCAGCCCATTCACGTAAGGGAGTGGATAAAGTTGAAGAGGCTCACATTGCCCATCTAAGGGAGATGGCCCTTCAAGAAGCAAAGGCTGCATATCTTGCTGGAGGAAGGTCGCTAGAGGCATATGCGCGAGACAATCCTTACGCTTCTCACACTTTACTAAATGCAGCATCGCATTTTGCCAGAGAGCAAGCAGCAACAACAAAGTTATTAGACTTTGAGAGAACTGGCGACGTTGGCCCAAATCCTTTCAATCCCGATAATGCCCCCGACAGATTCAACAGGAAGTTTGAAACTATAGGACTGGTTGATGCCTTTGCTGAAGAGCTTGATGATATATATGGCTTTGGCATAGCAGGTCGTACTGCGGGCGATATTATTCTTCAGGATTTTTCTGGCAGTAAAAATGCTGGACTTGGAAGACTCAGGGCATTGGCAGATGACTGGGACGAAAAATATAAAGATGTCTCGCCTGAGTTTTACAGCAGAGAGACTATGATGCCTTTGTTTGAGGCATTAGACCCAAACACTTACAGCAGCGTAACTAAGGCTAGCGACTCTCTTGAGGGATTCCCTCTCCTGCAACAAATGTATCACGACATTCGACTTTTACTTGACGATCATGAAGTTCAGTTTCTGAAATTCCTAGAAAATATGTCAGGAGATGAAGATGTTATTAAAAGGAAACTAAACGCAGCACATGTCGCACAGACCTTTATGGGAAGCCCTAACTACTTTCCGCGTAGCTGGATAAGGGAGGGGCAGAAATTAGATATGTGGGACGCTCCAATGACCCCACAGGAAAGTATGCGATGGCTCCAAGCCAGAAACGATATGACTTTCAGGGAGATGGTAGAGAAGCGCAAGGTTGAACCTGTTAGCTGGAACCCTGTGGATATGGCCTTCAGAAGAGTGCAAGAAGGTCAGGAATTCATGCTTAACTACCTTTTACTCAAACATGCAAGAAGATTAGAAATTGCAGTTGATGCTGGCGATCCAAACTGGTTGCCGCATGTAGGAGATGGCAAGCCCTTAAGGGTTCCAGAGTTATCTGGGCCAGCAGCGCGCATATGGAAAGGAACGCCCATAATAAAAGAAAACGCCAAGGGCGAACTGGAATACGAGGTAGATGAAGACGGGTTAGTAAAATTAACAGGAAGCATAGCTGTTCCAAACTCATTTGCAGATACATTAGAGTCGATATTCAATATACCGGGCATCAGCAAAACTTCTAAAAAGGGCAAAGCGTTTCATCACTACGATAGATTTGCAGATAATGTCAAGCGTATAAACCTGACCGGATCTCTGTTCCAGCACTCAGACATGATGCGTCGTGCTATTGGAGCCTCTCTTGCTCCCGAAGCACTGATCCACACTAGAGGGATGTCAGCACTTACACTTCCGTCGTTTATTGGCGAAGCCTTCAATGTTTCATTTAGGCCAAGTAAACGGAAGCAGCTAAGGAGAGATATTTTATTTGGTGAAGATCCTCTGCGAACCACTAAGCTAGGTATAACTTGGCCCATGCTTGTTGAACATGGCGACCTTGGTATTGTTGGAGACACAACCATCTTCAACAGAAATATCAGGGAGTTCATTCAGGCAGAAGAAAAATGGATGTACTCTAATACAGGAAAAATAGTAAAGCCATTTCTACAGTTCCGCAGATATGTAGAAGCAGGGCTATTTGATGGAATGTATACAGTTGCAAACAAGCGCGCTGTTGAGCAGCTTTTATTGCCTATTGCAGAGAGAAGGTTTTTTAAGAAATTAAGAAAAGCCGAAAAGAAATTAAGAAAACAACTTGAGAGGGGAGAGATAGATGCCACAGACTTTGAAAGGAAGCTAGGTCTACTTGAAGAGATGAGAAAACCCGGCCCAGAATCGCCGGGAGCAATAAAGGTTGCACGGATTGTAGCTGAGCAGGCAAATGTTATTACCTCTCAAATACAGCCTTGGCAGGCAGTAATAAGAAATAAACGGAACCGCGCAATCATGAGAAGGACTTTGTTTTCTATGAATGAAAACGAAGCCCTTCTAAAGCAGGCATGGCGAGCGCTTTTACCTTGGACTCCTCACATGTATCCGCCTGACCCAAAGGGATTTACGGCAAGTGCAGCAGTAAAAGGGCAGGAACGTAAGTTCAATATGCGCTTTAACGAAAACTACCGATCCTTTGTTAACTTATGGGGAGGATATGTAATTGCCTTTACGTTGGTTGCAAATGTATTCAATTACATTTCTACATTCATTGACAGTGAAGGGGACTTCATATCTAAAGCAAATGATGAAGGCCTTTATTACATTAGTGGAGGGAAGCTAGGAAAAAGACACGGAAGGCTTATGCATGAAAATCCATACCCTGTAAGATTTGGAGGGCAGTTAGCCGCATATAAGCCATTAGTAAAAAAGAAAGACGCTGAAGGAACTCCATTAAATCCATTTACAGGGTATGAAAGAAATAGATATTTTCTAGCTCCATATCTGCCGGGAATAAAAGGCCCGTCAGGTGAGCCTCTTTACATGGACATGCTAGGGCAGATGGACACTCCTATGAGATGGGGATTTTCTGCTAAGGCTGCTCTGCTTTCCAGACTTGACATACCCTTGACAGCAGGATGGAGAGCTGCCGAAGGTACAACTTTTATGAGCGGTAAAACATCAGGAGCACTGGAAAGGATTGGAGGATTGGCATGGGATCTGTTTGCCCCTATACCAGTTAAACTGGGAGGCGATTTTCTTAGAGGGAATATACCTGCTTTAACAAGGGTTATTCCTCCTGCATACGGAGAAACACTTGGGGAGAAGGCTTCTATTTACAGGGTGATTACTGGTGAAGGAGTTCTTGCTCCTACCCGTGAAGAGTGGGAACTGTGGGATTTTGAATCAGGAGATGCAAGCAGAAGGCCAAAGGTATTTTCAAAAGATGAATTAAGTAGAATCCCAAAAGAAAGGCTAAAGGAAGATATAAGGCAGGCAGTACGATCTGGTGACTGGATGTATATATCTAAGATAGAAATGCAGCAGGGGTATCAACTATTTGAAGGAGATCGTCGCGTCCAGACACGTATGATTGATTTTATTTTCAAAAAACGCAGAGAGTGGGACAGAATCCAGCGAACAGGAACCGAGACCCAGAAATCTAAAAGGCAAAGCAGGTGGGCCTCAGAGGAAATGGTTGGATGGGCAGTATCGGTATCAAATAGGGAAGACCCTAGGGCATATGCAGGCAAAAGCTACAAGGAAAGAATTGAAGTTCCTAAAACTCCAACCGACGCAGCTAAACAATGGGTAGAAGATAACATTCGAGATAGAGCAGTTCCCGGCCCTGTTCCCGCCGTAAAGTAAAAACATGATAGTCTTACCAAACAATTTATTTGAAAGGGCTCTTTCTGATGGTCACTCAGGATAATTCGGCTGCGCCAGTAGAGCAGCAAGTAACTGACAGTGGAGATCTTCCTCCTCTGCAAACAGAAGACAGTACACCTCCAGAGGTTCTTGAGCAGGAGCGACAGCTTTTGCAGAACCTTAATATAGGCGACCCTTCTGAGGCAGCAGAGGCAGACACTCCTGCCCCAGCGACTGAAAGCTACAGCACAGAAGAACAGCCTGCGATACAACCTTCAGACAATCCGTTGGTGCAGCAAGTACCTCAAGCTAACCCTGAGCAATCAAGAACTTATACTCAAGATGAGTTTGAGAAAATGCAATCCTCTTTTGGTAAGCAGGTTGCAGAGGCTCAAAGGGCTGCCCAAGAAGCAGCCCAAAGACTTGAATCTTATGATGTTAGTTCTGAGGTAGAAGCTAGAGTCAGACAGCAGGAAAGCCAACTTGTTCCTCTTATTGGACAAGAAGAAGCTTCAAAGATTGCACGTAGTCCTGAACAGGTTAGACAAATTACTGAGGCAATAACATCTCAGCGTCAACTTCAACAGCTTGCAGTGCAATCCCAGCAGCAAAATGTACAGACTGAAAACTTTGCGAAGATTCAGGCTGCGCAGATTATTGCTAAAGAAAACAATCTGTCTGAACAACAAGCAGAAACATTGTTAGTTGCTGCTGATCCAGTAGGTATGGAAATGCTTGCTAAGCAGCTTGCTCCTAATAATCAAGGTGCAGTACCACCGGAAACCCAAGTTACACAACTTGGAACTGGACGTTCATCAACAGCCGCCCCTCCAGATCAGCAGCGTATTACGCAATCTGCAATGAATAAGCCCGCTACCCAGTGGTCTGAGTCAGAGTATGAAGCGTTACGTCGTGCTGCATGGGGCGAGTAACCTAAAGAAAAATCATGGCACAAACTGCTTCAACAGGCAATTTGAGTAATGTACAGGAAACTATTATCAATGCAGCTAGATTCGTGCAGGAGCATAACGCCCCTTCATGGCAACTCATTGAGAAGATTCCTCTTCCTCAAGGAGCCTCAACGGTTAGAGTTCCAAAGGTTGGTCAATTCGTAGTTTCAGATCTTGTGGATGGTCTGGATATGACGGATGAGCAGTCGATTGGACTAACGTATGTAGACCTCACTTCAACAGAACGTGGGGCAAAAATAATTGTTACGGACAAACTTGTTCGCCAGAACGGTACTACTCCAATCTTCTCAATGATTGGACGACAGTTCGGTGACGCTGCTGCCCGTAAACAAGATCGAGATACTCAGGCTCTTTACTCTGCTTTAAACGGCGGTACTGCTTTTGGTGCTGCTGCTTCTAGCATGGGTCTTGGTGCTTTTGCTGGTGCTATTGCACGCGCCAGAGGCGGCGGTAAGTCGTCAACATCAGCATCTGCTGAGACTGGGTTTGAATCCTTTAATCCAACTTATGCAATCGTTCACCCTCATTCTGCCTATGACGTTGTTCAGTCAGCGACTGCCATCGGATCAGGCACTTCAATGAAGGTCAACGATCAGCGTGAAGAGCGATACCTGCAATCCTTCTTTACCGGGGTTAGCTTTAACGGTGTAGATCTCTATGAATCAGGTAACATCAATGTGGACTCTTCTGGAGACATGACTGGTGTTATCGCTCAAAGAGATGCTCTTGTTGGTCTTACGTCAGTTAGCTGGCGTACAGAACGACAGCGTGATGCTTCAGCCAGAGGGTTTGAGCTTAACCACGTTGCCGACTATGGCGTGTTTGAATTAGACGATAAAAAGGGCGCTCCGCTTCTTTACGATGCTGGCGTTCCGGGTACATCGTCATAGCACATGGGGCTTTAACTTATGGTTGGTTTGTCTCTTGATAAGAACTTATCCCTGCAAACGCAGGGTTATGACCTTGATCTAATTGGGTTTGAAGATAGCCAGATACCGCTTTATCTGCATAAAGAAAGCTTGTCGGATAAAAAACGTGGAGATGTATTTATGCATTTCCGTGTAGATAATCCCACAAACTTAACTGCTGGTGAGGCGGACTATCTGATTCGGAAAGCCCAGACTATGGGACTGTTTCCGTGGACTCCGGGTGAAGATTGCTTAGAGCGAGACTTTACTCCGCAGTGGCATGAAGCAGTAGCAGGTGGAGGATCAAGGCTTGTCAAGGGACAAACCCAATCAGGGTGCGGTTACTGTCTCCGTGCAGCCCAAGAAGACAGTCTTGCTAATGGGTATTCGGCGGATGAAGCCGAGCCTGATGCAGCGACTGAGGTAGAGCCCACCTTTGCAACAGACGAAGCTTCTCCGCCGACTGCTACTCGTAGACGCAGGCGCAAAAGGCGTGATACGCTCTAGTAGTTATAGCTGTAATTTTTAGCCGAGGCTATAACAACTAATTAATATCGGCTGAAGACGGGATTTGATAGCCCGATGAAAGCGAGCTTGTAATGGCTTTTCCGAATTATATTTCCGGTACTTACGGAGATGAAAAAGCAGAAACCTCTACCCAGAAACGTGCACTTGGAACTCGTATGGCGTTTGCTGATGGTCGAGAATTTAGATATACCCACAATGGTGGAACAGCCATTGGAGAGGGCCTTCTTTGCGCATCAGAAGCATTGGTAGCGCATCACGGTTCTGATGGTGACTTGGCAGTAGCAACAACCGCTGCTGGTTCACAGACTATTGATGTAACTGTAGAAGGTACTGCTGCTGCTAAAGACCTATATGCAGAAGGTTATATATGGTTTAACTTAGCTGGCACTTCAGTACATGAGTTTTACAAAATCAAAGAGCATGATGCCTTTTCCTCTTCAGGCTCAGCAACTGTAACTCTTGATGAGGAATCAGGGTTGCATCAGGCAGTTACTAATGGCACAGACACAGTAGGTTTGATGAAGAGCCCTTATGACAATATAATTGTTGCTACCGCAGCTCTTATAGAGCGGCCTATCGGCATTACAGTAAATAACTTTACTGCTGACTACTATGGCTGGATTCAGACAAGAGGTATCTCTGTTGCAAAGATAGATGGAACCCCTGCTTTAAATGCACCACTTGGGCCTAGCTCAAACCACGCAGGACAACTTCTTGTGGTTGGGGCAGACACAACTGGCGGTATCGCTAGAATTCATAGCTTGGCTGGCATTGACAACGAGTACGCTCCTGTAATGCTCTACAACCTAGATTAGTACTTTCGTACCTATAAAGAAGGAGTCTCTTCGGAGGCTCCTTTTTTTATTGTGTGCTATCCTGTCAGGTACAATGCCATCTCACAACATCTTAGATGATCCTGACAGACAGCTAGTAATCTGGGCAGATACAGACTTTGCAAACTGGCGTTCAACTGGAGTAAGTAAAGAGCCTTGGACTTATGACTGGCTTTCTGACTTCGATGAAACAGTCTGCCTGTATAACATCGGAGCCTGTGTTGGCACGTACTCGATAATGGCTGCTGCTCGCGGGGCCAGTGTGTACGCATTTGAGCCACTCCCTGTCAACATAGAGGCACTGCACAGGAATATCAGTGCTAATAATCTCCAGAGCAAAGTAGTGGTCTTCCCTTTTGCTTTGTCAGCTATGCAGGAAATAAAGACTTTTTATATAGCTGAGGGCTACAGTGTCATAGCTGGATACGGACTGCTCTCCTCTGATCCTGTTACTAAAGGATTGCCTAAGAACTCAAGCATAAGGCTTCCGTCATTCAGACTTAATGACATTGCTTTACCTATAAAGAAACCTACTCATTTACTCATAGACGTAGAAGGTGGAGAGGTAGAAGTGTTGCAGGGTGCAGACATGCTGCTTGAGGGAAGTAGTATCGAGTCAATCTTAATTGAAGTGCAATCGGACACAGAAGACGAGGTTGAGGAGATACTAAACAGCTTTGACTTTAAGGCAGTTGAATCCTTTGCTCCTAGGAATCTAATGAAGTGCGTTCTCTATAACAGGGAGTATAAGTAATGCCATTATCTATTGACGGTCAGCTTATATCAGAAGACGAGAAAGCGTATCTGATAGCAGATATAGGACACAACCACTCTGGAAGTATGGACAGGCTGGAAGAGATGGTTCTGGCTGCAAGAGACTCAGGGGTAAACGCAGTCAAGTTCCAGACTAGGAATCCAAAAGAAGTTTACTCACCATCTGAATACTACCGAAAGAGTGACAACCCTCAGTGGATGGATGAAACCTATGGGATTCACAGAGAAAAACTAGAGTGGTCGCCAGAGGAGTGGAAGCATGTCTTTGACTTCTGTAAAACTGTTGGGGTCACAGCGTTCTCTACTCCCTTTGACTTTCGTAGTCTGGATCTCCTGCTCTCCTTAGATGTTCCTGCAATAAAGATAGCCAGCGGAGATGCAACCAATCTACCGCTGATAGGCGCAGCAGCCTCTCATAACATCCCTATGATAATCAGCACAGGTGGATGCAACATAGAAGAAGTAGATGCAATAGTTCAGGTAATGACGCTAAAGAAAACTCCGTTTGCAATACTCCAGTGTTCATGCATCTACCCTGCCCCACATGATGTACTGAACATAAAAGTTATACAGGGATACAAGGACAGATACCCTGACATTGAAACAGGACTGTCTACCCATGACCCAGATATACACCCTACCCTTGCGGCCTTTGCCCTAGGGGGCAGGATCTTTGAGCACCACTTCACTGTGAATCGTAGATGGAAAGGCACAGACAATGCCTTCTCACTTACCCCTGCAATGATGAAAGAACTCAGGAAGAATATAGATGATGTCTTTCTATCACTTGGCAGCCTTGTAAAAACTCAAGACCCAAGAGAGAAGGTCTATACAGACGAAAGAAGGAAGAGTCTGTACTGGGCAGCAACCAAGAACCAAGGAGAGACTGTCTCCGATAACGACATAAAGATTCAGTGTCCTGCCAATATCATGCACCCCGCAGATATGTACACACTCATCGGCAAGAAGATACATTCCCTAAAGGTTACTGAAGGGAATCCTGTTACTGAGGTAGACGTAATTTGATAAAAGCAGTAGCGCTTATTCCAGCCAGAGCAGGTAGTAAGAGGGTAGTAAATAAGAATATAAGAAAGCTAGGAGACAAGCCTCTTATTGCACACACAATAATTGCAGCACAGGATTCCAAGTGCTTTGATTCAATTATAGTTTCTACTGATAGTGAAGCTATTTCTGAAGTAGCTTATGAATACGGAGCAGATGTCATAGGCAGACCACCAGAGTTTGCCACAGATACTTCCCCTGACATTGACTGGGTTATCCACGCTCTTATCAACCTAGAGATAGACGCAGGAGTATCAGAGTTTTATTCAATACTTCGACCTACTTCTCCCTTCAGAACGAAAGAAACAATACAGCGCGCAATAAATCTATGGGAAGGCATGGCTAGTCCCGCAGGGTTTACTTCACTAAGGGCAGTTGAAAAGGTACAGCAGCATCCAGCTAAGATGTGGCAGCGTCTTTTGTCAGGTGAGATATGCCCTGTATTGCTTCAGCCATCTAAAAGTAAGTGGCACGATAACCAGTACCCGTCCCTGCCTGATGTATATACGCAGAACGCTTCTCTGGAGATAGCCTCTACATCAATGACAATGAGCGAAAGAAGTATTTCAGGTAAGAAAATTTATGGATTCTTGACCTTAGATAACGAAGGCTTCGATATAAATACAGAATATGATCTTTCATATGCAAATGAATTACTAGAACAAGAGTTAGCTAATGCCTGAAGAACTTATTTTCAACGTACCTGATAAAGCAGAAGATGCAACTGCTAGCTTCTGGACATCAACAGAAGTTGAATATATCCAGTCTTGGGTTCTGGGAAAAGAAGAAGAAAATAATGAAAGGGTTTTGAAGCATGAATTCAAGCTGAACTATAAAGGGCAGGTAGAAATGTTTGGGGTAGTAGCAGAAGAGTCTGCTCCTGAATCTCAAATAGAAGATATGGCTGCAAGGGTTGCGGAGAGATCAGCAGTAAAGATATTAGAAAAGCTACAAAAAAGAGGAAGCAAACTTGCACCAGAGAAGCTTGCTCTAAAAGAATACACAGACCTGCGGCGTGATGTTGCAGGAGCATTTAGGGATTACATAAGTCATGCCAAGCGCAGGTCGCAAAGCTCAACGGGCAAAATCTACTTCAAAGGCATCTCGTAAAGATGTCTGCATACTTGGGTATGCTCAGGAGACAAGGGATCTTGTCTTTGATTTAGATGAAAGTGTAGAGATATGGGGCATCAATATGGCCCATGAGTTTCTTGGAGCGGGCAGTCGCACCGCAACTCAGTGGTATCAGCTACACCCTAGGGACTGGACTCTCTCTGAAAATAAACCGACTGGCTATTGGGGTCGTCCTAAAAGGCACTTGACCTTTCTTCAGGAATTTGAGGGCGATGTCTTCATGTCCTACGATGAGCCAGATGTTCCTAACTGTAAGGTCTTTCCACTGGAAAAGATGTATGAGTATTTCCCAACAATATATTTCACCAGTACTTTTAGTTACATAATTGCCCATGCCTTATATCAGCACAAGCATGGAAAGAAGATAAGGAAGCTTTATCTGTACGGCATAAACCTAACAGCGCTAGATGAGTACACTCAACAAAGGCCGTGTGTTGAATACTGGATAGGTAAGTGTGAAGAAGCAGGGATTGAAGTAATTATTCCCAATGCCTCTGCTCTGTGTAAGGGAACACTGTATGCCTTTACCCGAAAGGATAAGGAAAACGACCTTGCTAAACATACCCTAGATAGGTTGCAACATTGGAAAGAGCAATATACTTTGCACTGGTCTAACATCATGGTTGTTCAAGCTATGCATAAAGAGCTTGAGCACTGGACTAAGTTTTTAGGAGAGGTATTTGAGGCTGCTGAAAACGAAGCAAAAGAGTTTGAAGGCAAGACTAAAGACGAAATAATGGTGTTTGCAAAAGAACTAGCTGATAAGATTCATGGTGTTGTGCAAGATCGCATAAGCAAAAGAGAAGGCAATAACAAGCGTATGCTTACCAAAGAGCAAACCGCTTTAAGTTCAGCACAAGGAGTTGTAAGAACAGAGCAACATTATCTAAGCTTGAATGGTGGGGTAGATCACAGGGCTCCTGCTTTACCAGAACTTAGATTCCCGGCTGAATTTTTATCTGATGATTATGAAACACCAGATACGCCAGAGGCAATATAAGGTGAGAAATGACTTCTTCGGCAGGCCCTGTATGGCGGGCATATCTAGATAGTAAAAGACCCGCAGCAACTATTGGCGGCGCTACTGGCGTACCTGAAGGCGCTACCTTTGTGCTGGAAACTGTATTGCTTATTGACGGGAATACAGACTCAGGACATATAACTTCTTCTGGAACAGTAAGCCTTACAGTATCTGACTCTGTATTAAATGCAGGGACAGCCCTGATTACAGACAAGGCAAGCACTACCTTTACTAAAACAACTGGGCTTGCTCTGTTTAAGATTACAAATACTGAGTCTAATGGATGGGAGAGCGGTACTTACAACGGCGATGTAAAGTATGCGTCTGACAGCGGTGGAACTTCTAGGTCTTTTTACTGGCCTTTGAAACTAACTGTTAGAGAGGCTAGGGACTAATGGCTACCCCTACTAGGAAAAGAACCTTAAAGCAGATCAGGCAGTCAATAGGAGTAAACCTAGATGCCATCAACCAAGACGATGGCGCGATTGAAACTACTATCTCTGATTCCTCTGGCAACTATTCTTTAATTCGCGACAACTCCCTACAGTACGGGACACATGACGAGCATCGTGGTAAGTGGATTATCGCAACTGACTCAAGCAGTAACCGACATATCAGAAGGGTTCAGGCATCTGATCCTGATGCAAGAACACTAACAGTTTCTATTCCATTTTCCTCTGAGCCAAACAATGAATGGACGTTTGAACTCTGGGATGATTCAATCTCTCCGGTTGCATTGCATGACTACGTGAATCAATCATTGGCTGAGGTTACTAGAAAAGGATCTGTGCCTGTTAATTTAGATAGTGTTCATACCGGAGGTGGAATTACTGAGTGGGCTGCGCCAAGCAGCGTTGTTGGGATACAGGATGTATTCACCAGACGTTCTTATATTGGTGAGCAGATTGAAAGCTTTGACGATGCATTAAGTTCCTTGGGTTCTAATGTAACTATTTATAACGACAGCGAAGATATAAGAGAAGGCAGCGGTGCGGCAAAGCTAACCGTTGGTGCTGGCGCTGGTACATCAGAGGCCCTAGCTGGCTCTTCTTTCTCCGCAATGGATCTTTCTGGGTATGACTCACTAGAGCTTTTTATAAAATCAAACACTGCTACAAGCAGTTCTAACTTTACCCTGTCTCTATACGAAGGCAGCTCTGCTAAGGAAACAATAGCACTGCCTGCTTTGACTGCTGATAGCTGGACTTATACAGAGCTTTCCCTTTCTAATGCAGAGGTTGACACAGGCATTACAAGCTTCCGTATTAATACAGGGTCATCAGATGCAGGAGCGTTGACTCTCTGGTTTGACGACCTAAAAGCAGTGCGAAGTAAGTCAGCCCATTACGACAGAATTCCTAGGAAGTTTTGGAAAGTAAATCAAGACGACAGAACTCTTTATCTTGATGAGGATGCAAGCGTTCCCTATTCCAGACTACGGTTAACTGCGAGAAGGCCACCTGCTCTCTTGAGTAGTGACTCTGATGTGTGTGAGGTTGACTCTCAGTTTGTGATTAACTCTGCAATGGCAAAGGCATTAAGGTCATCAGCCGACAGGGGCGGGGGCAATGCTGACGCTAAGGATGAGGCAGCAGAAAGAAGAGAAGCTCAGGCTCAAGCCCTTAGATTAAAGATGAGGTCGCCTTCTGGTATTAGATGGTTTGGTGATTAATGCGACACCTATACGGAACGAAAAATACATCAACATCTAATGTATCTGTTGCTCTAATCACTGACACTTCAACCAGAGTTGTTTCCCTGACGGTAAAAGCAAGGGCTACAAATGGCAATGCAATGTTTCTAGGGTTTGATTCTGGCGTTAGTAGTAATGCAGGCTGGGAACTAACAGCAGGTTTAGCAAAAACTATTAACTATGGAGACTACTCCGCAACTGTAAAGGGCATTAACGTCTGGACAAATTGCTCTGATACAGCAGCAAAGCTTGACTTTATAATGCTTACGGAGAACTAATGACTCAATCCACAGCCAGAGTTACAAGCAACAATACTGTCAATCTTGGCAACAGATTATTCAATATCGTTGGCAAGCCACAGAGGAGACTTGTTTCTGTTTTCCCGCAAAAGATAGTTACTGGTGATTACACAAATGAATCCAACCCTGTCTCTTCTGCTCAGGTCTGGGATGATGCAAGGGGTGGCATCGGAGTAGAAAACTGGACACAGCAAGCAGCAGGTAGGCCGTGGTACTCAACGCTTTCACTCAGGCACAACAGGCACTTAGTCCTTCAGCGCAGGGCAATATCAACCGCAAGCAATGACGATATAGGGTCAGACACTTCAGTTACTTTTCTGGCAGAACTAAACCAAGAGATCTATTCTTTAGCTACCTCAAAGATTTATCTATACGATGACGCTGCTGATAGCTGGGGCTCTTCTCTGAGAACCTTTGCTGCCAGAGTGACGGATGTAATAACTGCCCCTATTGGTGGAACAGACACGCTGATTGTTGCCCAGAGAGATAACCCTGTTGACTATACAACTAACGGAAGTAGCTGGACTAATGAGGCAAAGGCTACGCAGATAGAGCTAATGACTTATGGCTACAAGGATTTACTGTGGGGCATAAGCAATGAAGGGGAGCTGCATTTTCTTAGCAATTTTACTGATGGGTGGAAACATATAGCCACTCTAAAGATTCCCTACGGAGAGCCTACTAAGTTGTTTATAGGGCCGGGGCCTTCTGGAGAAGACCTGCTTTATTGCTCTACTCAAGTAGGACTATTTGTATATGACAATCTCAATGAAAGATTTGTTCAGACAGAACTGGTTCTTCCTTACCACAAAGATAATGGGAGAGGGGTAGACATCTACAGGGGTGCTATTTATTTTTCAGCAGGAGGTTCTCTGTATAGATACCAGCCGGGGCAGGAATCAAGAATTGACATCATTGGCCCTGACCTAGAAGATGGCCTGCCTGAAAGCAGGCAAGGTGTTATCAAGGCAGCTATCAAAACCCACAATGACTTTATCGTATTGCTGGACGGGTCTGAGCTTTCAGGGTCAGCGGCAGAAGCAAATGTCCCTAACTTTACTGACGGTATACATACAAGTACGGTAATGCCATCAGGGTTTGGAAGGTCAAGCGTACTTGGGCTTGCAATGCCTAGGGCTGGATGGGAAGTGAAGTGGTCTTCTGCAACAGCAGGAGAGTCTGTATCTGCAAATATGCTGGTTACTACTGCCTATACTTCTTACAGGCTATGGTGGGCAGCAGGTGAGAATGTCTATTACCAGCAGCTTCCTACGGCTCTTGAAAATCCTAACCAAGTAACAAGTGCTCAACGAGAAGCATCAGGGATATTTGAAACCCCTTGGTACGATGCAGGTGCAGGACATCAGGACAAGACAGCCTTATCTTTCAAGGTAGACTCTGTTCATCCCTCTTCTTCAGAGACAGTACTGCTTCAGTATGCAGTTAACTATGATGACGCTGACTCTGCTTATAGGAGCGTAGTAACTAAGAGCGTTACCTCTGAAGAGAGCTACTCTTTGCCAACGCCAAACAACCCAGAGGGGATAGTATTCAGGGCTATAAAGGCAAAGCTTACACTTACCAGATCAGGCACAAGAACATCAACTCCAGATGTCAAGCAGTTAGCATTAGTCTTTAAGAAGACCAATGAAACTTTATGGGGTTGGGATGTAGTAATTGACTTCCGTAAGGGGAAACAAGGGCAGACACCAACAGAGCAAAGGGATTATATTTTTGGTAGGTCTGTTGACTCTCTTGTAAATAAAAGGGAGCTTATTCCTTTTACATTCAGAGATGAATTAGATAACGAGCAGAATTTCTGGGTAATGATTACAAATGTAATAGCCGAAGAAGGTACAGGTAGAGATGTATCAGGGCTGTGGCGAGTTACAGTTGCTGAACCGAGGCAGTCTTAGTGTAGTAAACTGCCATGAACAGGAGAAGTAAATGCCTTCAAGTCAAACGCTAACTGGATTTGTATATGACGCAGCAGGGAAAGCAGTTTCCTCAGCCGATGTAAAACTTTACAGGGCAGGAACTACTACTGGCGCGCTATCTTCTACTGTTACCAATGCTTCGGGTAAGTGGACGTTTGCCCTGTCATCGGCAACTGACTCTAACTATGACGCAGGAGCGGTAGACCTAGACGTTCAGATAACTAACGCTGCTACTGGTACGGTTGGACGTATCAAGTTTGAAGATCAGGTACAGGTAGAGAGGGTTCTTGCTAGGCAATTCCTGCTTTCTCCTGACTCCAATGCGTCTTCAGGTACAGCAGCCAGAGGCTTTTTCCACCGGATTACTGGCACTACTACGCTAGGTGCAGAGATGACACACACTCTGCCAAAGCATACTGGTACTTTCCTGATGGGGAAATCTCAGGATTCAGCAGGTGCGTTTGTTCTTGGGGATTCTCAAACTGTTACATCATCTGCCGCAGCATCATTTAAAAAGCTAACTACTACCAGCAGCCTTGAGGTCACTGGTGGTGGAGTAAAGGTAAACACCAGTAAGTTCACCACTGATTCTGATGGTAATACTGTAATTGCAGGGACGCTTACAGTTGGCGCAAATGCAACGAGTGGAACTGATGTTATTTTCTACTCTGCAACATCTGGCGATAACTTCACATGGGATGCATCTGCAAAGAAACTAATTATTACTGGTACAAATGCAACGACCGCTTTCGCAGTGGCAGATGGTAACGCTACGTTTGCAGATGATGTAACGATTACAGGGTCGCTGACTGTTAGTGGTACAACCACAACGATTAACTCTACCGTTACTACTTATTCTGATGCACTCGTAAAACTGGCACAGGGTACTACTGCAACTCCTGCTGCTGACCTTGGGTTTATTTTTACCAGAGGTAATGGATCTGGCACTAACATAGCTAACCGTGCAATGCTTTGGGACGAGTCCGAAGATGAATTTGCTTTTGCCTTTACAAATAATGAGACAGGGGCTACCACTGGTAACGTAACCATAGATGACCATGCTGCCCTTCACGTAGGAAAGATAGAAGCAGATGACGCGTCTGTCTTTACTCAGGGCTTTACGGTTGGTACTGATGCTAACGGGGCAGATGTTATTTTTTATTCTGGTACATCTGGAGACAATCTCACATGGGATGCGTCTGAAGAGGTGTTACAGATAACAGGAACTAATAACACAACAGCATTAGATGTTCTGGATGGTGACGTAAGAATAGTAGACAAGCTCTACTTCTATGACAGAGGAGGAGAATATATATCCTCAGACGGGTCAACTCTCACTATTACAGGGGCAACAACCTTTTCTGCAAATGTAGTTATAACAGGCGACCTAACCATATCTGGTGACGACCTGACGATGGCAACCAATACATCCGGTGCAGCTTTGATTGGTGATGGTACTAATTTCAATCCGGTAGTTATTAGCGGTGATATTGCAATAGCAACAAACGGCACGACTACGATAGCCGATGATGCTGTGGATAGCGACCAGATCGTATCAGGGGCTATTGATGCAGGGCATATGGCTGCTAACTCAATAGACTCCGCTAGTTATGTTGACGGTTCTATTGATACAGCACATTATGCCGCTGGTTCAGTTGATACAACTGCTTTAGGAGCAGATTCAGTAACCGCAGCGAAGATTGGCGATAATGTAATTGATAGTGAACATTATGCGGCAGCTTCCATCGACAACGAACACCTTGCAGATAATGCTGTCGATAGTGCTGAACTTGCAGCAGGCTCTGTTGATACAGCCCACATCGCTGATAACCAAGTAACACTACCAAAGATGGCAGGACTTGCAAGAGGCAAGATTATATACGGGGATGCTAGCGGAGATCCTGCTGCGCTGGCAGTAGGCACGGCAGGCTATGCCCTTGCAACAAATGGAACAGACCTAGCTTATACAAACTCTTTGTTAGCAGCAGACTATGTTATAGGTGAAGACGCTGACACAAAGATTGACTTTGAAACTGCTGATGAAATTCACTTTGACGCAGCAGGAACTGAAATAGTCAAGATAGATGCTGCTGGGTTAACTATGACTAGCGGTAAAGGAATTGTATTAGACTCCCTACCAGATTCAGACAATGAGTTCTCTGGCTTCTTTGCTTCCTTTGCAAATGCTACAGGATCAACTATTTCTCAGGGTGCAGTTGTATACCATACTGGCACAGCAAACCAAGTTGCTCTTGCCAGAGCTAATGCAGACTCCACTATGCCAGCGATAGCTATTGCAACGGCTGATGTAGCCAATGGAGCGAGCGGAAACTTTATGCTAATGGGGATTTGCTATGACGCATCTCTTGCAACTTTAGGTATTGGCGGAGAGGTTTATGTGTCTGAAGATACCGCAGGTGCAGTTACAGCTACCCTCCCAGCTAGTGCTGGTGACAGAGTTCAGGTAGTTGGTATAGGTATGCATGCAGATAAGATGATTTTCAATCCTGATTACACTGTTGTAGAGAGGGCATAGTGGCAAACCAAGTTGCAAAAGTATCCTTAGTAGCTATTGCGGACATTGAAGAAGTAACAGGAATAGCTGACGCTAGCCTTGCAGAACTTTCAGGCCTTGAGTTTACTGGCGTAACTGACGCTCATACGCTGATCGGCAGTCCTGCTATCAGCGACGGTAGCGATGCCTCTCTTGGCTTTACTTCTGGCATAGATTCCACCTATGAGGTATACGAGTTCCACTTTATAAATATGCACCCTGAGAATGGTAATGCACAGTTTATGTTCCAAGTAAACGACTCAGGTGACGAGGGTGGGGCTTATGATGAATCTGAGATTACGTCTACTACATGGAACTGGTATAACGGTGCTTCAAAAACTGCTACTGGCCCGAATTACGAAGATGACAAAGATTTATCGAATGATGCAGATTATCAGCCCATACTTTCACGGCGTACTGGTGCTGAAGATAGTGAATCGGTTTCTGGTATTTTGACGTTATTTCACCCGTCAAGTAATACTTTCGTGAAGCACTTTATATCACAAGGCATAGGCTACCACCACGAAGATTATGCTTTGACGTTTAGAGTCGCAGGGTATATCAACGATACTACTCCTATAACTCAGATAAATTTTAAGTTTGATAACGGACAGATACAAGGCGGGCAAATTAGAATGTACGGATTGGCGAAATCATAATGGCTAAGACACTAATTCTAGCTAAGACAGCCCCCACTGACGCGGATTCAGGCGTACTTCGGTTTGTAGATGGGGAAGATGCCGTAGTGATGGATGACACTTATCCAGTTTATGAATTTCATTTCTATAACCTGCACCCCTCTGTGGATGCAGCAAAGGTTATGTTCCAATCAAGCCTCGATACTGGTAACAATTATAATATTTCTACAACGACAGCTTTTCTTCAGACGTACCACAGCGAAGGCGATGGCAACGAAACATTTTCAATCAATGCAACTTACAGCGCAGGGAATAGCACTTCTGATCTTTACCTAAGTGATGGCGTTGGTTACGACAACGACCAATCTGCCAGCGGGGTTATGACTTTGTACGACCCTTCAGATACGGATTTCGTGAAAAACTTTACGTGTGAAATTCAGCAGTCATCTGCTGGTGACACCTGTAACATTTCCCGTGTGGCAGGCTATATCAATACA
>Ga0114905_1000694_pt1 | contig 20286 bp, 23 predicted proteins | sample MalvireepMed_b05_FD_83499 | JGI IMG/M metagenome (GOLD analysis project Ga0114905, IMG submission 83499) | Marine viral communities from the Global Malaspina Expedition - Malaspina viral metaG DeepMed_b05 | ecosystem: Environmental > Aquatic > Marine > Oceanic | place: Mediterranean Sea...
CGCCACCTCTCCCACGAGGGTGCCGTGGCGCAGCACCAGCACCCGCGACGAGATCGCCATGACCTCGTGCAGCTTGTGCGAGATGAAGATCACCGAGAGCCCCTGCGCCACCATCTTGCGCAGGGTGAGGAACAGCGCGTCGGCCTCCTGTGGCGTCAGCACCGCCGTGGGCTCGTCGAGGATCAGGATGCGGGCGTCGCGGTAGAGCGCCTTGAGGATCTCGACCCGCTGGCGTTCGCCCACGGAAAGCTCGGCCACGCGGGCGTCGGGATCGACCCTGAGGCCGAAATCCTGGGCCAGTTCCTGCAGCTTGCGCCGCGCGGCGGGCTTGCCGAGGCCGGGAGACCAGAGCGAACCGGTGCCAAGCAGCACGTTCTCGAGCACGGTCATGTTGTCGGCGAGGGTGAAGTGCTGGTGCACCATGCCCACGCCCGCGGCCAGTGCCGCGCCTGGCTGGCCCGGCGGCAGGGCCTGTCCGAACACCTCGACCTCGCCCGCGTCGGCGGTGTAATGGCCGAAGAGGATGTTCATCAGCGTGGTCTTGCCGGCGCCGTTCTCCCCCAGGAGCGCCACGACCTCGCCCTTCGCCAGCGAAAAGCTGATCGCGTCGTTGGCGGTGAGCGCGCCAAAGCGTTTGGTGATGCCGGAAAGGCGCAGGACGGTGTCGCCCCGCGCCGTGTCTTGCAGTGTCATCAGGAGGAGGTGGGCTCGCTGTCGTCGATCTCTACGGTGAATTCGCCCGCCTTGATGGCGGCCTCCCGTTCGGCCACGAGGTCGAGCGCCGCCTGCGGCACCTTGCCCTCGAAGGTGCCGAGCGGCGCCAGCGAGCAACCGCCTTCCTTCATGAAGCTGTAGACGCCGTAATTGTCGGCCTCGAAGCTGCCATCGGCGACCCTGGCGAGCGCCGCCTGCAGGGTCGGCTCGAAATGCCACAGCGCCGAGGCGGCGACGGTGTCGGGATAGTCGGGCTGCGTGTCGATGACGTTGCCGATGGCGAGAACGCCCTGCTCCTGCGCCGCGTCCGAGACCCCGAAGCGCTCGGCATAGAGCATGTCGGCGCCGTTCTCGATCATCGCGAAGGCGGTCTCCTTGGCCTTGGGCGGATCGAACCACGAGCCGATGAAGCTGACCTGGAACGTGGCCTCGGGGGCGGTTTCGCGGACGCCTGCCATGAAGGCGTGCATCAGGCGGTTCACTTCCGGGATCGGGAAGCCGCCGACCATGCCGATATTGCCGGTCTCGGTCAGCGCGCCGGCGATGATGCCCGAGAGATACGAGGCATCCTGGATATAATTGTCGAACACCGCGAGGTTCGGGTAGGCCGGATCGGGCAGGAAGGACGAGCCCATCAGGAAGGCGGTGTCGGGATAGTCGAGCACCACCTCGCGGGCCTCCTGCTCGACGCCGAAGATCTCGCCGACGATGAGCTTGGCACCGGCCTCGGCATATTCGCGCATGACGCGCGGGTAGTCGGTATTGGCGGTGTTTTCCGAGAAGCTGTAGCTGATCTGGCCAGCCGCCTTCGCGGCCTCGGCGGCGACGTGGATGCGGCTCACCCATTGCTGCTCCACCGGCACGGTGTAGATCCCCGCGACCTGGATCGGCTCCTGCGCCAGCAGGCGCGCGGGCAGGACACCGGCGCCCGCGGCCGCGGCGAACCCTGCCGTGCCCATGAGCATGCGGCGGCGGCTGAACTGGGTGAGAAGCGTGCGTCGGTCGGTCATGAGGTCCCCTGGCGTTTGTTTAAAATTTGACCGGACGGTAAGCGTATCGGTGGCAGGTGGCAAAGGGAGAAGCGTCGGATGTCGCGCAAACTGCATGCCGGATAATCATTCGCGCCGGCTGGCGCCCATAAGACGGGCGGTCGCCGATGCCGCCTCAGGCCATGGCGTGACGCCAGCTGGCGGAATAGGCCCCGGTGACGTGGTGCTCGAGCTGGCGCTCGATATCGCCAAGCAGGCTCGAGGCGCCGAAGCGGAACAGGTCCGGGCGCAGCCAGCGGTCGCCGAGCTCTTCCTTGACCAGCGCGAGATAGGTCAGCGCATCCTTGGCCTTGGAGATGCCGCCGGCGGGCTTGTAGCCGACACGGTAGCCGGTCTGCTCGTAATATTCGCGGATCGCCCGCATCATCACCAGGCTGACGGGCAGGGTGGCGTTGACGCCTTCCTTGCCGGTGGAGGTCTTGATGAAATCGGCCCCGGCCATCATGCACACCATCGAGGCGCGGGCGACGTTCTGCAGCGTGCCAAGCTCGCCGGTGGCGAGGATCGCCTTCACATGCGCCTCGCCGCAGGCCTCGCGGAACTGCCGCATCTCGTCGTAAAGCCCCTCCCAGTCGCCGGTCAGCACCCGCCGGCGCGAGATCACGATGTCGATCTCGCGGGCGCCGGCCCTGACGCTCTCGCCGATCTCGGCGACGCGCAGCGGGAAGGGCGAGAGCCCGGCGGGAAAGCCGGTCGAGACCGCCGCCACCGGGATGCCGCTGCCCTGAAGCGCGCGCACCGCGGGGCCGATCATGTCGTGGTAGACGCAGACCGCGCCGGTGGTCAGGCCCTCGAGACCCAGCGCCGCGAGCAGATCCTCGCGCACCGGCTGTTGCGCCTTGGCGCAGAGCCGCGCCACCCGGCCCGGGGTGTCGTCGCCTGCCAGCGTGGTCAGGTCGATGCAGGAAATGGCACGGGCCAGCCACGCCGCCTGGAAGTCCTTCTTGAGGCTGCGCCGGCCCGGCAGGCTGGCGGCGCGGCGCTCGATCGCCGAGCGGTTGGCACGGGCGCGCATCACCTGGTCCATGTCGAGCGGCATGCCCGGATTGCGGGGCTCCAGCGTCTGCGGCAGGTGGGTCTCGGTCATCGGCGCCTCGGTGGTCTCAAGCATGTCTCGGTCCTCCATTGCAGACCGTCGCACGCCCCCATGGCGCAGGCAAGAGAGGCCGTGACGTTACCGCATGCGCCGCGTCTGGCATGGGCACAAGCTCCTGTCTTCTCTACGTTCCAAATACTCGGCCTCCGGCGCTGCCATCCCCTTGGCCCGCCGGGTGGATCGCGCCAGAATGCCCCAAACGGAGGACAGCCATGATCGCCATCATCTTCGAAGTCATCCCCGCCGCGGGCAGACGCGACGCCTATCTCGACATCGCCGCCGCGATGCGGCCGCTGGTCGAACAGGTCGAGGGATTCATTTCGGTGGAGCGCTTCGAGAGCCTGACCAATCCCGGCAAGCTGCTCTCGATCAGTTTTTTCGAGGATGAGGCGGCGGTGCAGCGCTGGCGCGCGTTGGCGGCGCATCGCGGCGCGCAGCGCAAGGGGCGGGAGGAGATCTTCGAGGGCTACCGCCTGCGGGTCTGCCACGTGCTCCGCGATTACGGTATGGAGGACCGGGCCGAGGCACCGCAGGACAGCCTGGCCGAGCACGGCTGACACGCAATCCTCGCCGAAACAGGGGCGTCAGGCCAGCCAGACGCCCCGAGACGACGGGCAAAGCCCCGGCGGCGAGACAGCATGTGCGGGGCCCGCAGGCCCCGCTCCGCTTTGTAAGAGAGGGATCAGATCCCGGACTTGACGATGGCTTCCGCGAGGATCGGCACCGAGGTCTTGTTGAGACCGGCGATGTTGAGCCGCGAGTCGCCCACCATGTAGATGCCGTGATCGCGGCGCAGGGTCTCGACCTGCTCCGGCGTGGCGCCGAGACGCGAGAACATGCCGCGATGCTGGGCGAGGAAGCCGAACCGGTCAGAGCCCGACAGGCGCTGCAGTTCCGAGGCCAGCTGCTGGCGCAGTCCCAGCATCGAGTTGCGCACCTCTTCCAGTTCCGCCGCCCAGTCGGCGCGCAGTTCCTCGTCGGTCAGCACCATTGTGACAAGCCGCGCGCCGTGATCCGGCGGGAAGGAAAAGTTCTGCCGGTTGAGGTAGTTCAGGCTGTCCTGGTTGAGCTTGCGCTGGCCGGCATCCTTGCTCACCGCCATCAGCAGGCCGGTGCGCTCGCGGTAGATGCCGAAATTCTTCGAGCAGCTCGCGGCGATCAGCACCTCCGGCATCTTCTCGACCACCATGCGCACGCCCTCGGCATCGGCGTCGAGCCCGTCGCCGAAGCCCTGGTAGGCGATGTCGATCATCGGCACCGCCTCGCGCTCGAGCAGCAGCTCGATCACGGCCTTCCACTGCGGGATGTTGAGGTTGGCGCCGGTGGGGTTGTGGCAGCAGCCGTGCAGCAGCACCACGTCGCCCGGCATCACCTGATGCAGGTCGGCGATCATGCCGGCGAAATCGACCGAGCGGGTCTCGTTGTCGAAATAGCGGTAGGAGGTGAACTCGATGCCCATGTGCTTGAGGATCGAGAGGTGGTTCGGCCATGTCGGGTCCGAGACGAAGACGCGGGCCTTGGGGTTGGCCATGCGGATCAGGTCGAACGCCTGCCGCACCGCGCCGGTGCCGCCCGGGGTCGCGGCGGCGGCGACGGTCTCGCGCGGGACGGCGTCGCCCAGCACCAGCTTGACCATGGCGTCGGCAAAGGCCGGATCGCCGGCAAGACCGGTATAGGCCTTGGTGGTCTCGGCCTCCCAGAGCTGCTTCTCGGCGGCCTTGACGGCGCGCATGATCGGGGTGTTGCCGCTGGCATCCTTGTAGACGCCGACGCCGAGGTCGATCTTCTGCTCGCGGTCATCCTCGCGATAGGCCTGCATCAGGGCGAGGATCTTGTCTGCGGGTTGCTCTTTGAGGTTCTCGAACATCAGTGCTCTCCGGTGGCGACGGGTAGGGTGGGGAATTGCCCCCACTCGCTCCACGACCCGTCATAGAGGGAATGGTCGTCCTTGCCGATGCGGGTCAGGGCAAGGTTGAGAATGGCGGCGGTCACGCCGGACCCGCAGGAGGTAATCGCCGGCCTGCCGAGATCCACCCCGGCGGCCTCGAACACCGCGCGCAGCGCCTCGGGGGGCTTCAGGGTGCCGTCGTCGTTCAGCAGCGTGGTATAGGGGACGTTCTTCGAGCCCGGGATGTGGCCGGCGCGCAGCCCGGGGCGCGGCTCGGGCACCTCGCCGCGAAAGCGTGCAGGCGCGCGGGCGTCGAGGATCTCGGTGTCCTGCAGCTTGGCGGCGGCCGAGACCTGCGTCACGTCCTTCACCATCTGGTTCTGGCGCCGCACCGTCATGTGGCGGTCGCGGATCACCGGCGGCAGATCCTCGGTCTCGCGGCCCTCGGCCTGCCATTTGGGCAGCCCGCCGTCGAGCACCGCGATGTCGGTCTGGCCCATCAGCTTGAACAGCCACCAGACCCGCGCCGCCGAGAACAGCCCCTGGCTGTCATAGACCACGACCTGGTGGCCGTCGCCCACGCCCATGGCACGCAGCCGCGACATGAACTTCTCGACGGGCGGCACCATGTGGGGCAGCTCGGAGCGGTTGTCGCTGACATCGTCGATGTCGAAATAGCGCGCGCCGGGAATGTGGGCGGCGGCATATTCCGCCTTCGGATCGCGGTCGGACCCGGGCAGGAACCAGCTGGCATCGAGGATGCGCAGGTCGGGATCCTTGAGATGGGCCGCCAGCCAGTCGGTCGAGACAAGCGTCTTGGGATCGTCTTGCGTCATGTATTGCTTCCCGCGCAGTCAGGGTCGTTGTCGTTCCTAAGCTGCGGGGGCCTGCAATACAAGGGGATGGGCGGGTGCAAGGCGGCGCGCGATCCGGTCTGGCGTTCTGATCCGCTAGGAGGGTTCGCCGGATGGCAGGCCATCTCGCGGTTGCCGTCTGCGCCGCGGCCCCCCACCGGGTCTGCCGGCGTCTCCGGATTTTCCGGACTGGACGGTTTGACAGATCACGCCGCGCAGGCGCGGCTCGAGCGCAGCCCGCTCAGCCCTGCTTCAGCAGCCGCTGCTTCTGGCGGTTCCAGTCGCGCTTGGCCTCGGTCTCGCGCTTGTCGTGGTTCTTCTTGCCCTTGGCGATGCCGACCTTCATCTTGGCGATGCCCTTGTGGTTGAAGTAGAGCACCAGCGGCACGATGGTCATGCCCTTGCGCTGGGTCTCGTTCCACAGGCGGGCGAGTTCTTTCTTCGAGACCAGCAGCTTGCGACGGCGCCGCTCCTCGTGGCCGAACATGGCGCGCTCGTAGGGGGCGATGTAGCTGTTGACCAGCCACAGCTCGCCATCCTCCACCGCGGCATAGCTCTCGGCGATGTTCGAGGTGTTCTCGCGCAGGGATTTCACCTCGGACCCGCTCAGCACGATGCCGACCTCGAGATCGTCGTCGATCGCGTAGTCGAAACGTGCGCGCCGGTTCTCGGCGATCACCTTGTAGTTCGGATCTGTCTTCGGTTTGGCCATTGCGTGCATGTAGTCCCTGCCGCCCCGCCTGTCCATAAGCGCGATGCGCTCAGCGTGGCAGGATCAGCCGGGCGCATTCGCCGCCGCCCGCGCGCGGAGACAGCGCGAGCGACCCGCCCATGCGCGCGGCGGCGGTGGCGACGATGGCAAGACCCAGCCCGCTGCCACTGGTGGTGGCGCCCGCGCCGCGAAAGAACCGCTCGGTGACATGCGGGCGCTCGGCGTCGGAAATGCCCGGGCCGCGGTCGCTGATCTCGAACACCGCGCCCGCGCTTTCGAGCGACAGCGTCGCGGAGACGGTCTCGCCCTGCGGCGAGGCGTGGAGCGCGTTCTCGACGAGGTTGCGCAGCGCCGTCTGCAGCAGCGTGGTCTCGGCGGTGGACCAGAGCCCGGGCGGGGCGGAGACCTGCAGGCTCACCCCGAGCCGCCCGGCCAGCGGCGCGAGGTCGTCGGCCACCGCCTGCAGCAGCGCGGCCCCGTCCTGTGGCGCGCCGGAGGCGGCGCCCGGCGGGTGCTCGACCGCGGTCATCGCGAGGAGCTGTTTCACCATCCGGTCGGTGCGCTTCACGCCCTGCTCGATCTGCACCAGCGCGCGGGTGCGGGTGGCGGTGTCGGGCGCCATGCGGGCGATCTCGGCCTGCGTCTGCAGCCCGGCGAGCGGGGTCTTCAGCTCGTGCGCGGCAAAGGCGGTGAAGCTGCGCTCGCGGTCGCGCGCCGCATCGACCCGGCGCAGCAGGCCGTTGAGGGCCGCGATCATCGGGCGCAGCTCGCGCGGGGCGGGGGCCTCGTCGAGCGGGCCGAGATCGCTGGCGGGCCGGCTCGAAAGTGTCGCGCCCAGCCGGTCGAGCGGGCGCAGGCCGCGCCCCACGGTGAGCCAGATCAGCGCCGCCAGCAGCGGCAGCATCAGCGCGGTCGGGGCAAGCTGGCCCAGCGTGACGTTGCGCACCAGCTGGTCGCGCATCGCCTGCGCATCGCCCACCATGACGCGAAAGTCGAGCTCGGGGTCGGCCAGCGTGAAGACCCGCCAGAGCTCGCCATCGACCTCGTTTTCGCTGAACCCGCCACCGGCCTCGCTGAGGCGGCCCTCTGGGGCGCCGGCGCTTTCGCTGATCAGGGTGCCGTCGAGGCCCCAGATCTGGCAGGAGAGCTGATGCAGGAGATGGAAGCCGTCGGCATCCGCGCGCTCCATGCGGGCCGCCCGCGCCGCCTGATCGACGCTCAGCCCGCCCTCGCGGATCAGCGAGGCGACCATGCGGGCGGATTCCTCGAGCCGCCGGTCGAGCACCTGGATGACCTGCGCGCGGGTCGAGACCTGCGTCCAGAGCGCCGCCGAGAGCCAGATCACCCCGGTTGCCAGCAGGAGGATCGCCAGAAGCCGGCCGCGGATCGAGCTCATGCCGCGCCCTCCGGCGCCAGCCGGTAGCCGGCCCCGCGCACGGTCTGGATGAAGCCGCTGCCGAGCTTGGCGCGCAGATGGTGGACATGCACCTCGACGGTGTTGCTCTCGACATCCTCCTGCCAGCCATAGAGCCGCTCCTCGAGCGTGGCCTTCGACAGGATGCTGCCCGGGCGCTCCATCAGTGCGGCCAGCACGGTGTATTCCCGGCGCGAGAAGGCGATCTCTTCCGGTCCGCGCCTCCCGCTCATCCGTGCGGTGTCGAGCGCGAGGCCGTTCCAGTGCAGCAGGTTCTCGGCGCGGCCCTGTGCGCGGCGGGTCAGCGCCCGCAGGCGGGCCGAAAGCTCTGGCAGCTCGAAGGGCTTGCCGAGATAATCGTCGGCCCCGGCATCGAGCCCGGTCACCCGGTCGTCGAGCCCGTCGCGCGCGGTGAGCATCAGCACCGGCATGTCCGAGCCGCTCTGGCGCAGCTCGCGCAGCAGATCGAGCCCGGAGCCGTCCGGCAGCATCAGGTCGAGCACCACCGCCTCGAACCCCTCCATGGCGATGGCGTGGCGGGCGTCGGCGCAGGTCTCGACAAGCTCGGGCGAAAAGCCCGACAGGCGCAGCCCGACGCTCAGCCCGTCGCCGAGCACGGCGTCGTCCTCGACGATCAGGATGCGCATGGGGATGGGTCCTCGGGGCTGGTTCTCGGGATCGGCCACAGGGGTACGCGTCGGGTGCCGCGCAGGGCAAGCCGCGACGCTGCACGATCCGGTGAGGCGGGGCGGCTCAGCTGCCGCGATAGGTGGCATAGCCGTGGGCCGAGAGCAGCAGCGGCACGTGGTAGTGGGCGTCCGGGTCCGACATGCCGAAGCGCAGCGGGATCTGGTCGAGAAACAGCGGCTCGGCGCCGGATTGGCCGCTGGCCCTGAGATAGTCGCCGGCAAAGAAGACCAGCTCGAAGGTGCCGGTCCTGAACCGGTCCTTCGGCAGGATAGGGCTGTCGGTGCGGCCATCGGCGTTGGTCACCGTCTCGGCGATCTTGCGGTGGGAATTGCCGGAAACCTTGTAGAGCGCGATCTTCACGCCCTCGGCGGGAACGCCCCGGGCGGTGTCGAGCACGTGGGTGGTGAGATATCCGTCGGCCATTCCTCTTGCTCCTTTTCCGGGCAGGGCGGATAAGCGGGACATCTCCGCGCCTGCGTGCCGGTCCCCTGCGGTTCCGCCCCGGTTAGAGCGCGATTGACCGAAGATGACAACACGACCCAAGCCAAGGAGGGGCCAGATGCAGCGTTATCCCCGCAACATGATCGGTTACGGAGCGGATCGCCCCGACGCGAAATGGCCCGGCAATGCCAGGATCGCGGTGCAGTTCGTGCTGAACTTCGAAGAGGGCGGCGAGAACAACGTCCTGCACGGCGATGCCGCCTCCGAGGCGTTCCTGTCGGACATTCCCGGCGCGGCGATGTGGCCGGGCCAGCGGCACTGGAACATGGAATCGATCTATGAATACGGCGCGCGCGCCGGGTTCTGGCGGCTGCACCGGCTGTTCACCGGCGCCGGCATCCCGCTGACGATCTACGGCGTCGCCACGGCGCTGGCACGCAACCCCGAGCAGGTCGAGGCGATGAAGGAGGCCGGCTGGGAGATCGCCAGCCACGGCCTCAAGTGGGTCGAGCACAAGGACATGCCCGAGGCGGAGGAGCGCGCCGCCATCGCCGAGGCGATCCGGCTGCACACCGAGGTGGTGGGCGAGCCGCCGCGCGGCTGGTACACCGGGCGCTGCTCGGAGAACACCGTGCGTCTGGCCGCAGAGACCGGCCAGTTCGCCTATATCTCCGACACCTACGACGACGATCTGCCCTACTGGCTCGAGATCGACGGCCGCGACCAGCTCATCATCCCCTACACGCTCGAGGCCAACGACATGCGCTTCTCGGTCAGTCCCGGCTGGATCGAGGCGGAGCAGTTCTTCACCTATCTCAAGGACAGCTTCGACACGCTCTATGCCGAGGGCGAGGCGGGCAAGCCGGCGATGTTGTCGATCGGTCTGCACAACCGGCTGATCGGTCGCCCGGGCAAGGTGGCGGGCCTGAAGCGGTTCCTCGACTACATCGCCGGCTTCGACGGGGTCTGGACCCCGCGCCGCATCGAGATCGCCGAGCACTGGGCCGCGACCCATCCGCCGGTGAGGCGCGACCGCCCGAGCCTGATGGACCGCGACACCTTCGTGGCGCGGTTCGGCGGCATCGTCGAGCATTCCGACTGGGTCGCCGAGCGCGCTTTCGAGCTCGAGCTTGGCGCGGCGCATGACACGCCGGTGGGGCTTGCCAATGCGCTGGCGCGGGTGCTGCGCAGCGCCAGCGAGGACGAGCGGATGGGCGTGCTGCGCGCGCATCCCGACCTTGCCGGCAAGCTCGCCGCCGCCAAGCGGCTGACCGAAGACAGCAGCTCGGAGCAGGCCAGCGCCGGGCTCGATGCGCTGACCGACGTCGAGCGCCAACGCTTCACCGAGCTCAACACCGCCTACGTGGAGAAGCACGGCTTTCCGTTCATCATCGCGGTGCGTGATCACGACAAGGCCGGCATCCTCGCCGCCTTCGAGCGCCGCCTCGAAAACGACACCGAAACCGAATTCAGGGAAGCCTGCCGGCAGGTCGAGCGCATCGCCCGGCTGCGGCTGGAAAGCGTGCTGTCATGAAGACCATCGTTGCAGAGCCGCTGAGCGCCGGCGCTTTCGCGCCCTTCGGGGACGTGCTCGAGATCTCCGGCGATCCGGACAAGATCATCAACCAGGGCCTGTGCGGCCGCTACCACGACCGGGCCTCGATGGATTTCGGCCCCGAAGGCCGCGCCGGGATCAGCCTGTTCGACGCGGTTCCGCGCGATCTGCCCTACCTTCTCGAGATGGTCGAGCGCCACCCGGACGGCAGCCAGGCCTTCCTGCCGATGCACCGCAACCCATGGCTGGTGATCGTCGCCGAGGCCAGCGCCGGGGCGGAGCCGGGCGAGATCTCGGCCTTCCTCGCGGCGCCGGGGCAGGGGATCAACCTCTATCGCGGCACATGGCACGGGGTACTGACGCCGCTGCACGCGCCGGGAATGTTCGCCGTGATCGACCGGATCGGAGGCACGCCCAACCTCGAGGAACACTGGCTCGAGATGCCGGTGACGATCACCGCACCCCGGGCACCGGCGTAGGCGCGACGGAAAAAAGGAGCGCGCGGGGCCTGCTCGGCACCCCGCGCGCTGCGACACTGGGCGGACGGGACTCCGCGCCGCTGCCGCGTCGTCTCAGTACTGGCGGCGATAGGGGCGCGGCAGGTTCGGCCCGGACTGACGCACCGCCTCGAGCCCGTAGCCGTTCCGGCGCAGGCAGGCGCCGTCGAAGGCGCGCTCCTTGCGGCCACCGTCACGCACATACATCTCGCAGGCATCGGGCAGGCGGCTGGTGCGGACCCCGGCATTGGTCATGCACTCGCGGTCGAAGGCGAAGCGGCTGCCGCCACCATTGATGCGCATCATGCAGCGCGCGGGCAGAACGTATTGCGCATCGCGGCGCTGCCCGAAGGCGGGGCCGACGACGCGCGGCGGATCGGTGCGGCGGCTGTCGTGACGCTCGCGCCAGTCTTTCGCGCGTTCCTCCCGGCGCTTCTCCTCCTCGCGTTTCCTCTTGTCCTTCTTGCGCTCGTCCTCGGCCCGGTCGCGGGCCTGCGCGATCGAATTGCCGAGAAGATAGAGCGCGCCCGCGGCGCCGAGCAGTTTGAGGGCATCCTTGCCATCGGCCCGGGCGGGCGCGGCGGAGAAGGTGGTGATGGCGAGCGAGGCGGCCAGAACGGCGGCGATGAACTTGCGGGACATGGGCGGTCTCCTGTTGGCGTGTCTGTGATGTCGGGGGCGCCGCCGTTCTGGCCGACGCCGTGACCGGACCCTCGGCCGGACCCGCGATTTCAGGCAATATCGGCCCCCGGTTATCGGATAACCGGCCGGTTTCAGGCGCTCGGCTATTGAATTGCACCCGGCCCGGGCGCAGGGTCAGGGCCATGAAACGCATCCTTCTTCCCGTCTTCGTGGCGCTTGTGCTGCCCGCCGCCGCGCGGGCCGACTGCTTTGTCGAATACAAGGCCAAGCAGGACAGCCCGCTGCGCCTGCATTACGGCATCTCGCGCCTGCCGGGGGACTGCCCCGGCAGCGGCGCCGCGGCAGAGCAACTCTCCGCCGCCCTGGCCCGCGATGGCTGGACGCTCTTGAACGTGGTCGGGCTTTCGACCAAGGAACCCGGTGACAGCAAGAAGGCGAACGCCGGTGAGTACTACCTCCGCTACTGACGCAAGACGCACCGGCGCGCGGCTGGTGGGGTTCGGCATTGCCGCCATCGTGGCGCTGCTGATCGGTGCCGGGGCGCTGCTGTTCTTCACCCTGCCGGACGCCAACGCCTTCAACGCCCGCGTCGAACGGCTGTTCATCGAGAACGACACCCTCACCGGGCAGGCCGAGGTCAAGCTGCTCGAGATACTCGCCCAGTCGGGCACCGCCTTCTCGGACACGCTGGCGAGCTACCGGATGGTGATCTTCGTGCTGCTGGTCTTTGCCACCGCGCTGCTGGTGGCGGCGCTGGTGTTCCTCGTCATGCTGGTGATCCTCAACCGCCGCATGGCGCAGATCGAGCGCTCGGGCATCCAGGTCAGTTCGCTGATCATCAGCCGTGAAGAGAACACCGTTTATCTCAACACCATGGGCTTCAAGCTCACCGAGGCGATGGTCGAGACGCTGGCGGTGCTGGCCGAGGCGCGCATGGATGACGAGATGCTCTCGGGGGCGCAGATCGAGGCGATGATCTCGGGGCGCGACGCCGGCGACTGCGAGGAGGCGGCGGGCGCCACCCGCATCAAGCGCCTGCGCGACGGGCTCGGCAACCAGATGGTCAGCGAGCTTCTGGTCAAGAACATCGCCCGGCGCGGCTATATGCTGGCCATCGACAAGGGCGTCATCGAGGTTATCTGAGACACTGGCACATCGGCGGCGCATCGCGCGGGCGCCCGTGCCCAGTTGAAACCCCCAGTTGAAACTCAGGGGGATTGGGGGCAAAGGTGCTCGCAGTTCCCAAACCTCTCGGATACCATCGCCCCATGGCCAAGCTTTATCACGTGCCGCTGTCCCCGTTCTGCCGCAAGGTTCGCCTGAGCCTTGCCGAGAAGAAGATCGAGTGCGAACTGGTCGAGGAGCGCTACTGGGAAAAGGACACCGACTTCCTGCGCCGCAACCCGGCCGGCAAGGTGCCGGTGCTGAAGATCGACGGCAAGACGATGTCGGAAAGCGCCGCGATCTGCGAATGGATCGAAGAGAAATACCCCGAGCCGCCGCTGATGCCGCGCTCGGCCGATGCAAGGCTCGAGGTGCGCCGGCTGGTGTCGTGGTTCGACGACAAGTTCCACCACGAAGTGACCTCGAAGCTGCTCTACGAACGCGTCAACAAGAAGATCATGAAGCAGGGCTTCCCGGACAGCACCAACGTCAAGGCCGGCGCCAAGGCGATCAAGTATCACCTCGACTACATGGCATGGCTGCTGGATCACCGTCGTTGGCTGGCGGGTGACGTGATGACGCTGGCGGATTTCGCGGCCGCGGCGCACCTGTCGGCGCTCGACTACATCTCGGACGTGGACTGGAACCGCTCGGAGACGGTCAAGGACTGGTACGCCAAGATCAAGTCGCGCCCGGCCTTCCGCTCGATCCTCGCCGACCAGATCCCCGGCTTCCCGCCGCCTCCGCATTACGCCGACCTCGATTTCTGAGCCGGGCGGGGCGGCCGCGCTTGCCCTTGTGTTGATGGGGCAGCCGTTTAGGCAACGGTGCGCACGGCATCTGACCCCATGACGATCTTGGCTTTCCGGTGCGAAGGGAGCCGTCCTCTGCATTCTCCGGGCCGGTTCGCGTTGAGGGGCGGGCAGTGCGCCAGCTCATGCTTCCATGGCGTCAGCGGTCGGCGAAGAAATCCTCCGGCAGCACGTCCTGCAGGCTGTAGAAGAAGATGTCGATCTCGAGCGCCAGCCCGACCTCGAACGCGTTGAGCTCGGGCCCGCTCCAGCGATGCTGCTCGAGACGGGCGAGAAACTCCCGGCAGGTCCGGTCGGCGTGCGGCTCGAGCGAGAGTGACAGCGCGGCGCGCAGCAGGTCGATGCGCTTGTGCACCTCGCGCATCGCCGAGAACGCCTCGATCATCGCCCGCGTCAGCCGCGGCTCGGTCTGCCAGCTCTGGCCGCCGAAGACCTCCTGCACCACGCGGTTGCCGGCGCCGAGGCAGTCATAGGCGACGCAGCCCGGAAAGCCCTCCTCGGTCAGCCGGTCGTGAATCGCGCAGCTGTGGCCCGAGAGGTTGCGGCAGGGCTCGCCCGGGTTCTTGTCGAACGCGAAGTCGCGGCCCTTGTCGAAGGCCAGCGCGAGGCAGCACAGGGCAGCGCATTTCGAGCAATCGGTCTTGAGCGGATCGGGCTGGGACATTCTGGCTACCGGTGGTCTGAGGGGGCTGAGGCGCCGTATCACGTGAAACAGGCCCGGGATGCAAGCGCTGCCGCCGGTGAGGCATGGCGCGGGGCGCGGATGCGTTGACAGGCCCCGAAGCGGGGCCCTAAACGGCGACAGCAGGCGCTGGTCGGGCACGGGTCTCGGGCGGCGCCGGGCGTCGGCCCTCGCGGCAGGGCAAGACGGAGAGCCGGGAAGGGGGCGCTGCCCCCGTCGCGCGATGCGCGACTCCCCCGGAGTATTTTGGACGTAGAGAAGGGCAGGCGTGTGTCTTTGAAGCGCAAGCTGGTGGCGGAAGCGGCGGAGGTGGGGTTTGCCTCCTGCAAGGTCTGCCGTCCCGGCGATGTGCCCCAGCTGGCAGAGCGCCTGGCGGCGTTTCTCGAGGCCGGGCGGCACGGGCAGATGAGCTGGATGGCGGAGCGCACCCATTGGCGCGGCGACCCAAAGGCGCTCTGGCCCGAGGCGCGCTCGGTGATCATGCTCGCCGAGAACTATGGGCCGTCGCATGATCCCATGGCGGTGCTCGAGCAGCGCGACCGGGCGGCGATCTCGGTCTACGCCCACAACCGCGATTACCATGACGTGGTCAAGAAACGGCTCAAGCGGCTCGGGCGCTGGCTCATCGCCGAGGCCGAGCGCGAGGGCGGCGGCGCGGAGATCAAGGTCTTTGTCGACACCGCGCCGGTGATGGAAAAGCCGCTGGGGCAGGCGGCGGGCCTTGGCTGGCAGGGCAAGCACACCAACCTCGTGAGCCGCGAGCTGGGCTCGTGGTTCTTTCTGGGCGCCATCTTCACCACGCTGGAGCTGGAGCCGGACGGGGCTGAGCGCGACCATTGCGGCTCGTGCCGGGCCTGTCTCGACGTCTGTCCGACCGATGCCTTCCCGGCGCCCTACCAGCTCGATGCGCGGCGCTGCATCTCGTACCTGACCATCGAGCATCACGGCCCCGTGGACGAAGCGCTGCGGCCGGGCCTGGGCAACCGGATCTACGGCTGCGACGATTGCCTCGCCGCCTGCCCGTGGAACAAGTTCGCGGTCGAGGCGCAGGAAATGAAGTATCACGCCCGCGAGGAACTGCTGGCTCCGAAACTGACGGAGCTGGCGGCGCTCGACGATGCGGCGTTCCGGGCGCTGTTCTCTGGCTCTCCGATCAAGCGCATCGGGCGCGACCGCTTCGTGCGCAATGTCTGCTATGCCATCGGGAATTCGGGGGATCCGGCGCTGCGGCCAGCGGTGCAGGCGCTCTGCGAGGATGCCTGCGAAACGGTGCGCGATGCGGCGCGCTGGGCGGCGGCGCGGCTCGCGTGAGCCGAAAAAAGGCCCGACCCCCGGGAGCAAGGGGCCGGGCCGGGCGCGCCCGCAGCGTGAGGCCGGTCAGGTGAGAGGCCGGGCGGACGCGTCGTCAGGGGCAGACGCGGAGGTCAGGCGCGGTCGTCGATCAGCACCGTCACCGAGCCATCGGCATCCTGATAGACGCCAAGGACGTTGTCGGAGGTGAAGCCCTCGCCTTCGATGGCCTCGGTCAGCACCTCGCTGCCGTCGACCTGCGTCTGCAGCATGTCGAGCGAGGTCTGGGCCCGCGCCAGCGCGGTGTCGAGCGCGGCGGTGTCATCAGAGTCGTCGCCCTCGAGATCGCCCAGCGTCATCGTGGTGACCTCTGTGTCTTCGGGGATCTCGCCGGTCGGGATGGCGACGCCGTCGCCGCCCAGATCGGACATGAGATCATTGAGCGTTTCGGGCACCTCGGTGGCACCGATCCGGGTTTCGATGCTGGCCTCTGCCTTCGTCTGGGCGGTGAGGTCGGTGTCGCTTGCGCTCTGGGCGAAGGCTGCGCCGGAGAGGGTGGTGGCGAGGAGAGCGGCAAGGCCGAATTTGGTCGAACGGATGGTCATCGGGGTCCTCCTTTGGATCCATTGCATCCGACGCAATGTCGCGTCGATCGAGAAGATAAGTGCGTGACATCGCGATTGGATCCCTCGGAGCACAGCGCCGGTCAGCAGGTGGCGGCGACCCGCCGTGACCCGGGGTCGCGAAGTGGCAAAGAGCCGCCGGTTCCCGCGCCTGCGGCCGGGTGGCGGGTTTCCGCGCGGCGATCACGGCCGGGTCAGGCCGATGAAACAGGCTTTGCATTGATGCCGATCAGACCCATCTTAGGGGAAAGACAGATCATGGAGGCGCCAATGGCAACCTATGAAAGAAATCCCGACGTGATCGCCACGCTCGATCCCGAGCAGTACCGGGTCACGCAGGAAAATGGCACCGAACGCCCGGGCAGCGGCGCATATCTCGACAACAAGGAGCCGGGCATCTACGTCGATGTGGTCTCGGGAGAGCCGCTCTTTGCGTCTTCGGACAAGTACGAGAGCGGCTGCGGCTGGCCGAGTTTCGTCAAGGCCATCGAGCCCGCCCACGTGCAGGAGCTGCGCGACACTTCCCACGGCATGGTCCGGGTCGAGGTGCGCTCGACGCATGGCGACTCGCATCTGGGCCACGTCTTTCCCGACGGGCCGGCGGATCGTGGCGGGCTGCGCTACTGCATCAACTCGGCCTCGCTGCGCTTCGTGCATCGCGATGACATGGAGGCCGAAGGCTACGGCGCCTATCTCGACCAAGTGGAGGATGTGACATGAGCGAACGTGCAGTTCTGGCAGGCGGATGTTTCTGGGGCATGCAGGACCTGATCCGCAAGCTTCCCGGCGTGCAGGAAACCCGCGTCGGCTATACCGGCGGCGACGTGCCCAACGCGACCTACCGCAACCACGGCACCCATGCCGAGGGGATCGAGATCATTTTCGACCCTGCAAAGATCAGCTATCGACAGATCCTCGAGGTGTTCTTCCAGATCCACGACCCGAGCACGCTGAACCGGCAGGGCAACGACGTGGGCATGAGCTATCGCTCGGCGATCTACTACGTCGACGAGGCCCAGAAGCAGACCGCGCTCGACACCATCGCCGATGTCGATGCCTCCGGGCTCTGGCCCGGCAAGGTGGTGACCGAGGTGGAGCCGGTGGGCGCGTTCTGGGAGGCCGAGCCCGAGCATCAGGATTATCTCGAACGCTTCCCGAACGGCTATACCTGCCACTATCCGCGCCCGGGCTGGGTGCTGCCGCGCCGCGACGCGGCGGAATGAAACCTGAGATCGGCGGGGGCGCCTCGGGGCGCCCTTGTCGGCTGCGATGAGGCGCGGGCTTAGCCGCCCACTTCGTATCTCACCCGGCCCTGCTCGAGCTCGCAACCGATTTTCTTGCGATCGAGGATGCGGATGCGGCCCCGGCCAATCTCGACCGTGCCACACGCGGCCAGATCCTTGAGCATCCGGTTCACCTTCTGCCGCGAGCATCCCATCAGGGTCGCCAGGTGGGCCTGACTGATGCGGATATCGGGATCGTCCGGCGTGCTGAGCACGCACAGGTAGTTGAGCAGGCGCGCATCGACGGTCTGGAACTGCTCGACGGCGCGGTTCTCATTGTCGCGCAGCAGTCGCCCGTGAAAAATGCGGGCCAAGTTGCGGATGACCTGCGGCTTCTGGGCATATTCCAGCAGCAGGGACACGGGGCCATGCAGGATCGTGGTGTCGGGCAGCGAGGTGCAGGTCGCGGCGCAGGGGGTGTCGGACAGGCATTCGACATCGCCCATGATCTCACCGGGACCGGCCACGTGAATGACGCTGAGATTTCCCTCGACATCGAGAAAGCTGACGACCACGCGGCCGCGTGCCACGAGGTAGAACCCGGCCGTATGTTCGGACTGGGTGAGCAGCGCTGTTTCCTCGCAGTGATGCCGCAACGTGCAGGCATCCAGAAAACCGCGCTGTTCCTCCTCGGACAGTCCCCGGAGGAGGCAGATGCCAAGCAGGTCGGGGTAAATGGCGCTGACCTTGGGGCGTGGGGTCATGCCTGGATGCGGGAAAGACTGGAAGCTGAGGACGAGGACGGGACCCGGCGTGTCCGGATCGGTGGCGCGGTCGTGCGCAGGTCCATGTTTTGCTCCCGGGTGTGAAGGGCCTCCGGCGCGCGGCACGGATCCGCGCGCAGGAGGCATTATACAACCCAGGCAGGAGGGTTAAAATCCCCGACTTGAAAAAACACTCGCGTATTCGCGAAATTGGGTCCGATCGTCGCATCCCCGACGTCCGAACCGAGCCCCTGCCAAGAGACACTGGTTAAACAATAAATGCCGCTGGGCGCTGATCCGGCAAACGAAACGCCACCCAAGGCACTCGCAGGGATTACATCGATTCGCGGCGATCGTTGTGTCGCCAAAGTGACGTTTCTGGCGCGCTGCCTCAATTTGATAAAAAATTTTCTTAAACATGCAGGCTTGCTTCGTGCCATGGTTGATCGAATCGCCTGATGTTGAGGCAATAATTTGTAATCCCGGGTGTTCGAAGGAATGGTATCCTTCGGCCAGCCGGTTCCAGAGGGCAGAGATTCATGTCTGTAAAGCCATTCTGTTTCACAGCGACCGCCCTGGTTGCGTTGGCGACCTTCAGCCATGGGGCGATGGCGCTTGACCCCTCGTTCGACTGTGCCAAGGCGCAGTCCAGCGCCGAGGAGGCGGTCTGTTCGTCCGATGCGCTCGCCGCGCTCGATCTCGAACTGGCGCGGCTCTACGAGGCGGCATCCGGCGGGCCGAACATGGATGCCGACGGGCTTGCCACGCTCAAGGCGACGCAGCGGGGCTGGATCAAGGGGCGCGACGCGTGCTGGACCTCCGACATGGGCGTGCCGCTCTGCACCGCGAACGAATATGCCTTCCGGATCTCAGAGCTGCGCCAGGGTTACGCCGACGCGCGTGCCGAGGAGGGCGCCTCGCTCGGGCCTGTCCCCTACCGATGCGACGGGCGCGAGGACACGATCAGCGCGACCTTCGTGAACACGCTCGAGCCCATGGTGGTGCTGCGCTGGGGAGAGAACGCGGTGGTGTTGCCGCAGGTCGTGGCCGCCTCCGGCGCGAAATACGCGTCTGACGCATGGTATGGAGGCCCGGCGCTGTTCTGGACGAAAGGCCGTGAGGCGCAGTTCGCGGCACCGGGCGGGGACGAAACGAGCTGTCAGCAGGACGACATCGGATAGGAGGCGCACCATGGGCTTCGTCGACGCCATCAGGCACGGGTTTTCCAACTACGCGACGTTCAGCGGTCGCGCCTCGCGTCCGGCCTATTGGTGGTGGATCCTGTTTGTCATCCTCGGCTCGGCGGTGCTGAGCGGCATCGACCTCGCGATCTTCGGTGCCGATCCCGAGACCGGCGACGTGCGGCAAAGGCTCTCGGGTCTGTTCCAGCTCGCGGTGCTGTTGCCGACGCTGGGGCTGGGCTTCCGGCGGCTGCACGATACGGGCCGGCCCGGGTGGTACTACCTGCTGCCCTTCCTGGTCTCGGTCGTGCTGATGTTCGTGCTGCTGAGCGGCATGATGGTTGCCACCGGTCTCGACATCGAGGCCGGCACGGCGCCCTCTGCCGGGCTGATCGTCGGCGGGCTTGGGGCGATGGTGCTCTGGGTCGTTCAACTGGTGATCTTCATCCTGTTGATCTGGTGGCTGACCCGGCCCTCGGAGGCCGGTGAGAACGCCTACGGCCCGCCGCCCTCCGCATGAGCGCGGGGTTCTGGGACAGGACCGCCGAGCGCTACGCTGCGCGACCGATGAGCGATACCGCCTCCTACGAGGCGATGCTCGCGCGCGTGCGCCACTGGCTGCGCCCGGAGATGCAGGTGCTGGAGCTCGGGTGCGGCACCGGTGCCACCGCCGAGCGGCTGGCCGCAGACGTGAGCCAGTTCACCGCCAGCGATTTCTCCGCCGAGATGATCCGCATTGCCGAGCGCCGCCGCGAGGCCGCCAACCTGCGCTTTCTCTGCGCCGATGTCGGCGAGGCACTGGACGGCGGCCGGTACGACGCGGTGATGGCGTTCAACCTGCTGCACCTGCTCGATGACCTCGAAGCCTGTCTGTCGCAGGTCCACGCGGCACTGGACGAGGGCGGGCTGTTCCTGTCCAAGACCCCCTGCGTGGCGGGCAAGTGGTACCTATGGCCCGCGGTGCGGGTGCTGCAGGCGCTTGGCAAGGTCCCGCC
>Ga0114905_1000696_pt1 | contig 20272 bp, 6 predicted proteins | sample MalvireepMed_b05_FD_83499 | JGI IMG/M metagenome (GOLD analysis project Ga0114905, IMG submission 83499) | Marine viral communities from the Global Malaspina Expedition - Malaspina viral metaG DeepMed_b05 | ecosystem: Environmental > Aquatic > Marine > Oceanic | place: Mediterranean Sea...
GAAAATCCCGCAAGAAGGAACCTGAAGAGGAACCTGTTGCGGCTGAATAGTTAGTGGAGAGTGGTCATACCTGATAACAGCTTATAAACTGTGTGATGGTGTGGCCATTTTTTATATAGAGAGATAAATATGGCTTTTAATATTAATGCACAAGTTATTCTAAGCGGCCCTAAAAATATCAAGGCCGTTACCAAGAAGATTCAGACGCAACTTAGTGGTCTTAGTGCTACTGTAGATCTTAAAATTGCGAAGGGAACTGGTAGAAGTGTTTCTGCATTAAATAGACATATTGCTACTCTTAATACTAACTTAGCTACTTTAACAACCAATGCTGCAGGTGCGAATACTGCGCTTGCATCTTTAGGAACGAGTTTGAAGACTGTTAATACTGGCAGTGCAAATTTTGCCAAGACTCAGAATAACGTTAATAATGCTCTTAAGAATACTAGTCAGCAGTTAAAGGTCTCCCAGAGCGCCATGCATGACTTTGGTGAGGAATCTGCCCGCGCCATCAGAAGGTTTGGTGCCTTTACTATAGCTACAGGTACTATATTTGGTTTTGTTAGAGCAGTTCAAACTGCTACCAAAGAAGCTCTGAATTTTGAACGGGAGATGGTAAAGCTACAGCAGATTACAGGTCGTGGAAAAAAGTCTCTGGATGGTATTAGAAAGAGCGTGGACGAGCTTTCTAGGTCTTTGGGTATTGACGCTAACGAGCTATTAAAGATAGGTAAAACTTTTGCTCAAACTGGACAAACTTTGAATGAGGTAGAAAGGTCTATGAGGGCTGTTGCTCGCGCCTCTTTAGCTCCTACCTTTGGAACCATGGAGTCGACTACTGAAGGCTTGATTGCCGCAATGGCTCAGTTTAATATTAAAGCTGCAGATTCAGAAAAGGTACTTGGAGCTTTAAATGCAGTGTCTAAAAAGTTTGCGGTGGAATCGCAGGATTTGATTTCTAATATTAGACGTGCTGGGGGTGTTTTTGCTGCTACTGCTAAGCAAATGAAAGAGCCTATTCAGTCTCTACACGAATTGAACTCTATTTTTGTTGCTGTTAGGTCTACTACTCGTGAAACTTCTGATACTATTGCAACAGGTTTGAGAACTATTTTTTCTCGTATACAACGTCCAAGAACAATTGATTTCTTAAGAGAGTTTAACATTGAGTTAGTTGATGCACAAGGGAACTTTAAGGGAACTTTTGAGTCGTTTAAACTGTTGGCCAAAGGGCTTGACACAATTATTTCAAAGGGAGACGTTCTTACTCTAGCTAGAATTACAGAAGAACTGGGTGGAATTCGTCAAGTGGGTAAATTAATTCCTGCTATTAAAAACTTTGATAAAGCTATGAGAGCTTTAAAAGTATCGAGGGAAGGTGCTTTACAGGGTTTGGGAAAGGATGTTCAATTAGCATTACAGCCTTTGGGTAAGCATTTTGATCAAGTAAAGAATCAATTTAAAAGTTTAGTTCGTGAATTTTCTGAATCTAGTGCATTTCAAAATTTGGCTCGTATTGGGCTACAAACTGCTGAGGCTTTTATTGTAGTTGCAAAGGCGCTAAAACCTCTTCTTCCTCTGTTAACTACATTAGCTGCTATTAAAATTTCCCGAGCTGCCTTTGATTTTGGCACTGGGTTTGTAGGAGGGTTTCGGAGGGGTGGAGGAGCGCGAGGAGTAGGAGGTGGTTTGGCCGGAATGGCTACTGGTCAAGGGACTCAGCAACAAGTGGCAGCGCAAGCGACGTCATCCAAAGCTAGCGCCAATTTAGCTAGAGTGTTAAATGTTAATGTAAGAGGAGTGGATAGAAATACTGCAGCTTTGCATAGACTTGAAAGATCTAACGTTGGTTTAGTTGCCGCTGTGGAAAGATTAACGATTGCTATAGGAAATTTGCGTTTGGGGGGAGGAGCGGCGGGAAGTACTATTATTGGGGGTGGAGGAGGTCCCGCTCCAAGGCCAGCTGGTAGTCGTGCTCGTCGTCCACGAATACGACTTAGGTCTCATGGTGGGGTTGTTCAGAGATTGGCTGGTGGTGGTACCGTTGCTGATCGGTTACCTTCAGCTGAAATGCAAAAAAGAGTTTATCGGGGTGACTTGGCTAAAAAATTAAGAAGTGGGGAAGCTTTTAATAAAGGAGATAATTTTACGAACGTTATTGATCGGCAACCATATCCAAGTAGAATTCCTAAAGGCTATAAGGGGCACGGTCGCCAACTAACTTCTACAGAGTTTGAGAAATATATAGCTATCAGAAAGAAAGTCGGGATAAGGGCTTTAGCGGGTGGTAATAAGCCTATAGATCTTCCTACAGTAGGAACAGAGGTTAAAAGAACGAACGAGTATGTAGGTAACGCTATAATTAGAGATAAAGTTCTTAGAGCTATAAAAGGCAGAGAGAAACAACTAAAGTTTAAAGGGATTGGACGTGGACTTAAGAACAACTGGGCGGTAAGATCGGGTAAAGGTAAATGGACTGCGGGAGTTGATCAAGTTTCTATTCCTGATGTCGAAGTAGCAGAGCCGATGATCGGTAAGGTGGCGATATCAAGAACTCATGCAGGTCGAATTGGTTTAAAAAGAACAACGAAGAGGAAAGCTCGGCGCGCAGCTGCTGGAGGTTCTATTTTTGCACCTCGCGGTACTGATACTGTTCCGGCAATGCTAACACCCGGTGAGTTTGTTATCAACAGAGCATCTGCTGAGAGGATTGGTTACGGTAACCTTGAAGGTATGAATAGGATGGCTAAAGGTGGAGTTGCTAGAAGTAGTAGGATGCAGTATTTTGCAGATGGTACACGACGAACGTATGCTGATAATCTCCGCAATCGTAGATTGAATCGTGTAGGATTACCATGGGAAAGATATCAAAGATCTTCTTTAGATAAATCTTGGGCAAGTGCTAAGGCTAGACCAGCTCCTTTAAGATCTTTTATGACTACCAGCAGGATGGAAAGGAGTTTAAATTTAAATAAAGATTTAAATAAATCTTGGGCAGCTGCAGGTCGACCTCAGGGTGTGTTAAATCCACCAAGTCCGCCTGGAAATATTGCTCAAATGGAAAAAGATCTTATTAAGATGGAAAAATCTAGAACTCAGGTGGCGAAAGATTCTACAAAAGCCATTAAAGCAGAAACCAAGGCACGAGGGGGTGCTACAAAGGCTACTAAGAACTTTGCGGGTTCTACTGTGGGAGTTCTTAGTAGTATGGTGGGTTTTGGCACTATGCTTGCCACTATGGATTTCAGTTCTAGCGAAAGAGCAATGCAGTCATTACAGACTTTGGCTATAACTGCATCAGTATTTGGTCAAGGTCTTGGACAATCTGCAAAGCTACTAGGATCATGGGGTAAGAAGTTACCTAAACCATTTAAAATAGCGAGAAATATTGGAAGATGGGAAAAAGGCGGTGCTGCCGGTGCTAGAGCTATTGGAGGATTAAGTAAATCAGGAAGAATCGCAGGAACCACCCTTGGTGGTATTGGAAAATTTGCCAAAGGTGCTGGGCTTACTGCTCTTGTTGCTCTTATAGCTGATCCTATTATAGATTTTGTGGGAGGTAAGATTTTTGGTCAGAGAAAGAATATATCAGGGGCTCGTGGTATTGAGGGTCGTGGAATAGAGGAAGCTAGAACTGCTGGTAGGTTTATGGGAGGAGCTTCAGGGGCGGTTACGGGAGGAATGGCTGGCTTTTCGGTGGCGGGACCTTTGGGAATAATTCCTGGAGCCATAATTGGTGCTTTTATAGGTGCTTTTGATGGAGCCAATGTAGAAGAAAACTTGCAAAGAGAATTTGATGCCTTTGCGAACTTAGGAAAATCTAGCGAACAATTGGCCCAAGTTTTTAATGAAGTGGCGCGAGCGGGACTAGGAATTGGACAAGGCCAGATTACAGAGACAACGGGTGCTTTGGAAAGCCAACAAATCGATGTTATTGAAGCCGGAAGAGAAGCGCAGAGAAGAAGGCGTTCTAACGAAACACAAACATTTGGTGGATTTTATGCTACAGGGTTTTCAGGTTTGATGAACTCACTTACGGGGGGTTACCTGGGTGAAAGTGAAGCCGGAGGTTCTAAAAGGCGTACTTTTGAGAGTATGAAAGCAATTTCTTCTCAAATCAGTCCTGAAGCAGCTGAACAGGCTACTCAGATTTGGAATAATGCTAATACAAAACTTATTAATGGTATTGGTAATTTAAATCCTGAACTTTTAGATCAAATTGCTAAAACCGGAAACTTGACTGAAGCTCTTAATGCATCTGGACCTGCCATAAGAGGTTTTGCGACAGAAACAGAGAAACTTAGTAAAGGAACACTAATAGCTAATGTGCGAGGTGCTCTTGCTGAACAAATGAATGCGTTTGAGAGTATGGATACGCCAGGGGCACAGAAAGCTGCTGCAGCTATGCAGGCTTTGGATAATCAATTGACATATTTAAGTAACCGAGGTAAGTTGTCACAAATGTCTGCCTCTGAGCTAACAAACACATTAAAGGGTATGGGAGGGGCCGTAGGAAACGCAGCTGTTGAAAGTCAAAAAATGATGGAGCAGCAAAAGAAAAATATAGCGATAACCCAAAAGATGACTTTAGCGGCAGCAGCTGCTAAGGACAAACTAGATGCTTTTGCAGTAGCATTTGATATTTTTGGAAGAACTATTTCTCAACGTATTGATGATTTGAAAAGGTCAACGAGTCGTGCCGAAGGTAGAATAAGTGATTTAACTGCTTCGTTCGTGGAAGCACGAGAAATAGAGTTCGTTAATCCATACGAACGACTCGAAACCATGAGTGACGTTGATATTACAAAGTCTGTTGAACGTCTTAGTAACGTTGTTCCAGGAGGTTTTGCCGGCACTGGAGCGGGAGCGACAGCTTTTAAAGATGCTAGAGACCTTTTGTTAGTTCAAAAGCAACTTCCTAGTATTTTGGGACGGGTGGTGGAGAAAGTAGCCGGGGAAGCTACTACAGGTGCTTTTGATCCTACACAACAAGGAGATTTTACTCAAACAGGAAAAAAATTATCTGAAGCTATACGGCGGGAGATACAGGCAGACCCTGCGGGGATTAATCTTCCTCCAGATGTGCTAGAGAGTATAGCAACTTCTTTTGACAAATCTTTAAGTAGACAGACCTCCGGCGATGTAGATATTCCAACAGCATTGAGAGTAGGGGGTAGGGATATCGTTTTAGATTCTGTAAAGGATTTCGTTGCGCGCGTGGTTGAAGGAGGAGGGAAGGCGCACGAAATGTTTAATGCTCTTACCAACGCTGGCCTTAAGGTTGGTAACATGTTTAATCGATTGGACCAGGCTAACATTGGTCGTCGGATGGAAATTAATGCAAGACAGTTTGATATGCAAGATAGGATTAGATCAGTTTTAGGGAGATCACCAAGATTTGGACAAGCAGCAGGAAGGTTGCAAACTCAATTAGGTGAAGTCTTAGGGGCTCGCGGTGCTCAGCTAGGGGAACGACTTACTGGGCAAGGGGTGGATGTTACAGATGTGCGTGCTAGAGCAGGTCAATTAGCTACTCAACGACAAAAGTTAGAAGAAAATAAAGAAAATATTCAAAAACAATTAGATGCTGGTAACAAAAGTCGGGAGGCCATGTTAAAGCTAGCTAGTGGGATGACTAACACTAATAGAGCCCTTAATCAAAATAAGCAAGCTACTGAAATGTTGGCTAGGGATGTTAGTGTTCTTGCTGATTTGGAAAGGCAGGCGGCGGACTTTGCACGTCAAGAACGGGCAGCTCAGGCTGGTATTCTTGGTTTTTCAGATGCTGTTGCGGCGTTGCAAACGGGAACTCCCGAAGGCATTAAAACGTTTGAAGCTTTTGTAGAGCCTATGAGAGCTTTGGTTAAAGCCTCTAATAATCAAATGCTTACACGACAGGAAGCTGTCACTTTAGTGCGTGCTATTGAAAGTGGAGACACTAGAATTGCAGCACTGATTGAGACTTTACCTGGGGGTAAAGATCAGGCACAAGCCATATCTAGGACTTTGACCAGAGGAATTTCACGAGAAGGTCAGATGAAATTATTGAGACAAGGGGGTCCACCCGGAACTTTTGCAAGATTTTTCCCCATGATGGAGAAAGTTTTTGTAAAAGCGGGGCTAGGTAAAAAAGCTCTTGCTGGAGAGATGGGCAGAGTAGCAACCGAGCAGGCTAGGATTCTTAGAGATGCTATGAACACTGTTACAACTCATACTGTTACTCAAATAGGAGGGGCTGCAGACGCATTAAAAACTGCTATTAAGGAGTTGACGGAGGCTATTCGCGAATTATCTATAGGTAGAAGTGGTTTTGGAGGGGGTCTCGGGTTCGGTTTATCAGATGAGGAGGCATTAAGAGCTGTAGAGAGTTTGATGAGTGGTGCGGCTAAAGGTGGAAGAGTTACTAAATTTGCGAAAGGTGGTTTTGTTAAGGGTCGGTCTCATGAAGCTGGAGGTGTTCTTGCTAATCTTGAGGGCGGCGAATACGTTGTTCCCAAGAAATTTGCACGCGGTGGAGTAGTATATTTACAAGGTGGAAGTGGTGATGGACCGGTTGGAGAACGTCCAGAGTGGGCTGGAACGCCATGGGCGATAGGTGGGGGTCCTCAGACTGCTCTTAGTCCAGAAGAACGTAGACGTCAATCACATCGGCCTTCGGATCGTCCGCCGAGCCCCAAAATTACAGCTGAATATGAGGCTGAGCAGCGAGCGTTGCAACCTTTTGCTACAGGTCGGATGCATTCCGAAGAGAAAATGATTCCGCCGAAAGCCCGTAAAGCTTTTAAACGAGGGCAGGATGTAGTAGGCGAGAATGTCCCTCATCGCAACCTTAAACAGGAAGCTTACGCTCATTTCTTCATGAAAGAATATGAGTCGGCCGCAGCTAAATTCAAAGAACACTATATGTTGACGGATGATAGAGATTCTCAACAGAAATGGGTATTTGCGGAAAAGCGAATAAAAGCTTCAAGGCCAGTGGATCTTGGTGATCAATCGAGGCCGATGCTCAATCTCTTGAAGTTCAGGACGCTGGATCGGCTGCCGTATAAGGAAATACAAAATTGGACTGAGAACCTTCCAGAAGTAATAGTCGATTGGGGCGATGTCCAACGAACCGATAAACAAAGGGAACACGACTCCCAGCTGGCCTTGGAGTGGGCAAAAGATGAGGAACTAAAAGCCCTTAACAAACAAGCTACGCAGGCAAGAAATGCAGGAAACCCATTGGAGTTAGAAAAAATAAATAAAAAAATACGCGAACTGACAGGTGAGACAACAACTAAAAAGGTTCAGCAAGCCAATGCCACAAAGGAAATAGTAGACCAGGTTAAGGGAATGGCAGCGCGCGGTGATCCCAGAGCTAAAGAAGCTCTAGCAAAGCTTGCAGCTAGACGAGCGCGGGCCGCTAGGGCAAGAATGGCAGAAGCTCCTGCAACCCCTGAAAATGTAACACCGGCGCAAATACGCGCATTTGCCAAGGGTCAACAGAGAAAGCAACGCCTTTCTAGACGTAGAAGAGGTCGGAGTGGTAGGGGTTATATGGGAATACGTCAGAGAATGATTGATCCTACAGTCCCAGCTCCAGCACGCGGGGGGGAGCCACCGCCATTTGCTGTAGGCGGACCAGGAGCAGAAACATGGAGAAAGTGGGTTGAAAGTGGAGGGCAGGAAATGCCTTCCAACGTTCAAGAAACTATTTTAGGAACTAAAAAAGGGTTGCCTGTTGCCGCAGAACATGGTCTGCCTACAGTCGGTGTGTATCATGGAGGATTAGGTCGAGGTGTTGAAGAGCAGTTGAGGAAATCGAAGCTAATAGGACCCTATGGTATTAAAGAAGAAACCAAAAAGGTTCCTGTTGTTCCGAAAGTGAAAGACGTTCCAAAAAAGGATGTAAGTCCTGAAACTGATAGTTTACATTCTCCTCAGGGATTGCCGGTTAAGCGTGTCGCCGTACCTGCTGCTGCAGAGGCTGCTAAGCTGAATGCTCAAAAGCAGGTTGCCAAGGACGCCGCCACCGTCAACGCTGTGGAAAAGGAGGTTGCCAAATCTGCTGACGCCGCCGCCGTCAAACATGGGCTGGAGGCTAAGGAGGTTGCCAAACCTGCTGCTGCAGCGGATGCTAAGCCTGCTGACGCCGCCGCCGTCAAAGATAAACCTAGTGTTTTTATGGGGTTTCGCGGGGACGACAAGGGGGAGCTTCTGAAGGGCGAGGGCGGCATCCAAGTCACCCGGGTTGAACGAGGTGGCCCTGCTTTGACCGCAGGGATAAAGGTCGATGACATCATTATGGAACTGAACAATGAGCTTGTAAAGGATCTTGACACCGTTAGTGAGTTTTTGAAATCGAGACGTGTTGGAGAGCATGTCAATCTGAAGGTCTTACGTGACGGGGAAGTGATGCAGCTTCAGCTGAAACTGGGGGAGGTCCCTAGGCTAGGTGGTGGAGGCATGGGGCCTGGGGTAAAGGTGCCCGAGGAACATGGTTTTGGGGTAAAGGTGCCCGAGGAACATGGTTTTAAGGAAATAGCAAACCTAGCAAACCGCCAACTCATATTCCTAAGGGAAATCGATGACGACTCCAATTTTAATTTTAAGAGGTATCGTAATAAAGCTAAGGCCCTTCAAAAAATACGAGATAGTGGTAGGGAATTAACTGAGGTAGAGACCGAGTTGTTAAAGCGTTGGGAAGAGGACCAGATAGCTCGTCAAGAGAAATATAGGGAGCGGACTGGCCGGACGAAGAGTAAACGAAAGCCGGGACCGCCACAGAGACCGCAAGCGCTTCCAGAAGTAGTTAGACGTGCCGGTCCTATGACCGGAGGAACGAGGGTACGCCGGAGAACTGACATAGATCCCAAGACCGGACAACCGAGATCGTTTGGAGCTAGGAGAAGAGCAAAAACTCCGTCATATGCTGAGTGGAAACAACGAAAAGAATTGGGGATACCAGCAACCGATAAACAAAGGGAAGATGCAGCAATAGCACAAAGCTATAGAGCACAATCCTACGCTCACGAAGCCGAGAGTGAGACGTTGCACGAGACCTATGAAGGTGGTATTGAAAGAAGCGCGAGGGTGAGCGAGTGGGTGAGAGAGAGCCCTGAAGGTAAAGCTTTAACTGCTGAACTACTGGCTAAAAAAGGTAGAGACCCACAAGGTAGACTTTTGTCTGAACTAACCCCTCATGGTAGACAAAAAACAGTTTCTGAGATTCGGCAAGATAAGATGAAGGGAATTAATAAAGGTATAGAAAAATACGAAAGTATTATACAGAAAAAAGAAGCACAAGGTCTAAATACTGGAGGCGCACACCGTCAATTACAGAAATTGCAGAAGAAGAGAGCGGCGCTTCAGAGAATTGACAGACAAGATGCAGCTCATGCAGCACATCTTCAAGGAGTAAGTGCTCGACAAGAAAGAGTATTGCGTAAACCTCCTGCCCGACCCGACAGCGCCCAAGTGAAAAACGTTTTAGACGCTCCTTTAAAAGAGCATCTGGAGCGGCAGTTAATTGAGACTGAGCCATTCCAGCAAGTAAACTGGGAGAAGATGGGATACGGGCCCGGATATTCTCCCAATGAAGACCCACTACCACTAGATCTAGGTAAACCTGTTGAGTCACCTCCTGAGCCCCGTCTCCCTCACAGTTACTACGCTGGTGGTGGCATGGCCCTCCCCGGTCAAATGAGGGGAATGGGACAACAGGCCGCTGGTCAAATGATGGGAATGGGACAACAGGCCGCTGGTCAAATGAGGGGAAGGGGACAACAGGCTTTTGGTGCGTTGTATGGAGCGGCTGCGTCTTTGCGTAACTTCGATCCTACGCAGTTTGATCCGAGTTCTATGTTTGCTTTAACAGGTGGATTTAACACACCCTTTGGAACTAGGGGTGGTGGACAATATCAAAATATTGGTTACAGTTATAATCCTTTCGGATTTGCCGTAGGTGGCTCTGTATTTAAACCCAGAGGAACAGACACAGTACCGGCTATGTTAACTCCGGGTGAGTTTGTAATTAATAGAAAATCCGCTCAAAATATAGGATATGGAACTCTTAGCAAAATAAACAGTATGGCTCAGGGTGGAACAGTTCCATCTCCTCAGTATTTGCAAGGAGGAGGGGGAGTTGATGGAGGCGCAGACGTAGCTGCTAAATTAGCTGAATCTCAAATTGCTATGAATAAATTATCTGATGCTTTAGGTAAAATTCCTGAGGTTATTAGCATAGAGTTAAAGCAAAATGGAATAGTAAAAGTAGCATTAGATGAACAGTTTGTTCCGCAAGTTAAGAAATATTTCGAGCAGTGGGCAAATGAAAAACTTAACGGAGCGGGTAGAGCAGATGATTCAAATACTGATACTAGTATGCATAATAGGAATTATAGTGGTGGCTCGAAGGGAAATGTTGGATATTAGATCATATAACAAATAATGGGATAAAAAAATGGCACTTACTTTTTCATATGGTGATTATACTTTTGAACCTAAACCTTTATTTAATATTAATAAAGAGTATATAAAAACTCCGTCTAATACCGGATTAGGTACAAGATATAATATTACCCTTGAAGGGGATCTGCTGCCGTATAGAGCAGACGGGTATGATGTTGGTATCACTGGTGTGTTTAGCGGCATTCAAAGTTTGCGGGATGCTTTTGATACTGATTATAAGCCTTTTTTCTTAGGTTGTTTTGGTAGTCCTCCCATTGTTAGTGGTCATCCTAAAATTACTGCCTTTGATGTTAGTTTTGAAGGTGATAATTATGTACAACGGGCTTCCTATACTATTGGATTAAATTTACCTACTTTAATTGGAAGTGGTTTTGAAAGTGTAGGTCCTGAAACTGATAGTTTACATTCTCATGGTATTATTAATTATACAGATGATTTTTCTCTTGAGTTTACTGACGAAAGGGCCGGTGGGCAAATAGTTCTGACCGAAGGAAATACAATTGATTTCCCAAGCGTTTATACAGTAAGTCATAATGTATCGGCACAAGGAGAGCCCTTGTCAGGCTTTAGCCCAGCCCAGTTAGCACAATATTTTGTTGCTAGCCGACTGGGATGGAATAATATCATGTCGGGGGTGTCGGGGATTATCAATGCTAGTGGTATTGTATGTAATAACTTTAGAACTGTTAATGTGAATCAAACAGAAGGAACATGTAATGCTACCGAAACTTTTGTTATTAATCCGTCTGGGCGATATAAAGAAGATTTTGAGCTTAGCGCCAATACCAGTTTAGAAGAACCTTTTACATCTATAGATATTAATGGAACTATTCAAGGATATGCTACTCTGGTGTATCCTGATGCAACAGGACGTATAACCGACGTCGGCTCTTCTCCTCCTGTTACCGGAGATTATAATTTTGAATTACAAAATTCACTAACAGGAACTATACCTAAATTTCAAAATGCAATATCGGCATGGAGCGGAACTGTAGATACAGACGGGACGACTCCTCTGAAAGTTGGTATTTCAGGACTATTATATAGTAGAGCTAATTCTTTTTATAGATTTCAACCCCCTCATCCAGCTTTTACAGGCGCTCATTTTGTATCAGATCCTTCGCGTCGACCTGTTAATACATTAAATCCTACAACTTTAAGCACAGCTGTAGGCTATAATATAACAGAGGGTGTTATCACTTATGCTTATAGCTATAATGATAGACCCATGAACGTTGTTCCTAATGCAATAGTAGAAACAATTAATATAACAGAAAATGAACCTGAAGATATATTTGCAAGTTTACAAGTATTAGGAAGAGCAAGTGGACCTCTTTTACAGGGTATGGGAACTAAAGGGCCGAGAACTAGAGAGGTTTCTATTGATGCTTTCTTACCAATTGGAACCGGAACTAACTTTACTCAGAAAGTTGATGGAGAGACCCAGTATACACAATTAAATAATCCATCTTTTTTAATAGCTCCTACTGGATATGATGATTTGGTTTCAGGATACGAATATAACTTAACGCAGACTTATGCTAGTGTCTATATTAATAGTCAAAATAAGACTTGGCAGCCCAAGCTAGGAAGATTTACCTTCCAAAAATCTTGGACTGTAGGAGATTGTTAAATGCCAACTACTTGTACTCCACAAAGTATATATGGGCCATATTACCAGACGAGGTTTTGTGGCGCCAGTATAATGAATTTTACAGTTACAGCAGGATGGAATGAGCAATCGTCTGAGCTAACTGTTAATCTTGTTGAAGATTGTAGCATTGTAAATAAAAGAATTCAGTATGGAGTAGATTTAGAGGCTATTATCGCTACTGATGCCGATGAATTTAGTGAACCACCAGTTGGATGTCCGGTTTATTTCCGCGTAGGGGATAGCATTAATGCTGACGGGGAATATGAAAGAAATTATATAAAAGATTCAGAAGGAAATATAGTAGTAAGTGAAAATGGAAAGCCTAAAGAGGGTGGTTTTGAATTTTCGGGTTTAATTCAATCCTGGAATAGAAAAAATGATACTAATGGCAATCCAACCTATACAGTTAAAATTGTAGACCCTCGTGTTATTTTAGATAACTCTCATATTATTGTTAGTGAACTCAGCGAAGACGTTCATGTTACTCCACCTGATCTTAATAGAGGTAAGCTGCCGGTTCCTAATATTATTAATGCCTATGCGTGGTTAGAAGCACTTGGTCGCAATTGTGCGATGGAAGAGATAGGTGGAGAGGACATAATAGGATCTCTTACCGGAGGTTTTGGAATTTCTGGGGTCAATGAAAGAGGAATGAGATGGAATACTCTCAAGGGAGCATTGGGTGTTCTTCTTTGTTCGTCTAAGGCGCCGGTGGTGAGCGACCTACTGGTTAGTAGTGATCCGTATTCTCCTCATGGTAGGTTGATATATAGAGGAGCGGGGATTAAAGTCAGTGAGACTACTAACAAACCTCTTCTACCTGGGTGTGGTGTTTTAGGAATTACCCCCCTAGACAAGTCAGGTCAGTATGCGAGGTATATGGTAGACCTTACCGAGATACCTTTTGCCCCTGAGCACTATAGAATTACCGGTCCTCTGATTTCTTTTAGTGAGCTTATTACACAAGTATGCGCAGCGGCTGGTTGTGATTATTATGTAGAACTTTTACCTGTTAAAGGATTAACTGGAATTAGTCTTGTGATTAAAGTTAGAGTTGTCAAAAGAAGTTTGCAACCTACCCTTGGAGAAATTCAAAAGTATGTAGATGCTCAAGATGTTGTAGTTAGCAAAACCTTTGGGCACGAATTAGCTGGTCAATCTAACTCATCTTTTATATTTGGTGCTCCTCGCCAAGATTATATTCAGCAGACGCGAGGTGAGACCACTGCTGATTTCAATATTATTCCACATCCGGGATGGGATGCTCTAGGTAATCCTCAAGTAGTTACTTATGATAATTTATATGGAGCGGCTAATCAGTGGTGGTGGTATTTAGATTTTAGACAAATCAACAACTCAACCTTGAATACTGTATTTCCTGCTAATTTCGGTTGGGTTAGTGAAACTGAGCTAAGATGTATTTTAGGCACTTATGATGTATGGATAGATTATGAAGTTCTTAAAATTGATGAATCTTCTGAAACTCCGTTAGCTGTATGGTTAGAAAGTTTATTTATAACTAGAATATCTGGTCCAATATTTGGTAGTGCGATAAAAAAAGCTTTAAGTGTGGCGACGGGCGGGGGCGGTACTAAGTCTGATCCACTCGACAATGAAGCTCGTGATGCTCTTAATATGTTTGAGTGGCTAAGAACTTTTGCACAAGATTCTTATGGTAAAAAATTCTTAGTCAAGGTTCCAAATGTTTGTAGGGCTTATAATTATGAGCAGCCTAATGTAGGAGGATATCAGGGTGCTCCTTATTACAGTGACGACCCAGCAACAGATGGAGGATGGACCCAAACTTCTGCGGTATTAGGATTAACTAAACCGAGTGCCCAGTTAGATTTATTTAGAGCTACAGATGGAAAGATATTGCCCATATTAAAATTTTATGATTCTAGTGCAAAACTTGTTGCAGCAGACTTAGATGTGGGAAGTTATACGAGCGCTGGTAATACTCTTTGGGTTAAATGTGAGATGGAGGAGAAGTGGCTCGTAGGCAATCCTTATGCTTTGTGGAGTCCAGAGACGTCGTGGGCACAGTTGACTGTACCCGGTATGGTGACGGCGAAGACGGGTAACACTGCCGATGAACGTGATCGTGCGTTGCTTTCTAAAATAGATCCTAATTTGGGAAAGCTCGGGGGGGGTACAAGTCCAGAAGTAGGGGGTGAAAGTAAAGATGAGCTAGCTAAAAAACAGGTAGGATTTGTATCTGATCCGGGAGTATTGCCTATTCAAGGTGGAGTTCCAGTGCGTAGTAACACGCGGTGCTATGGGCCGTGGGCGAATATAGCGATAGCTAGTACTAATAATGATTTGTTTACGGCTGGTTATACTGTAGCAGGTAATCTTCATGTAGAAAATGACGACAGTTTGTCTCCGTGGGGATATGGTAGTGCGACCCTTATGGATGAGGCTGGTAAGTCGCAGGTAAAATTAAATACTACTGAAATGCAGGTGGTAGAGAGGGGGCAGGTTACTGTTCCTGGTTATCCTAATAAACGTATTGGCAGTGCTTTAAATACTTCTGACACTAGCTCTTATGATATGTTTCTGACGCCTGATAGTTATAGGGAATTTGTATTTTTTAAAGTGGATCTAGTAGGAGCGGCAGGGCTAAATTCTAATGCGGCTTCTATTAGCAGTGTCAATGTTAGTATTAGTACTCAAGGGGTACAGACTGATTATACTTTAAGTACTTTTACTCCGGTTTATGGTAGATTTACAGATGCCAATGCTAGTCGCCTAAAACGTATTGGTCAAAACTATCTTGCCGCAGGACGCGCACGCAGAGCTATGGCGGCTAGACGTTCTTTTTTGTCACAGAGCGCTAAGAGAGCAGCCCGACGCTCTGAGGCGCTGTTTGGAGGACGTAACCCTCATAGTAGTGTTCTGTGGTTTGCTGGAAAGATGCATGTTGAGGATGCCGCTGGTGCTGTTGCAAAGATAACACGTAGTGAAGTTGTTGCCAATGATGGAGATGCTCAATCTTATTATGGGGCTTCTTTCGATGTAACGGCTATGATGAGTTTTGATGGGCTTTTGAGACCCATTTCTAAATATGGAGATAACACATACCAGGGTGGACGCCTTCCTGGATACACTGTAGGAGGCGCTAATTGTGCCAAAAGTCGTTCGACAGCACCACCTCCTCCTCATAAAAGTTATAGTGCTAAAACTATTACAACTTGGTATCTTGACCCCATGGCCAACACGGCTGGCAGTTTGCAACCAATTGGGCCAGCTGATTATAGTGCAGGGGTTGAAATAGGTCATGATGTTGACGAAGTAGCACGCGGCACATTAGAGAGTATAGGGGATCTTAGTACTGGCAATAGTGGCTCTATTGATATGCGTCACGGGGAGATTCGCCATACAAAAGATTATAGATTTCTGGCCTTAAAGGGTCCTCTGGTACTACAGGGATGGGGCTATGATATGCATGGTCATCCTATTCCTAATAACGGGGCAGACGCGGATGCAATTGGAGTATCTACTAGTTATGCAAATTGTGACGATGCATTTAAAGAGGGTTTTTTACAAGATCCATCAGGTTGGCCAGTTGCTCCAGTAGATTTAAAATATGATAGAGAAAGAGGGGTTTGGGCTGCCGATCCTGGTTATCGGATGTATAAGGTTAAAGCTGAGGCAGATATTGAAGCTGGCACGCAAGGCGATGCTGTAGTAGAAAATGATGATGATGTTGCAGATGATTCTAAAACATCAGACAAAGTTACTATTAACAATATAACATGTAGTACAATACCAAAAAATTGTAATTTTATGGCTTATTACAATACTGCTGGTACTTGTGAATATTGGCCTGTTCACCCTGGTATTTTTACTATTAAAGATAAACCATATTGCGATGGACGTGCTACAGAACCTGTCGAAATACCAACCCTATCAGAAATAAATGATGATTATTATACAGGTAGTATTGGCATTGACCAGTATATGGAGTTTTGGGATGAAGTTTTTAATCAAAGAGCTGCCAGCACATCTACTTCTAGTGCTAACGACTCTTCATCTCCTCCCTGTAGGATCACAAACTGTTTAGCTTTGGGATGGGGGTTAAAACAGGATAACTATACTAAAAAAGAAACTACTATATCGTCTCCATTTTGGGTTTACGAAAAAGGAAGTAAAACAAATTGCGAAGGTTTTACGGGTCCTGGTATCACTCCCGGCGGATCGTTATCAGACGGTACTTCTAGTAGAGAGTCCCCCGTTCCTAATCCAGACTATATCTCTCCCCATGAAACTGAAGCTGTGGGAGCTGCAGACGGGTCATTAACAGACACTATTGTCATAGGGAATAATCTTACTCTTACCAGAGATGTAGCTAACCCATGTCAGGTCACCATAGATGCGTCTAGTTGTGCAGGAGGAGGAGGAGGAACTTTAACGTGTGACGATGTGGATTTGTGTGATACTACTGCTGGATGTCCCGATAGTTTTAATAAAATTGAGTGGGGTCTAGGTTTAAAACCTTATAAGGGAGAAGTTGAAGAAACTACTGTAAGAGTTCAAAAAATATTGAAATTTACTGATAGGGCGAGCACTACAGCGGGGGATTTTGTTCATGATATAATATTAGGTTGTGGATTACAAGTTGAGTGTACCGAAGAGTGCGACCCATTGGGAGAAAACACTTGTGAACAAGCCACTATTTCTCTTAATAATAAAATTCCTTATAGCACTGAAGGTGTTTCTGTAGAGGTAGTTTGTGGAATTTCGTGTTCGGCAGAAGGTTTAAGTGTTAAAAAGAAACTTATAGTTTTTAGTGATTGTGGATTGTTTATGGGAACTAAATTAATTGGAGGTACGTTAAATAATGGCTCTCTTTTGCTCGGTTTCGATGATGTCCAGGACGTTGACTGTGACGCACCAGTGATAGGGGATGGGATTATAGATGACTTACCGATTGATATTATAGAGAGTACAGCATAGGAGATCGTAAAAATGGGAGTAGGATCATCACAAATAGTTATATATGCCTCTTCTGGGATGCCTATTAATGACACGTATAGATCAGGGGGAGATATTAATAGTGGAATTAGAGTTCTTTTTAATGACTTAAATGATAGCACCACTATTACTACTTATAGTACTGATGTAAGGGATCAAAATACACTAATAGTTTCTGGATGGAATAATGCCCAGTCGGTTATTACCGAGTCTATTGCGATAGATGGAACGGGGCGTACTGTGGGAAGCACTACTTTTTCAGGGCTTTTATGCGCCAAGTTATCTCATGCTACCGGAACTGGCACCATAGTAGTAAGTGGTACTGATCAAAATACAGTAGGTAGAATTCCTATTCGTGAAAGTGGTTTTCAAAGACCTTTTTATCTTGCTACATCTTCTTCTAGCTCGTCAATAACAAGATATGAAAAAGTTTTTTTAAAAAATAATAATACAACCTCTACATTAAAATATGCTAAGGTGCTAGCTACTGGAATAGGATTGGGTTCTATTCTTATAAATTATGCTTTAGAAAATGGTAAGTCGGTTAATCCCTCAGGTATCGGAGTAGAGGAGTCGGTTGCTAATAGATTGACAGCCCCATCCAACGTTGGTGGTTATGGTAGTGGTGTTAGTGGTGTATGGCCTAGCGGGACTGGTAATTTAGAGCCTACAGCATATCAGGGTATTTGGCTAAGACTTACTTTAGATCAAGATCAACTTGTGAATTCCGCTCGCTATAATTTAAGAGGTTCTGGATATACTAGTTAAAAAAGGAATAATTTATGGCAGATAAAATAGATTTTATACCAGGAGACTCTGCGGGAGCTGGATCTATTAATCCCGAGGGCTGCTGTCCATGCTGTGGAGGCCCATGTTTTGATAATTGTGAATTGTGTGATAAAGACGATCCCGTTGACCCCCCTACCTGTTGTACAGGAAGATGCTGCACTTGTTTTCCAGGCTCTCATGAGGTGGTAAAGGAGATAGAGAAGGGAAAGAGTGCATGGCCTTATGCAACGCCCGAATGGCCCGGTTTTTCAAAAATTGAATTGGAAGCGTCATTCTTTTTAACTGATTGTTACTATAATGACAACGATGGCAATGAAGTTCTCAACTCAAATTGTAATGGTTATTTAGGATCAATTACCTTATGCGGTACAGACACAATTGAGTATGTGAAAGATGATACCCCCGAACAAGCTCTAGTTGTGGGTGGTATCCCTGCATTATGTATAAGAAAGACAGACAGCACTTCCCCTTTTGCTGGTGGATATACTGGCCAAGATTGTACAAAACAAATATGTAGTCAAAAGAATAGAAAAGGGGAGCCAGGAGTGGGGGGAATGCCTATATATGAAATATGGTGCGGAGCGGGAAGAATTTGTTATCCAGAGCAACAGCCAAGGGGAACAAACATAGGTCATGATAAAACCGCTCCGAAGAAATACGGCGCCTGTATATGGGACAAAAATGAGTGTGCTGAGAACACCACGTACCCCCCCAAGCCCGCACCCTACTGTGGTAATAAAGATGATCCCGACGTCGAGACCGTCCCTGTAGGACAGTTTGTTGAAATGTCAATATGTTGTTGTAAAGGTAATAATGACCCCATAGGAGAGCATGCCAACCCGGATTGTAATCGAGGCGTTGGTGATGGTGGGCTATATTATAATTGTGATAAAATTAAAGAAGAACTTGCGGAAGAGCCTCCTCCTGTTAAAATAGATCAAGTTTGTTCATGTGCATGTTATACAGTGGATTTTAAGTTTCATGACGTGACAACCTATCCTTTTCTCTCCACGAAGAATCCTCCTGGAACCGATAAATGTTCTGTGGCTGTGTATGGTCCTGGTCCAACGCCCCCGAGTAGCGCATGTTCTGTAAGCAGTACCCCTCGGGCTGGATGTCCAACGGATTCTAAGTGTCCCATGGAAATTACTGATTGTAGATGTATGGATGTTTCAGAAGATCATCCAGGACTTGACGCGGACCCAGATAGAGAGTGGCTCAATGCCACCGGTGCTGATGGATGGTATATATGCGCTGAATACATTAATGTACAGGGAATGGCGTGTATGTGTTGTCCGGGAGACCCAGATCAAACAGGCACCTACTTTCCCTCCCAGCAATTTCGCGGTGGCTGCAAAGCCGGTGGCGGCGATACCATATCTAAAATACGAGTTTTTATAACCGTTAAAGAAGATAGCAGAGCAAGACACAATCCCAGAGGGTCTAAAGGAATTCCAGACGAGATGCCAAGTACGTATTGTCCTACTTGTTCATAGTGAATTTTTAAAAAAAAGGAAAGTTTTATGGCTAATGAGGATTATAATCCCTGTCAATGTTCAGGGGCCGGATTTTGCAAAAGATATGGTAGCGTTGTAACAGAAACTATGTATAATAAATGTAAGCGTAGTGCTCATTATAGACAAGCTTTTGAAAGGTTCTTTGTTAAAGATATGCCAGAAACTGAACGTAATGAAGAATATTACAAACAAAAAATAGAAAACGATAAAAAGAAACAGTTTCTAGACGAAGTTATACAAGAGGTTGAAAAAGAGGGCATTGACGCTGCTAACGAAGAGGTGCAAGAAGAGGGCCTTGGCACTGTTATTGCAAATGTTTTTAGTAAATTTGGTATTACAGAAGAAAAAATAGAGGAGTGGTCAGGATTAGGTGGCTGTGGATGTAGCAAACGCAAGAAGTTCCTTAATAAAATACTACCCTTTAAAAAAAGTGGGTAGTTTGTATCACACCTTTTTAAATGTATGGAGACAGATGTCCAGACGCAAGCGCAAACGGCACCTACGTAACCGAAACAAGAATCGCAAATACAAATCATGGGGGCCAAAAGAAGAGTTAAAAGTTTTAGAAGCTAAAAGTAAAAACCAAGAGATCTATATTGATGCTATTTACAATTCCGACATAACATTTTGTAGCGGCCCTGCCGGTTCTGGTAAAACAGCTATTGCAGTTGGAGTTGCTTCTGAATATATTTTAGATGAAGAAATAGAAAAGCTTGTTATCACCCGACCGGTTGTTGAATCTGGAAAAGGACTGGGTCACCTTCCCGGCACTCTCGTTGATAAAATTAAACCTTATCTTGTACCTCTTATTGAGGAGATGCATCTTTATATAGGTAGAGATAAAGTAAGAGATATGAGGTATCAAAACCTTATTGAACTCTGC
>Ga0114905_1000705_pt1 | contig 20134 bp, 15 predicted proteins | sample MalvireepMed_b05_FD_83499 | JGI IMG/M metagenome (GOLD analysis project Ga0114905, IMG submission 83499) | Marine viral communities from the Global Malaspina Expedition - Malaspina viral metaG DeepMed_b05 | ecosystem: Environmental > Aquatic > Marine > Oceanic | place: Mediterranean Sea...
CTTTTCGCCCGCCACGAAGGACAGCAGACACCGTTCCTGCACCTGCCCGACGGGGATACGCTCAGCCATGGTGCCTTTCTGGAAGGGGTCGGCCGCATGGCGAATGCGCTTGGCGCGCTCGGCGTCACGCCCGGCGACCGGGTCGCGGTGCATGTGCACAAATCCCCCGCCGCGCTGACGCTTTATGCCGCTTGCGTGAAGGCGGGTGCGGTGTTTCTGCCGCTCAACACCGCCTACACGCCGTCAGAGCTCGATTATTTCGTCGGCGACAGCGGGGCGACGCTGTTCGTCTGCGACACCGAAGAATACGAGGCGCTCGCGCCTGTGGCGGAACGGGCGGGATGCCTGCTGCAAACGATGGGCGCCGACGGCGTCGGCACGCTGACCGATCTTTCCGCACAGCAGGATGCGGCCTTCGAATCCGTATCGCGTGGCGAAGACGATCTTGCGGCGCTGCTCTATACCTCCGGCACAACCGGACGTTCCAAGGGCGCGATGCTGACGCAGCGCAACCTGCTGTCGAACGCGGAAACGCTGGTGGGCACCTGGCGGTTCTCCGACACGGACGTTCTGCTGCACGCCCTGCCGATCTTTCACAGCCATGGCCTCTTTGTCGCGACCAACGTGTCGCTGCTGTCGGGCGCCGCGATGATCTTCCTGCCGAAGTTCGAGCTCGAAGCGGTGCTGGACGCACTGCCCCGCGCCACGTCGATGATGGGTGTTCCGACCTTCTACACCCGGCTTCTGGACGATCCGCGTTTCGACAAGGATCTCGTGTCGCACATGCGGCTTTTCATCTCCGGCTCCGCGCCGCTTCTGGCCGAGACGCATGAACGGTTCGAGAAACGCACCGGGCACCGCATCCTCGAACGCTACGGGATGACGGAAACCAGCATGAACACCTCGAACCCCTATGACGGCGAACGCCGCGCGGGGACCGTCGGCTTTCCGCTCGACGGGGTCGAGATCGAGGTGCGCGACCCGGACACCGGCAACCCGGTGCCCGCGGGCGAGATCGGCGTGCTCTGGGTGCGCGGGCCCAACGTCTTCAAGGGCTACTGGCAGATGCCGGAAAAGACCGCCGAAGAACTGCGCGAGGACGGATTCTTCATCACCGGCGACCTCGGGCTGATCGACGACCGCGGCTATATCCATATCGTCGGACGCGGCAAGGACCTGATCATTTCCGGCGGTTACAACATCTACCCGAAGGAAATCGAGCTGTTCCTGGACGATCTGCCCGGCGTGCTCGAATCCGCGGTGATCGGCGCGCCGCACCCGGATTTCGGCGAAAGCGTGGTGGCGGTGCTGGTGCCGGAGGCGGGGGCGACGCTCGACGCAGATGCGGTGCTCGAGGCCGTGTCACGCGACATTGCCGGGTTCAAGCGCCCGCGCCGGGTCGAGATCGTCGATGCTTTGCCGCGCAACACCATGGGCAAGGTTCAAAAGGCTCAGCTGCGCGAAACCTACGCCGACGCGTTCCAGCCTGCGAAAGCCTGAGCGCGGCGGCCTCAGGCGGTGCCTTCGGCCTCGTTCTCGAGGATGTTCATGTACCGCGCGAAGCCAGACTTGATGTGTTCGTTGGCGGCGCGGGTCGCGGCCGCCTCGTCGCCTGCCGCGACCGCGGCGACGATTGTCTCGTGTTCTTCAATGGACCGGGCGATATTCGTGGCGATGGACAGGCCCCGGCGGCGGAAGAGGTGCATTTCCTTCACCAGGTTGGTATAGACGCTTTTGGCCTTGGCGTTGTTCGCCGCGTCGATCAGCATGTCGTGGAATTCGATGTTGAGCGCGTAATAGCTCTTCATGTCCCGCTGGGCATGGGCCCCCCGCATGTGTTCGAGGTTGTCCTTCAGCGCAGCGACCAGCCCCTGTTCGGATCCGTCGGCGGCGCGCAGCGCGGCGGTGCCGCAGGCCATGGCAAAGATCGCGCGGCGCAGGTCGTAGAGGTTGCGCACCTCGGTCAGGGTCGTCTGATGCACAAAGGCGCCGCGGTTGGCGATGAGGTCGATCAGCCCTGAATCTGCCAGCGACCGGATTGCTTCGCGCACGGTGCCGCGGCTGACACCCATGGCATTCGACAGCGCCAGTTCGTTGAGTTTTTCACCACTCAGCAGGTCGCCATCGACGATCATGCGTTCGATCTCGGACCGCACCTCACCCGCCAGCGTGGCGCGCCCCGCCCCGATCGTTTTCGCATTCATTTTCATGGCGACATAATTTTGCGCGCGGGGCGGATTGTCAATAATCAACACTCTCGCCGCGGCGCTACATAGCGTCAGCCAAGGCCCTTGCGGGAGGATCAGCCGCCGTCGGCCTCGTACCCGGCCTTTTCGATGGCCGCAATGGCGCAGGCTTCGTCGTTGTCCGAACTGTCGCCGGTGATCCCGACCGCGCCAAGGATCGCACCGTCCTTCTTGATCAGCACGCCGCCCGCCACCGGCACAAGCGATCCGTTGGCCAGCCCGTTCATGGCCTGGATGAAGAACGGCTCGGCCTGCGCCCGCTTGAAGAGTGCGCGAGACCCAAGCCCCATCGCCACGGCCCCCCGCGCCTTGCCCTGCGCGATCTCGGGCCGCAGCGTGCTGGTGCCGTCCTCGCGTGCGAGCGCCACCAAATGCCCGCCGCTGTCCAGCACGGCAACCGTCAGAGGCTTCAGACCGTTCTCGGCCCGCCAGGCAAGGCTGTCGCGGATGATGGATTGGGCTTCGGTCAGGGTGAGGGTCATCGGGTCTTCCTTGGTGTTGAGGTCCGGGTGGATCGTGTCACTTGCCGGACCACGTGGGTTTGCCCTTGGACAGAAACGCTTCCATCCCGGTGCGGAAATCCTCGCTCATGTAGCACATGGCGATGAGGTCGGAATCGTCCACCTTGGTGGCCGCGCGCGTGCGGCGCATCGCCTCCTTGGTGGCGCGCAGGGTCAGCGGCGCCATGGAGCCGACGTGATCCGCCAGGTCTGCGGCGCGCGCCAGCAGCGCCTCTTCGTCGGCCAGGACTTCGCTCACCAGCCCGATGGCCTGCGCCTCGTCGGCCTCGATCAGCCGCGCCGTGAAGATCAGCTCGCGCACCCGCCCCGCGCCGATCAACTCCGACAGCCGCGCAAGGTTGCCGGCGGCCAGGCAGTTGCCCAGAGTGCGCGCGATGGGAAAGCCGTACTTGAGACTGGCCGAGCAGATGCGGATGTCGCAGGCGGCGGCGATGGACCCGCCGCCACCGGTGCAGGCGCCGTGTATCGCCGCGATGGTCGGCACCGGGCATTTCTCGATGGTTTCCAGCACCGCGTCGATCCGCGCCTCGTAGTCCAGCGCGTCCTGCGCAGTTTCGAAGGCGCGGAACTGGGTCATGTCGGTGCCCGCGGCAAAGGCCTTGCCGCCCGCCCCCGCAATCACCGCCGCCCGTACTGAACCGTCGGTCGGCATCTCGCGGCAGAGCGTCGCCAGCCGGTCGTACATGCCAAAGGTCATCGCATTGCGCGCCTGCGGCCGGTTGAAGGTGATCCAGAGGATGCCGTCGCGCAGCTCCTCCGTGATCTCTGGTGTTTGGTCGGTCATCTGTAGAAATACTCCACCAGGAACATCGGGACGGCGGGCACGTAGGTGCAGATCATCAGCACCGTCAGCAGCACGCCGACGAACCAGATGTTGACCTTGGACACTTCCCAAATATTGGCGCGCGCCACCGAACAGGCGGTGATCAGCACCGAGGCCACCGGCGGCGTCTGCTGACCGATGGCGAGGTTCAGCGTCACCACGAGGCCGAAGTGCACCGGGTCGATGCCCGCGGAGTTGATCAGCGGGATCACGATCGGGATCACCAGGATGATCGCCGCCGCGGAGTGCAGGAAGAACCCGACCACCAGGAAGAAGAAGTTGAGGATCAGCAGGATCGCCCATTGCTGCGTGGTGATCGACAGGATGCTTTCCGCGAGCTGCTGCGGGATCTGCGCGCGGGTCAGGAACCCGCCCATCAGCACCGATGCGGCGACCAGCAGCATCACCACGGCGGTCTGGATGCCGCCGTCTAGCATGGCGCGGCGCAGGTGCGACAGGTTGAGGTTGCCGTACCAGGCCGACACCGCCAGCGCCGCGAGTACCGCGAGGCCCGCCGCTTCGGTCGCGGTCACGAAGCCGCCGAAGATGCCGCCCAGGATGATCACCGGCAGGGTGAAGGCGGGCAGCGCGTCCATGAAGGTTTCGCGCAGGCGCGGCAGGTTGAACGCCGCCTCGGTCGGGAAGTTGTAGCGCTTGGCAAAGGCGTAGGCCACGAACATCAGCCCGCCCGCGCCGATGAGACCGGGCACCAGACCCGCGACGAACAGCTGCTCGACCGAGGTGTTGGCCGAAGCCGCATAGAGGATCATCGGGATCGACGGCGGAATGATGATCGCCAGCGATGCCGAGGACGAGGTCACGGCGGCCGAGAACTCCTTGGAATAGCCGCGCTTCTTCATCTGCGGAATGAGGATCGACCCCATCGCCGCGACGTCCGCCACGGCAGAGCCGGAGATTTCCGCGAAGAACAGCGACACGCCGATATTGACCATCGCCAGCCCGCCGCGGATGAAACCGATGATCGCCGAGACGAAGTTGATCAGCCGGTCGGTGATGCCGCCCGCGTTCATGATCGCCCCGGCCAGCACGAACATCGGAATGGCGATCAGCGAGAACTTGGTCGACCCGTCGTACATGTCGAGCGCGATGGTCACGAGGCTGGATGCCCCCTCGGTCGCCAGCAGGCCCAGCACGCCGCACATGGCCAGCGCCACGGCGATGGGAATGTTGATGCAGATCATCATCAGCATCGCGATGAAAATGGCTCCGATCAGCATCAGACACGATCCTTGTTTTTTTCGAGTTCGGTTTCGACTTCTTCCTCGATCTCCGCATGTTCCAGCGAAATGCCGGCTGCGGTGAGCTTAAGGAAGGCGGGCAGGCTCAGGATCTGGCCGAGCATGAACAGGATCGCGCCGATCGGGATGACCGACTGGGTGAACTGCACCGGCACCCAACGCAACGACACCAGCGTGTCCCCGGCCAGCACGTCCAGCACCTGCAGCCCGGCGCGCGCCATCAGGAAGAAGAAGGTCAGCACGATCACCTCGCCCACCAGCAGCGCCGCGATCCGCAGGTTTTTGGGCATCGCCAGAAGCACCGTGTCGAACCCGATATGCCGCCGGTGCAGGGCGGCCAGCGCGCTTCCGTAATAGGTGATCCAGGCCAGGATGATCGCCGCCACCTCGTCGTACCAGGAAAAGCTGTTGCCGGTCAGGCGCGCGATCACCGCGAAGCTGACGATCGCCGTCAGGAGGATCATCAGACCCACCGTGATCCATTCGAGTATGCGGCTGATCAGGCGATTTATGCGCGACAGCACGGGGTAGGAGTCATGTTCCATGGCGGCCTGACATGTTGGGCATCACGACGGCCCGGCACCCTCGAAAGGCGCAGGCCGTGGCAATTGAAAGGGGACGGAAAACGAAAGCGGGCGGCGGGATCACCCGCCGCCCGAAAGCTGTTCAGCCCGAGTCGCCAAGACCCAGAACCGTGTCGATCATCTCTTGCGCGCCGTCGACCTCGGCGGCGAAGGCGTCGTAGACCGGCTTGGACGCTTCGATAAAGGCGGCCTTGTCGGCGGTGTTCACCTCGACGCCGGCATCCTCGATCTCCTTGAGCAGCTCTGTTTCCAGTTCAGCGGCCTTCTCGTAGGTGAAGTCCTGTGTCTGGTTGGCGCAGTCGGTCAGCCCGGCCTTCACGTCATCGGGCAGGCCGTCGAACTTGCTCTTGGAAGCGAGGATATAGGCCGGCGTGTAGACGTGGCCGGTGATCGAAAGGTATTCCTGCACTTCCTGGAACTTGGCCGAGGCGATCTGTGCATAGGGGTTTTCCTGGCCGTCGATCACGCCGGTCTGCAGCGCGGTGAACACGTCGGAGAACGCCATCGGCGTCGGGTTGGCGCCGTATTCCTGGAACATCCGCAGACGCCAGACGCCGTTCGGCGTGCGCAGCTTGACGCCTTCGAGGTCCGACGGCACGTTGATCGGGCGCACGTTGTTGGTGATGTGGCGGAAGCCGTTCTCGGCCAGGCCGACGATGTGGTAGCCGTTGTCGTTCGCGGCCTGCTGGAACGTATCCATCATCTCGTCCTGGACACGGCGCATGTGGTCGCGGCTGGTGATGATGTAGGGCATCTCGAAGATACCGAAGCTGTCATCGACCGAGGACATGATCGAGGACGGCAGCGAGAAGTCCATCTGCCCCAGCTTGAGTTTCTGCAGCATTTCCTTGTCGTTGCCCAGCTGCGACGACCCGAAGGTCTGCACCTGGACCTTGTCGGGCATGGCGCCGTTCACGCATTCGGCAAAGTGGTTGACCGAAGCCTCGAACAGCGAGCCGGGCGCGCCGACATGGCCGAACTTCATGGTCATTTCCTGCGCCGATGCGGCGCCGGCAACGCCGGCAAGCGCGGTGGCCGCCAGAAGTGTCTTGATGGTCTTCATGATGTCTCCTCCCAGAGTTTTACGTGTCTTTCGGGCCGTCGCCCCGCGAAGGCCCGCCGGTCAGGCGAGCATCCGCATCGCGGCTTGCACCCCACCGCTTTCGTGGGGCACATCCGCTTTTTTCAGTCCCATTTCGACACCGGCCAAAGTCGCAACCAGCATCAGGTCGTTGAAATCGCCCAGGTGTCCGATTCGGAACACCCTGTCGGCGACCTTGGAGAGGCCATTGCCCAGCGAGATGTCGAAATGCTCCAGCGTCGTGGCCCGGAAGGCGTCGGCGCTGTGGCCTTCGGGCATCTTCACCGCGGTCAGCACGCCGCTTTCCTGGCCCTGCGTGGCGCAAAGCACCTCGAGCCCCCAATGCCGCACGGCCGCGCGAGTCGCGGCGCCGTGGCGGGCATGGCGCGCAAAGACATTCTCCAACCCCTCCTCGTGCAGCATGTCGATGGCCTCGTTCAGACCATAGAGCAGGTTGGTCGCGGGCGTGTAGGGGAAATATCCGGTCTTGTTGGGGCCCAGCATCTCGGCCCAGTCCCAGTAGGACCGTTGCAAGGTCGCCGTCTTGTTTGCTGCGAGTGCCTTGGCGCTTACCGCGTTGAACGACAGGCCCGGCGGCAGCATCAGACCCTTCTGCGAGCCGGACACGGTGACATCCACGCCCCAGGCGTCGTGCTGATACTCAAGCGAAGCAAGGCCCGAGATCGTGTCGACCATGAAGAGCGCCGGGTGCCCCGCCGCGTCGATAGCCTTGCGCACGGCGGCGATGGGCGACACCGACCCGGTCGATGTCTCGTTGTGGACAACGCAGACGGCCTTGATCTCGTGGCCCTTGTCCTCGGCCAGCCGCGCCTCGATCCGCTCGGGATCGGCACCGCCGCGCCAGTCGCCCTCGATGAACTCGGCCTGAAGACCCAGCTTTTCCGCCAGCTTCTTCCAGAGCGTCGCGAAATGCCCGGTCTCGAACATCAGCACCTTGTCGCCGGGCGACAGCGTGTTGACCAGCGCCGCCTCCCAGGCACCGGTGCCGGACGCGGGATAGATGAAGACATGCTCTTCGGCGTTGAAGATGGTCTTGAGCCCGCTCAGCGCCTTTTGGCCGACCTTGGCGAAATCCGGCCCGCGGTGGTCGATGGTCTGCTGGGAAATCGCGCTCAGGATCCGGTCCGGCACGGCGCTCGGCCCCGGGATCTGCAGGAAATGACGGCCCGCTTTTCTCATGACACCAAGCTCCGCATACTTCCCCCATCTTTCCCGCCGCGACGATCCGCACAGCGCTTGCTTTCGATTTTCGTTGCCTAACCATAATTTTGAATGCAAAATTAAGTCAACAAAAATTATCGCCCACCCCGACTGCAAGAAACGGACGCCTCATGCCCCAGCTTTCCGACATCCTGAAATCCCGCGTCGAAGGCGACCTTCTGTTCGACCGGTTCTCGCGGGGGCGGTATGCGACCGACGCATCGCTCTACCAGATGATGCCGCTGGGCGTGCTGTCGCCGAAATCCACCGACGACATCGCCGCCGCCATCGACATCGCCCGCGAACAGCGCGTGTCGCTGTTGCCGCGCGGCGGCGGCACCTCGCAATGCGGGCAGACCGTGAACGAGGCGCTGGTGCTGGACAACACGCAGTACTTCAACGACATCCTCGAACTCGACGTCGAGAACATGCGCTGCGTGGTGCGCCCCGGCATCGTGCTGGACGAGCTGAACCGGCAACTCAAACCGCACGGCCTGTGGTTCCCCGTCGACGTCTCGACCGCGTCGCGGGCCACCATCGGCGGCATGGCCGGCAACAACTCCTGCGGCGGCAAGTCGCTGCGCTATGGGATGATGCGCGACAACGTGCTGTCCATCGACGCCTTCCTCGCCGACGGCAGCCACCATCACTTCGGCCCCGCCGGGTCCGATGCGACGCCGGGGTATTCCGACCTGCTGGACGACATGCTGCGGCTCGGCACACGCGAGGCCGACGAGATCGACGCGCGTTTCCCGAAGGTCATGCGCCGGGTCGGCGGCTACAACATCGACGCGCTCACCCCGCGCCAGTCGCCGGTGAACCTCGCGCAGCTTCTGGTCGGCTCCGAGGGCACGCTGGCCTATTCCACCGCCATCGAGCTCAGGCTCTGGCCGATCCTGTCGCAGAAGGTGCTGGGCGTCTGCCACTTCCCCACCTTCCACCAGGCGATGCAGGCGGCGCAGCATCTGGTGACGCTGAAGCCGCAGGGTGTGGAGCTGGTCGATTCGACCATGATCGCCCTCGCCCGCGACATCCCGATGTTCCGCAAGACCATCGAAGAGGTGGTGACCGGCAACCCCGAGGCACTGCTGCTGGTCGAATTCGCGGAGGAAGACACGTCCCGGCACCCCGAAAGGCTCAAGGCGCTCGAAGAGATGATGGGCGACCTGGGCTATTCCTGGACCGGCACCGGCAAGGCCTGGGGCGGCGTGACCAAGGTCACGGATGCCGCGATGCAGGGCCGCATTGCCGATCTGCGCAGTTCCGGCCTCAACATCATGATGTCGATGAAGGACGACGGCAAACCGGTGTCCTTTGTCGAGGATTGCGCCGTCGAATTGCCGGATCTCGCCGACTACACCGCCGGCCTGACCGAGATCTTCGAAAAACACGGCACCACTGGGACTTGGTACGCCCACGCTTCGGTCGGCTGCCTGCATGTGCGGCCGGTGCTGAACCTCAAGCTCGACAAGGACGTCAAGGCGATGCGCGCCATCGCCGAGGAATGTTTCGACCTTGTCGGCCGCTACAAGGGGTCGCATTCGGGCGAACACGGCGATGGCATCGTCCGCTCGGAATTCCACGAGAAGATGTTCGGCGCCCGCATGGTCGCCAACTTCGCCGAGGTGAAGAAACGCTTCGACCCGGACGGGCTGTTCAACCCCGGAAAGATCGTCGATGCGCCAAGGATGGACGACCGGCGGCTCTTTCGCTACGGCCCGGACTACAAGGCACCGGAGTTCCGGACCGAGCTTGACTGGTCCGACTGGACCGGCAGCGGCGGCGGCTTCCAGGGCGCGGTCGAGATGTGCAACAACAACGGTGCCTGCCGCAAGCTCAAGGGCGGGGTCATGTGCCCGTCCTTCCGCGCGACCCGCAAGGAAAAGGACCTGACCCGCGGCCGCGCCAATTCGCTTAGGCTGGCGATCACCGGGCAGCTTGGTCCCGATGCGCTGACCTCGGACGCGATGGCCGAAACCATGAAGCTTTGCGTGTCCTGCAAGGGCTGCAAACGCGAATGCCCCACCGGCGTCGACATGGCCCGGATGAAGATCGAGGTGCAGGCGGCCCGGGTCCGCAAGCACGGGCTGAGCTTGCACGACCGGCTGGTGGGCTACCTGCCCCGCTACGCCCCGCTGGCGTCCAGGCTGTCGTTCCTCGCCAACCTGCGCAACTCCGTTCCGGGGCTGGCGAAACTGACCGAGCGCCTGACCGGCTTTACCGCCACCCGCGACCTGCCGCACTGGAGCGCGCGGCCCTTCCGCAACGACGAAGTCCGCAAGACCGAAGCGCCCGGGGCCGTGCTCTTCGCCGACTGCTTCAATCGGTATTTCGAACCCGAGAACCTGCGCGCCACGGTCAAGGTCATGGAGGCCGCCAAGGTGCCGCTGCACGTCGCCGCGGCCCCGAAGGGCGAGCGCCCCCTGTGTTGCGGGCGCACCTTCCTGTCGGCGGGTCTGGTCGACGAGGCCCGGACCGAGGCGAAGCGGCTGGTGGACGCGCTGATGCCCTACGCCGAACAGGGCCTGCCCATTGTCGGACTGGAGCCCAGTTGCCTTCTGACCCTGCGCGACGAGATCCCGGCGCTGCTGCCCGGCGCGGAAAGCGCGCTGCTGGCGCGGCAGGCGCGGATGCTCGAGGAATACATCGCCGATCAGGAGGGCGATCCCGATTTCGACCTGCCGCTGAGTTCTCCCGCGCCGAAGGTGCTGCTGCACGGGCATTGCCACCAGAAGGCCATGGGCGTGATGTCGAGCCTGGAAAAGACGCTGGCCCGCCTGCCCGACACCGAGGTCGAGGTGGTCGAAACCAGCTGTTGCGGCATGGCGGGGGCCTTCGGCTATGGTAGCGACACGCACGAGGTGTCGCGCAAGATGGCCGAGGCGGACCTCGCGCCGGCGGTCCGCGCCGCCGATAAGACAACGCTGGTCGTGGCCGACGGCACATCCTGCCGGCACCAGGTGGCGGACACGACCGGGCGCAAGCCGATCCATGTGGCGCGCCTGCTGGAAATAGCCCTGAAACGGTGAGGCGAGGCACAGGATGATGGACACCGGATCACAGTTTACGATCACCCGCAAATCCCTGCACCAGGAACTGGTCGACCGATTGCAGGTGATGATCATCGGCGGCGAACTGGTGCCCGGTGCCAAGGTGCCGGAAAAGACACTCTGCGCCACCTTCGGCGTGTCGCGCACGCCGCTGCGCGAGGCGCTCAAGGTGCTGGCCTCGGACGGGCTGGTGCGGCTGGAGCCGAACCGCGGCGCCTGGGTCACGACGGTCACCGTCAGCGAGGTCAACGAGGTCTTTCCGGTGCTCGGCGCGCTCGAGGCGCTGTCGGGCGAGCTTGCCTGCAAGAGCATCACCGACGCAGAGATCGAGACCGTGCGCCACCTGCATGAAGAGATGCTGCAAAGCTACGAGGACCGCGACCTGGACCGCTATTTCGCGATCAACCAGAAGATCCACCGCGCCATCCTCGACGCCGCGCGGAACGCGACGCTCACGACCTCCTGTCACGCGCTGTCCTTCCGAATGCAGCGCGCCCGCTACCTCGCGAACATGACCGAGGGACGCTGGCGCACGGCGGTGCAGGAACACGAGAAGATCCTGCAGTACCTGGTCGCGCGGGACGGGCCGAACCTGGCGCGGACACTGCTCGACCACATGGAGTCAAAGCGGGTTTCGGTGGTCAAATGGCTCGAATCCCGCGATTCGATGCCCGACAGCGCCTGACGCGCGCCGTTTCAGGTCCTGCGGCCCGCCAGCAGGGACGATTTGGCGATCTTGTCGTTCAGCGTCCGGCGCGGAATGCCCAGAAGGCGGGCCGCCGCTTCGGTGTTGCCCTGGCACTGGTCCAGCACGCGGGCGATCTCCTGCACCTCGAAGGCGGCGACGAGGTCGCGCAGGGTCTGGTGGGTGTCGACCGCCGGGCCGGGCGCGCTGTCCCGCACCGCGCGCCGCGGCGCGGAAAGGCCCAGCACGTGACGATCCGCCAGCAGCCGCAGTTCATGCCCATTGCCGGGCCAATGATGCGCTTGCAGCGCCTTGCGGTCCTGGAAACTCAACTCGGGCACCGCGCGCCCATGCCGCGCGGCGGCCCGTCGAACGAAATGCTGGAAGATCTCCGGAACATCCGCCGCGATCTGCCGCAGCGGCGGAAGCGTCACCTCGTATCCCGCAATGCGGTAGTACAGATCCTCGCGGAACGCTCCGGCGCCGATGGCCTCGCGGAGAGGATTGGATGTCGAGGCGACGACGCGGAAATCGAGCTTGCGCGCACCCTCGGCGCTTTCGACTTCGCGGGTCTGGAGGACCCTCAGCATCTTCGGTTGAAGCGCCGGAGCCAGCGTGTCGATCTGATCCAGGAACAGCGTACCGCCATCGGCCGAGGCGATAAGCCCCGTGCGCGTTGCGTCCCGACCGTCGCCGAAAAGCACCTGTTCAGCCCCAACATCCGGCAGGATCGCGCAGTTCACCACCACGAAAGGACCGTCGCCGCGTCGCCCCTTGCGGTGCAGTTGCCGCGCCGCCAGCTCCTTTCCGGTGCCGGTCTCTCCGGTCAGCACCACGTCGATATCTAGCGGCGCGACTTCGGCCAGCGTGCGACGCAGGGCGGCGATGGGCCGGCTGTCTCCGATGAAGTCGTCCTGCTCTTCCAGCCGGGTCTGCAACCGCGCCACCTCTGCCTTGAGCCGCCCGGTCTTGAGCGCGCGTTCGATCACCGACATCAGGTGCTCGGCGTCGTAGGGTTTTTCCAGGAAATCCTCGGCCCCACGCTGCATCGCGCGCACCGCATGGGCGACATCCCCGTGACCGGTCAGCAGCACGACCGGCACGTCGCATCCCGCCTCTGTCAGCTTGTCGAGCAGGCCGATCCCGTCCAGCCCCGGCATCCGCAGGTCGGTGAGCACCAGCGCCGGGGCATCGTCGAGCGCCGCGGCCAGCGCCGCCTCGCCGCCGGTGAAGGCGACGGTCTCGTGACCGACGGCGCAGATCAGGTCGCAGAGGCCGTCCAGGTGGTCGGGGTCGTCGTCCACCACGAAAATGCGCGCGCCGCTCATTCGGCGGCCACCCGGTCTTCGGCCAGAAGCTCGAAACTCAGCGTCGCGCGGGTGCCGCCGCCCGGTGCATCGGCCAGTTGCATCCGGCCGCCGAATTCCTCGACGATGGCGCGCGAGATCGACAGGCCCAAACCCAGGCTCTCACCGGTCTGCTTGGTGCTGAAGAACGGCTCTGCAACGCGCGCCAGCAGCGACGAGGGAATGCCGAGACCGTTGTCGACCACGGCGATCTCGACCATGCTCCCACTGCGGCTGCGTTCGACCGCGATGCGGGCATCATCGCGGCCCGCCACGGCGTCAAGCGCGTTCATCAGAAGGTTCACAAGCACCTGTTCCAGCCGCACCTGCCCGGCCAGGATCACCGGCGACGGGCCGTCCGGATCAAAGCCGATCAACACGCCCCCATCGGTTGCACGCGGGGCCACCAGTTCGAGGGCGCCGTGGATGGCGGCATCGACCGGCACCGGCCTGCGGTCGCCGGATTCCTTTCGGGAAAAGCTTTTCAGGTGCCGGATCGTGCGCAGGATGCGGCGGATATGCCCGCGCGCCTTCTCGATCCGCGAGGTGGCGTAGGGATCCTCGATCTTGCCCGATAGCAGCGCCGCGGCCAGCGTCGCCTCCATCGCCGCGAGCGGCTGGCTGATCTCGTGCACGATGGCCGCCGACATGCGGCCCAGCGCCGCCATCTTCTCGGAATGCACCAGCGCGTCCTGTGCCTCGCGCAGATCGTCCTCTGTCCGGCGGCGTTCCTCGATCTCTCGCGCGAGCGCCGCGGTGCGTTCGGTCACACGGGTTTCCAGCAGCGCCCCCTGCCGCAGCCGCAGGTCGATGAGCCGCCGCCGCTGCCGGTAGGTCTGCGCCAAAAGGCCAAGCATCAGCGTCGTGAGCAACGCCACGGCCCCGGTCATCCACGCCGCGCGCAGCGCCGGCGCCGCGGGAGTGCTGCCCAGCAGGGTCCAGTCTTCGACCGGCAGGCGTTGCTGGCGCAACAGCCGCAGGCTGCCGTCCAGGGCCGCGAGCTGCTGATCCGCCGCTTCCAGCACTGGCGCACGTTCGGTGACCGGGATCTCGGCAAAGGCCCGCGCCTCGGCGATCGCCGCCTCCCGCGCCGGGTCGAGCGGCGTCAGGGGACGGTAGATCCAGTCCGGCGCACCCGACAGGATCACCACGCCATACCGGTCCGCCACCGCCAGCGTCCCGCCCGCGTCACGCCAGGTCTCTTGCAGCGGCCGCAGGTCGACCTTGACCACCATTACCGCTGTGCGGTCTGCAATCCGGCCCCGCGAGGACAGGAAATATCCCGGCTTTCCGGTCGTCACCCCGACCGCGTAGAAACGCCCAGCACCGACGCGCATCGCATCGCGGAAATAGGGCCGGAAGGCGTAGTTCTCGCCGACGAAGCTGCCGGCGTCCTGCCAGTTGCTCGACGCCAGCGTCGTGCCGTCGGCATTCAGCAGGAATAACTCGTCGGCGCCAGACTGTTCTGCGGCGACGGCCAGCGCCCGGCTGGCGGCCAGCGTTGCCGTTGCATCCTCGGGCGCGCTGACAGCGGCGCGGATGCGCGGATCTTCGAGCGCCAGCGACGGCAGGTAGCGGAACCGCTCGATCTCCGCTTCGATGGTGCGCGCGGTGAGCACCAGAGACCGGTCCAGCCGCTGTCCGAGAGAGGCCTTCGCCACATGCCATGCGGCAAACCCGGCCACCCCGGCGGCGAGGATCGCGCAGAGCAGAAGAAGGGGCCAGGCGGTCTTGGGGTGCCGGGGTGTCATGGCGTTTACTCTGGCACGGTTGCGGGCCGTGCGGAACGGGTATCGTCGCAGGGCGCGATGCGGATCGGGGCGCCGCGCGTTTCTCCGATCTCGCGGCAGGTGCCATCGGCGCACAGGCGCCAACCGGCGCCCGTGGCCCCCGAGGCGGCGAGCAAAAGCTCCGGCACCCTCTGCCCGCCGTCCGACACCCACCAGCCGTCCCTGAGGTGCGCCTCCGGACCTGGCTCCATCCCCGCCCCCGATCCGCGCAACGCACTGCGGTCGAGCCGCAGGGCGCCGCCGTCAACCGTCCATGTCTCGACCCAGGCGACACGCTCGACCGAATGGGTCCAGTCGAGCGTGAAGCTGGGCTGCGCCAGCGCCAGCACCGCCGCGCCGATGGCAAGGCAAGCGGCACTCATGCCGCCGCCGACCGGCGCCCGCCCAGCCAGATCGTCCCGAAGGTCAGCACCGCAAGGGCAAAGCCGATCTCGTCGGTGAGCGGCAGCGCCGCGATGAGCGTGAAGGCCGCGATCATCGCCAGCGCCCGCACCGGCCAGCCCAACCGGTGGCCCAGCCAGCCGATCACTGCGACGCCCCAAAGCGCGATCGACAGAACCGTCTTCGCGATCACGTAGACGACCGCGGGCCAGAACCCGATGGCCTCGGCCAGCGGTCCGCCCGGCTGCAGCATCAGCACCGGCGTGTAGACCGCCATGAACGGAATGACGAAGCCCGCCGCCGCGACCTTGATCGCCTCCATCGAGATGCGCAGGCCGTTGGCCTTTGCGATGGGCGCCGCGGCAAAGCAGGCGAGCGCCACCGGCGGCGTCAGGTCCGCGAGGATGCCGAAGTAGAAAACGAACATGTGGCTGACGATCAGCGGCACCCCGAGGTCCAGCAGCGCCGGCCCGGCGATGGACGAGGTGATGATGTAGTTGGGGATCGTGGGGATCCCCATGCCGAGGAAGATGCAGGTGATCATGGTCAGCACCAGCGACAGGAACAGGCTTTCCTGCCCGATCGACACGATGAACTGGCCGAATGTGTTGGCCGCACCGGTCAGCGTCATGGTCCCGATGATGACCCCCACCAGCGCGCAGGCCACGCCCACCGGCAGTGCCGTGCGCGCGCCTTCGGCAAGGCTGTCGCGAATGAGGCCCAGCGTCTCCCGCCCGCCTTTCGACACGGCGCACCAGAGGACCAGAACGGCGATGGCGGCAAAGAGCACGTTGGTGCCGAACTGCAGGAAGGCGGCAGTCACGAGACCCAGCCCGATCCAGAACAGCACCCGCAGCGTCGTGGACGGAATGCACAGCACCACCGACCCGCCGAGGATCAGCAGCACCGTCAGCGCAAGTCCGACAGTACCCGCGAACAAGGGCGTGTAACCGCCGAAGAGCAGGTAAATCAGGACGCCCAGCGGCACCAGCAGCATCCAGCCGTCCTTGACCGCCTTCAGAGGCGATGGCAGGCCGTCGCGCGGCAGGCCGCGCAGCGCGTGTTTCCCGGCTTCGAGGTGGACGATCCAGAAGGCCGAGGCGAAATAGAGGATGGCGGGCACCAGTGCGGCCTTCACGACCTCTACATACGGCACGTCCAGCGTCTCGGCCATGATGAAGGCCACGGCGCCCATCACCGGCGGCATGATCTGCCCGCCCATGGAGGCCGTCGATTCGACGCCGCCCGCGAATTCTGCGCGGTAGCCGAAGCGCTTCATCAACGGGATGGTGAACTGTCCGGTGGTCACGACGTTGGCAACGCCCGAGCCCGAGATCGTGCCCATCAGCCCCGACGATACCACCGACACCTTCGCGGCTCCGCCCTGGCGGTGGCCGAAGAGGCCCATCGAGACATCGGTGAAGAGCGTGATCATCCCCGCGCGTTCGAGGAAAGACCCGAACAGGATAAAAAGAAAGATATAGGTCGAGGAGACGTAGATCGGGATGCCGTAGATGCCTTCGGTGCCAAAGGCCATGTGGTCGATCACCTGCTCGAAGGCGTAGCCGCGGTGATTGAGCGGGAACGGCAGGTATTCTCCGAAAAGACAGTAAGCCAGGAACAGACCCGAGATGATCGGCAGCGCGATCCCCATCATCGCATAGGCGGCAGCAAAGACCGTCATTAGCGCCGCGACACCGATGATGATATCCAGGTGCGTCGGCCGGCCGGCGCGCAGGATGAGGTCGCGGTATTCGATCCACTGATAGGCGGCGATCAGCACGCCTACGGCCGCCAGGGTCCAGGCCAGCCCGCGCAGCACGGGACCGGCGTCACGCGCATAGGCGATGAGCGGAAAAGTCAGCGCGATCAGAAAGCCCACGTGCACCGCGCGGGTGATCTGGCTGGGCAGGTCGACGAGATGGGCGGCAGTGGCGATCTGGAAAACGGAAAAGATCACCGCGATCCAGAACAGGAGGCGGCCCACGGCGCTGGCGGGAAAGCTCACGCCATGGGTTTCCGCCGCAACCGGCGGCGCAGCTTGGTCGGTCATGTCGGTCTCCGGGATTTGGCAGGGATACGCGCCGCGCATCGGGGGGGATGCGCGGCGCGGTGTCAGGCCGTGATCAGTTGATCAGGCCCTGCTCGCGGTAGAACCGCTCGGCACCCGGATGCAGCGGCACCGGCATGCCGTCGAGCGCGGTTTCCAGCGCAATCTGCGCCGCGGCCTGGTGCGACGAGGTCAGCGTCTCGATGTTCTCGAACAGCAGCTTGGTCATCTGGTAGGCCAGCTCGTCGGAGACACCTGCGTGGCTCACGAGGTAGTTGGAGATCGCCACGGTCGGCACGTCCGCATCCTGCCCGTCATAGGTTCCGGCGGGGATCGTCGCCGCCTGGTAAGGCGCGCCGAGGGTTTCCGCGATTTCCGCCGGGATCGACACGACCGTGATCGGCACCGAAGACGACAGGTCGCGGATCGACGCCACGCCCAGGCCCGCCGACTGCAACGTCGCGTCGAGCTGGCGGTTCTTCATCAGTTCGACCGATTCGGCGAAGGGCAGGTACTCGGCCTTGCCGAGGTCGTCATAGCCCATGCCTGCGGCGCCGAGGATGGCGCGGGCGTCGAGTTCCGTGCCCGACGCCGGCGCGCCGACCGACAGCCCCTTGCCCGGCAGATCGTCAAGATTTGCGACGCCGCTGTCGGCCAGCGCCACCAGCTGGATGAAGTTCGGATAGATCGCGGCGATGCCGCGCAGCTGGTCTAGCTTTTCGGGGAAACCGGCCTCGGCATCGCCTTCCCAGGCCGCCGCGACGCTGTCGCCCAGGGCAAAGGCGATCTCGCCCCGGCCCTGCTGCAGCAGGTTCAGGTTCTCGACCGATGCCTTGGTGGACTGCACCTGCGTCCGCACCTGGTCGATGTTCTCGGCGTAGATGTTCGCCAGCCCCGCGCCCAGCGGATAATAGACGCCCGACGTGCCGCCGGTCAGCACGTTGACGAAGTTCTGCGCCTGCGCGCCGGTGGCGGCAACCGCAACGACGGATGCAAGAAACGTGCCGCGGAGTGCGGATGTGAAATGGCTCATGGTGTCCTCCCTTGACGTATCGGCCGCCCGGCGGGCGACAGGGCACAACAAGCGCGAGGCGCGGGGGAATCGCAAAGTCTGCGCGCAGCGGCGCGGAAAACAGCGTGCAAGACGTTGCCCGGCTTCGGGCAATCGGTTGCCAGAAACGCGGCACCGCCCTGATTTTAAATCAAATTTCCAAACGGGCCGAAGGCCGGGCCAGCAGCCTCGCCCGACGGGCTTCGGTCACGGTGACGGAACGGCGAAGAGCATGATCCCCGGACGTCGCATCGGTCTTTTCGCGCTGCAGAGACGTTTGCCGGCACAGACCGTGGTCGCGCCGATGCACAGGGGCCAAGGCGTGGTGGCCTGCCCCCGGATCAGGTGTTGAAGAGGAAATGCAGCACGTCGCCGTCCTTGACGGTGTAGGCCTTGCCCTCGGCGCGCATCTTGCCCGCGTCCTTGGCCGCCTGTTCCCCGCCCAGGGTGACGAAATCGTCATAGGCGATGGTCTCGGCGCGGATGAAGCCGCGTTCGAAATCGCCGTGGATGACGCCCGCCGCCTGCGGCGCAAGCGTGCCGCTGCGGATGGTCCAGGCGCGCGCCTCTTTCGGGCCGACGGTGAAATAGGTCTCGAGATGCAGCAGGTCGTAACCCGCGCGGATCAGCCGGTCGAGGCCGGGCTCTTCCAGACCCATTTCCGAGAGGAACATTTCTGCCTCCTCGGCGCCGAGTTGCGCGATCTCCTCCTCGATCTTTGCCGAGATGATGACATGGGAATTGCCCTGGGCGCTGGCCATCTCCGCCACCGCCTTGGAATGCGCGTTGCCGGTGGCCGACTGGTCCTCGGCGACATTGCAGACGTAAAGAACCGGTTTGGCGGTCAGCAGCTGCAGCATCTTCCACGCCTTGGCGTCCTCGGCATCCACCTCGACAGTACGCGCCGGCTTGCCCTCTTCCAGCGCAGCCATGGCGGCCTTGAGCAGACGCTCCTGCTGGACCGCCTCCTTGTCGCCGCCGCGCACCTTGCGCACGAGGCCCTGCAGGCGCTTTTCGATGCTTTCGATATCGGCGATCATCAGCTCGGTCTCGATCGTGTCGGCATCGGCCACCGGATCGACGCGGCCCTCGACATGGGTGACGTCGCCATCCTCGAAACAGCGCAGTACATGGGCGATGGCGTCGACCTCGCGGATGTTGGCCAGGAACTGGTTGCCCAGCCCCTCGCCCTTGGACGCACCTTTGACGAGGCCCGCGATGTCCACGAAGGTCATGCGCGTCGGAATAATCTGCTTGGACTTGGCGATGCCCGCCAATTTATCAAGCCGCTTGTCCGGCACCGCGACGTCGCCCACGTTGGGCTCGATCGTGCAGAACGGGAAGTTCGCCGCCTGCGCCGCGGCGGTGCGGGTGAGCGCATTGAACAGCGTCGATTTGCCGACGTTGGGCAGACCCACGATTCCCATCTTGAAGCCCATGACGCTCTCCTTCAGCCGCGTTTCGATCCGTGTCTAGTGGGGGTCCGTGGCGGGTGCAAGGTGCCCCGCATGCTGGCCCCGCATCCCCGGCAGTGCCTGCCCCCAGAACCGCCAGAGCATCGCCAGCGCCGCCAGGGTCAGGCCGAAGACGAGCCCCAGCCAGATGCCGACGGCCTCGCCGCCGAGCACGAAGCCGAAGACGTAGGAGGCCGGGATGCCGACGCCCCAGTAGGCGGCAATGGCCATGATCATCGGCACCCGCGTATCCTGCATGCCGCGCAGGATGCCCAGTGCCACCACCTGCGCGCCGTCGACAAGCTGGAACAGCGCCGCCACGGCCAAGAGCGTCACACCAGTGGCGACGATGGCATCGCGCGCCGGATCGGCGGGGTCGATGAAGGCGCCGACCAGAAGATGCGGCAGGGTCAGGAACAAAGCGATGGTCATCAGCGACATGGCCAGCGACAGGCCCAGCACGGTCCGCGCACCGCGCGCCAGATGCTCGGGGTCGTTCCGGCCCAGCGCGTTGCCGGCACGGATCGTGGCAACGTTGCCGAAGCCCAGGTGCACCATGAAGGTGGCCGAAGCGGTCTGCAGCGCGATGCCA
>Ga0114905_1000712_pt1 | contig 20048 bp, 18 predicted proteins | sample MalvireepMed_b05_FD_83499 | JGI IMG/M metagenome (GOLD analysis project Ga0114905, IMG submission 83499) | Marine viral communities from the Global Malaspina Expedition - Malaspina viral metaG DeepMed_b05 | ecosystem: Environmental > Aquatic > Marine > Oceanic | place: Mediterranean Sea...
CGCACAGCTTACGGCAGAGTGGCAGGCGCATCTGGAGACGTAACATGTTATTTTCACTAGAAGGACAGAAGGCGCTCATCGTCGGCATCGCCAACGAGCATTCCATCGCCTGGGGCTGCGCCAAGGCTTTGCGCGAACAGGGCGCCGATCTCGCGATCACCTATCTCAACGCCAAGGCCGAGCCGCATGTGCGCCCCCTTGCCGAGGAGCTGGGCGCCGAGATCATCCTGCCGCTCGACGTGAGCCAGCCCGGCCAGCTCGAGGCGGTGTTCGACGAGATCACCGCCCGCTGGGGCCGGCTCGACACGCTGGTGCACTCCATCGCCTTCGCGCCGCGCGACGACCTGCATGGGCGCGTCGTCGACTGCTCGGCCGAGGGCTTCACCATGGCGATGGATGTTTCGGTGCATTCCTTCCTGCGCATGATCCGGCTGGCCGAGCCGTTGATGCACGAGGGCGGCACCTGTCTCACCGTGTCGTTCTTCGGCTCGGTGCGGGTGGTGAAGGATTACAACATGATGGGGCCGGTCAAGGCGGCGCTGGAAAGCGCCGTGCGCTACATTGCCGCCGAGCTCGGCGAGAAGGGCATCTCGGTGCATGCGCTGTCGCCCGGCCCGCTCAAGACCCGCGCCGCCAGCGGCATCAGCCATTTCGACGAGATGCTCAACGCCGCCGCCGCGCGCGCACCGATGCACGTTCTGGCGAGCATCGAGGATGTGGGCGGCATGGCGGCCTTCCTCGCCTCGCCGCAGGCCCGCAACCTGACCGGCGGCGTGCACGAGATCGACGGCGGATATTCGATCATTGCCTGAGACGGTGCCGCCTCAGACCAGACGCGAGCAACGGCGCCTAAAGCATGGCCGCTCCACGCAAAACGGGGTGGTCGTCTTATCCCCGAGGGGTAAGATGCGGGCAACGCCGAGCGCCCGCGGCGCGACCCCCGCGCCATGCCGGACCCTGACGCCCATGGACCAGACAGAAAGGTGCCCGCTGCCATGACCAAGACCCCTGTCGCCCTCACGCTGAACGCGGGCTCGTCCTCGCTCAAGTTCGCCCTCTACGACATCTCCGGCGCGCCGGTGGAGCTGGCCTCGGGACTGGTGGACTCGATCGGCGCCACGCCCCGGCTGAAGGCCGATTTCGGCGCCGCAGCCCCGTCCCTCAAGCGCGACCTGACCGCCGCCGAGGCGCGTGACCATGTCAGCGCCCTCAACACCGCACTCGGTGAGCTGCGGCAGAAATTTCCCGACGCGAAAGCCTCGGTGGTCGGCCACCGCGTGGTGCATGGCGGCCCGGTCTATTCCGAGCCGGTGGAGATCACCTCCGACGTGCTCGAGGAGCTGCGCCGCTTTTCGCCTTTCGCGCCGATCCACCAGCCGCACAACCTCGCGGGCGTGGAGGCCGCCATGGCCGCCTTCCCCGACGCGCTGCAGGTGGCCTGCTTCGACACAGCCTTCCATCGCAGCCACCCCAAGGTGAACGACGTCTTTGCCCTGCCCCGCGCGTATTACGACAAGGGCGTTCGGCGCTACGGCTTCCACGGGCTGAGCTATGATTACATCTCGGGCGAGTTGAAGCGGCTCGCGCCTCTGGTGCATGACGGGCGGGTGATCGTGGCGCATCTGGGCAACGGCGCCTCGATGTGCGGCATGATCGGCGGGCATTCCATCGCCTCGACCATGGGCTTCACCGCGCTCGACGGGCTTCCGATGGGCACCAGAACGGGCCAGATCGACCCGGGCGTGATCTTCTATCTGGTCCAGCAGGAAGGCATGAGCATCGACGAGGTGCGGCAGCTCTTCTACTCGAAATCCGGTCTTCTGGGGCTGTCTGGCCTGTCGAACGACATGCGCACGCTCGAGGCCGCGGGCACCGTCGAGGCCAACGAGGCGATCGACTATTTCGTCTTCCGCATCCGCCGCGAGCTGGGCGGTCTGGCCGCCGCGCTCGGCGGGCTCGACGCGCTGGTCTTCTGCGGCGGCATCGGAGAGAACTCGCGGCTGATCCGCGAGCGGGTCTGCGAGGGGATGGGCTGGATCGGGCTGGAGCTGGACCGCGAGCGCAACGCCCGCAACGACACCCTGATCTCCACCGAGATGAGCCGGGCGCGGATCCTCGTGGTGCCCACCAACGAGGAGCTGGTCATTGCCCGGGCCGGCAAACGGCTGCTCGAAAGCGCCGCGTGAGGCCTGAGGCCGGGAGCGCGTCGCCCGCGCACCTCAGCGTCGTTCAGAGCGCAAGGGCGGCGGCGCGGGCGATCTCGGGGATCTGCGAGCGGGCCACGCTGATATCCGCAAGCTCGCGATCCGAGCAGCGGGTCAGTTCGTCATAGATGCGGGCATATTCGTTGCGGCGCGCGTTCCAGTGCCTCACTGCGGCGACGGCGTTGTGGAACGGGGCGGCAAGCCCGTAATGCATGGAATGTTCGGTCACATGAGCCATGTGTCTGTCCTCTCTGTCATGAATGTCAGGTCAGGGCGTGGCTGGCTCACAGCGGAGCAGCGCGTCGCCCTGATGCCTTTCATATCGGGGCACGAGGACAATCGAACAACGTGCAGATGCGGGACCCCGTCATGCAAGCGCCTCATGCCGGACTGGATCTCGTGCCGGCAGAACAGAAAATGACAAAGCGTTAAACTTTTTCGGGAACCTATCGACCTTCCTTGCGTTTAAAGCACTTGGGACGACAGGTATCTTGAAGGCAATCCGAACTTGACCACGACAGCTCCGAGCGCAGAGCGTCTTGCCGACTGCGCGCCGACCTTCCGCCACGTCATCCGGCGGGACACGAAATCCGAGCACGACGCGCTCGAAGCGCAGTTCGCGCCCTTCATGACCGCGCCCGAGCGACATCTCTCCTGGTTCCTCGCCACGCAGTACGCAGCCCTTGGCGCGCTGCTGGCCAGCCGCCCGGTGGAGGCAGAACGCATGCTCTCCGGGCTTTTGCTGACCGAGCTTGTCGGCCGGCTGCGCTTTGATCTCGAGAACCGTGGCGTCATCGCCCCCGCGATCACGGGCGCAAAGACGCCCCTCGACAGCGTGGCCATCGACTATCTCGTGCTGGGCTCGCGGCTTGGCACCGAGACCATGCGCCGCCGGCTCTTTGCGCACCACCAGCGCGAGGCGATCCCGCAATATTTCCTGATCGGCACGATGCCGGAGCTCTGGCAGCGCCACTGCGCCGAGCTCAACAGCATCGACGTCGGCTCCGACCGCGCGACGGCGGTCGTTCAAGACACCAAGGCAGGCTTCGCGATCTTCGCACACGCGGGCCTTACCCAGGCATGAAGACGAGAGATACCATCCTATGACGACTACGCCGCCGTTCCCTGCCCCGCAGCGGACCGTGGATCTGACCGACTGCGACCGCGAGCCCATCCACCAGCTTGGACGGGTGCAGTCCTATGGTGCTTTGCTGGCGCTGTCGACGGACTGGATCGTGCAGCATACGTCGGAGAATCTCGAAGCGATCCTCGGCATCCCCGCCGAGGCGGCGCTCGGCCGCCCGCTGCACGAGCTCATCGTGTCGGACGGCTTCGACCGCATCCGCCAGAACCTGCGCGTGGTCGAGCTTCACGATGGCGTGCTGCGGCTGTTCAACGTGACGATGCAGGCCAGCGGCAAGGCCTTCGACGTTTCGGTGCACGGCTCGGGCCGCCACCTGATCATCGAGTTCGAACCGAAGCTCGCCAGCCGCGGTCGCGACGTTCTGGCCGAGGTCTACCCGCAGATATCGTCGCTCAGCCGCAACCGCGATCTGCGCTCGCTGACCCGCGCCGCGGCGCGCGGCCTGCAGGGGCTGTGCGGCTTCGACAGCGTCATGGTCTACCAGTTCCAGCCGGACCAGTCGGGCAAGGTGGTGGCCGAGGTGCGCAAGGACGGGCAGTCGAAATATGACGGGCTGATGTTCCCGGCCTCCGACATCCCGGTGCAGGCCCGCGCGCTCTACAAGCGTTCGCTGCTGCGGCTGATCTCGGACGTCAACGATCCCGGCAGCCCGATCCTGCCGGGCACCACGCTGGACGGCCAGCCGCTCGACCTGTCGCTGGCGGTGACGCGCTCGGTCTCGCCGATCCATATCGAGTACCTGAAAAACATGGGGGTCGAGGCCTCGATGTCGGTCTCGATCATGAAGGATGGCGAGCTCTGGGGCCTCTTTGCCTGCCACCATCACAGCCCGCGCTATATCGAGTACGAGCGCCGCACCGCGCTCGAGATGTTCGCGCACATGTTCTCTTACGAGCTGTCGCGCTTCGAGGACCAGCAGCGCAAGAAGGTCGAGGACGAAACCAGCCGCCTGCAGACCTTGCTGATGGGCCACATGGCCGATGGCCGCAAGGTCGCCGATAGCCTGCTGTCGATCTCAGAGGACATCGCCTCGGTGATCCCGCATGACGGCGCGGTGCTGTACGAGAACGACGCATTCCACGCCACCGGCACCGTCCCCACCGAGGAAGAGTTCCGCGGCATCGCCCGCTTCCTCGACCGCTCGATCGGCGCAGGCGTGTTCCACACCGACCATATCGGCCGCTATCTCGAGGCCGCGCGCGACTACCCGCAGCGCGCCGCGGGGCTGATGGCGATCCCGATCTCAAAACGGCCGCGCGACTACCTCGTGCTGTTCCGCAAGCAGATCCACGAAACAGTTGCCTGGGCCGGCGACCCGACCAAGCCGGTGAGCGTTGGCCCCAATGGCCACCGCCTCACCCCGCGCCAAAGCTTCGAGGTCTGGCGCGAGACGGTGGAGGGCCGCAGCCTGCCCTGGTCGCCGGAGCAGCAGCACGCCGCCGAAAAGCTGCGCACCATCCTGCTCGAGGTCTATCTCAAGGTGCTCGACGCCTCCGAGGCCGAGCGCAAGCGCGCACACGAGCAGCAGCAGCTGCTGATCTCGGAACTGAACCACCGCGTGCGCAACATCCTCAACCTGATGCGCGGGTTGCTGTCGCAGTCGCGCGCCTCGTCGGACACGCTCGAGGGCTTCACCGACAATCTCGATGGCCGCATCCAGTCGCTGGCCCGCGCCCATGACCAGCTGACCTCGGAACAGTGGGAGCCGGCCTCGCTCAAGAGCCTGATCCAGTGCGAGTTCGCCGCATACGCCTCGGACAAGTCGGCGCGGGTTCAGATCACCGGCCCCGACGCGATGATCGCCCCCAGCGCCTATACGACGATGGCGCTGGTGCTGCACGAGATGGCCACCAACTCGATCAAGTACGGTGCGCTTTGCGACCAGAGCGGCACAGTCGAGGTGCGTCTTTCCGAGGACAGCAGCGGCGGGCTTCTGATCGACTGGGCCGAACGCGGCGGCCCGCCGGTGACCCCGCCCAAGCGCCGCGGCTTCGGCACCACCATCATCGAGGGCTCGATCCCTCACGAGCTCAGGGGCGATGCCGAGGTGTCGTACAAGGTCACCGGGCTCGAGGCGCATTTCCGCCTGCCGCCGACGGTGATCTCGCAGATCGTGGCCGAGCGTAGCACGCCCGCCGCGCCGTCCCCCGCCGCGGCCGCCAAGACCGGCGGCGAGGTGCGTCTCAGCGGTCAGGGCATGGTGCTCGAGGACTCGCTGATCATCGCCATGGACGCTGCCGCCTCGCTCGAGGATCTCGGCGCCTCCAAGGTCGAAATCCTGTCCTCGGTGCCCGAAGCGCTGCGCTGGCTCGACAAGAACCCGGTCGATTTCGCCATCCTCGATGTCAATCTCGGCGAGGAGCAATCCCTGCCGGTGGCCCGCCGCCTGCATGAGATGGGCGTGCCCTTCGTGCTCGCCACGGGGTACGGCTCGGCCGAGGAACTGGTCGCGACCTACCCGCCCTGCACCATCGTGCAGAAGCCGTTCACCTCGACCTCGCTGGAGGAGGCGCTGCGGCAAGCCATGGGCGGCGCCTGAATTCCTTCAGAAAGACCAGATTGTTATTCCGCATCTTCGTCGGAATCGCCTATACTGACACCCGCAAAAGTTGTTCGGAGGAGCGGCGGGATGATGATCAGTGGTGATCAGATGAGTTTTCAGGCTCTCACGCTCATGCAGGGCCATCTCGCGGAGCGTTCGGCTTTCTGCGCCAAGGTAATCGACCGCGACGGCAAGGTCGTCGGCATCAACCGCCGCGGGCTCGACATGCTCGGCATCGAGAGCGAGGAGGTCTGCGGCAAGGTCTGGCTCGACTTCTGGCAGGGAGACGCGGCCATCAAGGCGCAGGATGCCTTGGCGGCCGCCTTCGCGGGGCGCCCTGGCGTCTTCACCGCCGATGTCTGCAGCGTCGGGACCCACACGGTCTGGGAGATCGAGATCCTGCCGCTCGAGCTTGAGAACGACGAGGTGCGCTCGGTTCTCGCCCTCTCGGTCGATATGTCCCGCAGGGCCGAGCAGGCCCGCAGCGGGCTGCTCGAGTCGCTGAACGAAACCCTGCACGCGATGGCCAATATTGCCACGGTCAGCCAAGCGAGTGCGCGGATGCTGCCACGTGCCACCGATGAGCAGATCATCTCGGAGATCGCATCCGAGCTGTCACAGGCCGCGCGCCGGGCACAGGACGCCATCTCGGAGCTGCGCGGCGCGCTCACCGGCGGCAGCGTCGCGCAAACCGAACGCTGATCGTTACTTCGGATACATGAAGGTCAGCGTGACCCGCGCGCCCCAGCCCTCGGGGCCGTTGTCGGGCGCGTCGGCCCAGTAACGCACCCCCGCGCCGATGCTCACCGGCGTGCCGCCGATGGCCGTGACCTTCGAGACGTTGAAATTGATCGGCAAGGACGTCTGCTCACTGACCCAGTCATAGGTCATTTCTGAATTGAGCGTCGCCGACCAGCCTCCGTCGAAGCCGTAGGTGGCAAAGGGCTGGAAGAAGGTGCTGTCGATTTCGGTGGCATCCTCCCCGCCCCCCACATCCCAGATGTGGTTGACCAGCGTGCCGAAGGTCCACGGACCGGCCTGCTTGAGCCCGACCGCGGTCAGGCCCGCGCCGAACTGGTCGGCGCTGAACGCCTCCGAACCGGTGGGCAGCAGGAAGACCGGGCCCACGCCCCAGATCAGCCCGCCGGCGGTTGGCGCCTTGGGCGAGAAGAAGAAGCTCTGTACGATGTCGCCATAGCCCTTCTGCGTCGTGCCGGGGGACACGTCGGTCTGGCTGATGGCCGGGATGATGGTCCGCGACACAAGATTCCAGTCCTCCGTGAGCGAGATCGGGATCACCGGCTGGATGTTCAGCGTGTAACGGCTGCCCTCGTCATCGGCCCCAAACCCCTCGTCGTAATTGAGCTGGAACGGCAGGCTGTAGAGGTTGGCGATCGGGTTGGCGAGCTGGCGGGCCAGGTCATCGGCGTCCTGCGCGGCAACCGCGGCAGGCATCAGTACGGCGGCGGCAGTACTGGCGGCGATATATTTGAACAGTGCTTGTTGCATGGTCTCACCCTCGATAGGCGCGGGACGCCGGCGCGCGCGGTGCATCGACAATGGCACAAGCTTATCTCCGGACCATGATCCGACGAAGGGGAGGGATTCGAGGAACGGCGAAGCGGTGCAAATTTATCGCGCTTAAGTTGTGCCTGCCCAAGACGCCGGCCCGTCTCGGCGCACCTCCCCTGCCCATTCCCCGTGCCCCGCAACTCGTCATCAGATCTCCCTTCGGGCGGGTGACAGGGCCAGCTCGCTGACGTATTGAGGGGTGCGGATGACGGGCAAGGGCAGCGAAGATGACGGCGATACGGATCGAGCGCGAGATCACGCTGCCGGACGATCTGCGGGTTGCGCGGGCGCGCAGCGCGCCGCATCTCGGGCCGCGCCTGCTGTTCTTCAGTGGTGGCAGCGCGCTCAACGGCATCTCGCGCCAGCTCAAACGCTATACCTTCAACTCGGCGCACCTCATCACCCCGTTCGACAGCGGCGGCAGCAGCCAGGTGCTGCGCGAGGCCTTCGGCATGCCGGCAGTGGGCGACCTGCGCAGCCGCCTGATGGCGCTGGCCGACGAAACCGTGCTGGGCCAGCCCGACGTCTACGCGCTCTTCAACCACCGGCTGCGCTCCGATGCCCCGCAAACGCTGCTGCGCGCCGAGGTCGACGAGATGGTCGCGGGCAAACACCCGCTGATTTCCGCCATTTCCCAACCGATGCGCAAGCTCATCCGCACCAGCCTGCGCAGCTTCGCCGAAGCCGTGCCCGAAGGCTTCGACTATCGCCATGCCAGCATCGGCAACCTGATCCTTGCCGGGGGCTATCTGCGCAACGAGCGCGCGCTCGAGCCGGTGCTGTTCCTGATGTCCAAGATGGTCGATGTGCGCGGCACCGTGCGCGCCGTGGTCGATGCCAATCTGCAGCTCGGCGCCGAGCTTGCCGACGGACGGCGCGTGATCGGCCAGCGGGCGATCAGCGGCAAGGAGGTCGCGCCGCTCGACAGCCCGATCCGGCGTTGTTTCCTGAGCGACGGCGCCCAGGAGCTGGCCCCGTCGGAGGTCACGCTGCCCAAGCGCAACCGCAAGCTCATCGGTCAGGCGGAGTTGATCTGCTACCCTCCGGGCAGCCTCTATTCCAGCGTCATCGCCAACCTGCTGCCCGCCGGCACCGGCACCGCCATCGCCGCGCGGCACGTGCCCAAGGTCTACCTGCCGAGCCTTGGTCGCGACCCGGAGGCGCTTGGCCACCGGCTTGCCGATCAGGTGGCGGCGCTTCTGGCCCCGCTGCGCGCCGATGCCGGAGACGAGCTGGAGCCGACACGCTTCCTCACCCACGTGATCTGCGACAGCAGCGTGCCCAAGGCCGACTGCACGGCAGTGACCAAGCGCTTCGGCATTCCCTGCCTTCGCCTGCCCCTGCGCCGCCCGGATGACGAGAAATACGACGCGCAGCGCGTGGCCGAGGTTCTGGTCTCGCTCGACTGAGCGACCGGGCGCGACGGCCAAGATTTTTCGTACGAAAAATCTTGGCCCCCTGCCCTCAACGCTGTGCGCTTTCCCAGTTCGGGTTGATCCAAGGCGCATCGTTCTTCGGCGGCAATGGGGCGCGGCCGAGAATGTGGTCGCTGGCCTTCTCGCCCACCATGATCGACGGCGCGTTGAGGTTGCCATTGGTGATGCGCGGGAAGATCGAGCTGTCGGCCAGCCGCAAACCCTCGACGCCGATCACCCGGGTCTCGGGATCGACCACCGCCATCGGGTCGTCGCGCCGCCCGATGCGGGCGGTGCCGCAGGGGTGATAGGCGCTCTCGACATGCTGGCGGATGAAGTCGTTCAGCTCGTCATCGCTCTGCACATCCGCGCCGGGCTGGATCTCGTGCTTGTAGTAGGGCTTGAACGCGTCCTGCGCAAAGATCTCCCGCGTGAGGCGGATGCACTTGCGGAAATCCGACCAGTCCTTCTCGTGCGCCATGTAGTTGAACAGGATGCGCGGCGCGTCCTTCGGGTCCGACGAGCGCAGGGTGACCTCGCCGCGCGACGGGCTGCGCATCGGGCCGACATGGGCCTGAAAGCCATGGCCCTCGGCGGCCACCTGGCCGTCGTAGCGCACCGCGATGGGCAGGAAGTGGTACTGGATGTCGGGATAGTCGACGCCCGCCTGCGAGCGGATGAAGCCCGCGCTCTCGAATTGGTTCGTGGCGCCCGGGCCGGTCTTGGTGAACAGCCAGCGCGCGCCGACATAGGCCTTGCCGAGCAGGTTCCAGTACTTGAACAGGCTCACCGGCTGGCTCGCCGCCGCCTGGATGTAGAGCTCGAGGTGGTCCTGCAGGTTCTGGCCGACGCCGAGGCGGTCGGCGACCACCTCGATGCCATGCTCGGCCAGATGCGCTGCCGGGCCGATGCCCGAGAGCATCAGGAGCTTGGGCGAGTTCAGCGACGAGGCGGCGAGGATCACCTCGGCCTCGGCGCGGATCACCTCGATCCTGCCATCACGCTCGACCTCGACACCGACGGCCCGGCCCTCCTCGATCACCACGCGACGCGCGAAAGCGCGCACCAGATCGCAGTTCTCGCGCTTGAGGGCCGGGCGCAGATAGGCCTTGGCCGCCGAGAAGCGCTCGCCCTGCCACACGGTCATGTCATAGGGACCGAAGCCCTCCTGCTGGTGGCCGTTGTAATCGGGGGTGACCGGATAGCCCGCCTCGCGGCCGGCCTCGACGAAGGCCCGGGTCAGCGGGTTGTCGCGCCGCCCGCGGCTCACGTGCAGCGGGCCGTCGGTGCCGCGCCACGCCGGGTCGCCGCCATGACCGCCATCGTGCCAGTTTTCCTGCCGCTGGTAGTACGGCAGAACGTCGGCATAGCCCCAGCCATCGGCCCCCTGATCGCGCCAGTGATCGAAATCGCGCGCGTGGCCGCGCACGTAGATCATGCCGTTGATCGAGGACGACCCGCCGACAACCTTGCCACGCGGCGTGGCGAGGCGGCGGCCGCCGAGATGCGGCTCGGGCTCGGACTGGAAGCCCCAGTCATAGCGCTTCATGTTCATCGGGTAGCTGAGCGCACCGGGCATCTGGATCAGCGGACCGGCATCGGTGCCGCCATGCTCGATGACGAGCACGCGCTTGCCCGCCTCGGCCAGCCGGTAGGCCATGGCGCAGCCGGCGCTGCCGGCCCCCACGATGACGTATTCGGCTTGCATCAGAACGGTGCCTCCACGTCGCCCATGCGGACATAGACGGATTTCATCTGGCTCCAGTGGTCGATCGCGGCCTTGGAATTCTCGCGCCCCACGCCCGACATCTTCACGCCGCCGAACGGCGCCTCGACCGGCGCGTCGTTGTACGAGTTGATGAAGCAGCTGCCGGCGCGCAGCTGGCCGATCACCCGGTGACCGCGGCTGAGATCCGAGGTGAACACGCCTGCGGACAGGCCGTACTCGGTGGCATTGGCGCGGGCGATGGCCTCGTCCTCGGTGTCGAAATCGAGCACGCTCATCACCGGGCCGAAGATCTCTTCGCGCGCGATGGTCATGTCGTCGGTGACATCGGCAAATACCGTGGGCTCGAGATACCAGCCGTCGCGATCCAGCCGCTTGCCACCGGTGACGAGCCGGGCGCCCTCGGCGATGCCCTTTTCGATGAAGCCCTGCACGATGGTCATCTGCCGCTCGGAGACCATCGGGCCGAAGCTCGTTGTCTCGTCGAGCGGATCGCCGATCACGGCGCCCTTCAGACGCTCGCTCAGGCGGGCGAGGAAAGCCTCCTTGATGCCCTTCTGCACGAAGACGCGGGTGCCGTTCGAGCAGATCTGGCCGGAGGAATAGAAGTTGCCGAGGATCGCGCCGCTCACGGCGTTGTCGATATCGGCATCATCGAACACGAGCATGGGAGACTTGCCGCCAAGCTCCATGGTGACATGCTTCATGCCATCCGCGGCGGCGGCGTAGACGCGGCGCCCGGTCGGCACCGAGCCGGTGAGCGAGACCTTGGCCACGCGCGGATCGGTGACCAGCGAGGCACCGACCTCGCCCATGCCCTGCACCACGTTGAACAGGCCCGCCGGTGCGCCCGCCTCGGTCAGGATCTCGGCCACCTTGAGGGCGCAAAGCGGCGTGGTTTCGGAGGGCTTGAACACCATCGCGTTGCCGCAGGCCAGCGCCGGCGCGGCCTTCCAGCAGGCGATCTGCGTGGGGTAATTCCACGCACCGATGCCGACGCAGACGCCGAGCGGTTCGCGGATGGTATAGACCCAGTCCTCGCCCAGCGGGATATGCTCGCCGGTGAGGCTCGCGGCGAGGCCGCCGAAATACTCGAGCGCGTCCGAGCCAGAGGTGGCGTCGGCCACGAGGGTCTCCTGCAGCGGCTTGCCGGTGTCGTAGGTCTCGAGAACCGACAGGTCGTGGTTGCGCTCGCGCATGATCGCCGCGGCGCGGGTCAGCACCCTGCCCCGCTCGCGCGGGGAGAGCTTGGCCCATTCTGCCTGCGCCTTCTCGGCGGCTGCGAGCGCCTGATCGACGATCGCAGGCGTTGCGGCGTGCAGCGTCGCGATGCGCGCGCCAGTGGCGGCATAGATCACCGGGATCTCGGCGCCGGCAGTGTCCTCCACATAGGCGCCGTCAATATAGTGGCTGCCCGCGGGCTGAATGTCGTATGTCATCGGTCTTTCCTTGTCGTCAGGTCATTCGCCGCGCGGGTAGCGGGCGTTTTCCTCGACCACGTTCAAATCCATGTGGTTGCGCATGTAGCGGTCGCTGGCCTTCTGCAGCGGCTGGTAATCCCACGGGTAATAGGCGCCGTTGCGCAGGCTTTCGTAGACCACCCAGCGCTTGGCCTGGCTCTTGCGGACCTCGGCATCGAAGCGCTCCAGATCCCAGCGCGCGTCGGCCATCTCCCGGAACCGTGCCAGCGTCTCGGCATGGGCCGGATCCCCGGCGAGGTTGTTGAGCTCGTGCGGGTCGCTCGCGAGGTCGAACAGCTGTTCGGGGTCGAGCTCGCAGCGGGTGTATTTCCAGTCGCCCTCGCGCAGCGCGACGAGCGGCGCATAGGAGGCCTCGGCGGCATACTCGATCGCCACCGGCCCGCGCGGCGCGCCATTGGCGACCGGCACCAGCGTCTCGCCGGCGGTCCAGGGCATGACCTCGTCCATGCTGACGCCGGCGAGATCGCAGACCGTCGGGCAGACGTCGATATTGCTGACCGGCATCTCGCTCAGACCGGGCTCGAGCCCCGGCGCCGAGATCATCATCGGCACGCGCGCGGAGCCTTCGAAGAAGCTCATCTTGAACCACAACCCACGCTCGCCCAGCATGTCGCCGTGATCCGAGACGAAGAGGATGATGGTGTCCTGATCCTGCCGCGTGCCTTCCAGCGCCTCGAGGATCTCGCCGATCTTGTCGTCGAGATAGGAGATGTTGGCGAAATAGGCCCGGCGCGAGCGGCGGATGTCGTCTTCGGTGATGTCGAAGCTGCGCCAGTCATTGGCATCGAAGATGCGCTTGGAGTGCTTGTCCTGGTTCTCGTAGCCGAGATCACCGACCTCGGGCAGCAGGTGCTCGCAATTCTCGTAGAGGTCCCAGTACTTGCGCCGCGCGACATAGGGGTCGTGCGGGTGCGTGAAGCTCACCGTCAGGCACCACGGGCGGTCATCCTTGCGACGGCCAAGATCATAGACCTTGCGGGTGGCGTGGTAGGCCACCTCGTCGTCATATTCCATCTGGTTGGAGATCTCGGCCACGCCCGAGCCGGTGACCGAGCCCATGTTGTGATACCACCAGTCGATGCGCTCGCCGGGCTTGCGGTAGTCGGGCGTCCAGCCGAAATCGGCCGGGTAGATGTCGGTGGTCAGGCGCTCCTCGAAGCCGTGCATCTGGTCGGGACCTACGAAATGCATCTTGCCCGACAGGCAGGTGTGATACCCTGCCCGGCGAAGATGGTGGGCGTAGGTCGGCAGATCGGAGGGGAACTCGGCCGCGTTGTCGTAAACACCGGTGACCGAGGGCAGCTCGCCCGACATGAAGCTCGCCCGCCCCGGCGCGCAGAGCGGCGAGGCGGTGTAGCAGTTGCGGAACCGCACCGAGCGTTCGGCCAGCTTCTTGAGGTTGGGGGTGTGCAGCCAGTCGGCGGGACCGTCCGGAAACAGGGTGCCGTTGAGCTGGTCCACCATCAGGATGAGGATGTTCGGTCGGGTCATGCGAGGGCCTTCAATTCGTTGTTCAGTGCGGCGAGCACGTGGGCCGAGGCGTTCTGCTCGGGCTCGTTGGAGGGGAAATGCGCGTAGCGCAGGTAGATCCCGTCGATCAGCGCCGCGATGCGTCGGGCGATCCCGGGCGCTGCGGCGTCGCCCGCGAGCGGCCGCAGGTCGCGTGTCAGGTTCGAGTGCAACCGTCTGTGATAGACCACCAGAAGCCGCTGGGCCTCGGAGGAGCGATGGGCGAGAACGTAGAAATTCAGCCACGCGGCAATGACGTCGTGACTGAAGTTCGACTCGCTGAAGCTGGCACGAATCACGGCTTCGAGCCGATCGCGATGCGATTCCACGCCGTTCAATGCGGCCCGAACGTCTCGCCCATAGGATGAAAGGATGTGCCGCATCGAGGCCAGAAACAGCCGGTCCTTGTCGCCGAAATAGTGAAACGCCAGCGCCGGAGAGACGCCTGCGCGCTTGGCGATCTGGCCGACGGTGACCGACAGCGTACCGGTGGCACCGATCTCGTGGATCGTTGCCTCTATAAGTTGCGTTCGACGGTGTGCCTGCGCGGACATCGCGGGCCTTTCTCAGAAAAAGGGTTGCAATGCTCAGATAATCAGGCACTGTTTGACTGGTCAATCAATAAAACGCGCAACCAAAAGCACAGGGGAAACTACATGAAACTCCGCACAGCAATCTCGGCCATCGCACTCACTGCCGCGGGCGCGGGCGCGGCCTTCGCCGACTGCGACGCCGTCTCGATGTCCGACGTGGGCTGGACCGACATCACCACCACCACCGCAACCGCCAAGCACGTGCTCGAGGGCCTCGGCTACGACGTGGACGTGAAGGTCCTGTCGGTGCCGGTGACCTTCGCCTCGCTGGAAAGCGATGACGTGGACGTGTTCCTCGGCAACTGGATGCCGGCGCAGACCAGCGCGATCACGCCCTACCTCGACAGCGGCGAGATCGAGCAGATCAACGTCAACCTCGAGGGCACCAAGTACACGCTCGCGACCCCGACCTACGCCTACGAGGCCGGACTGCAGAGCTATGAGGACATCGCCAAGTTCGCCGATGAGCTTGACGAGAAGATCTACGGCATCGAGCCGGGCAACGAGGGCAACGCCTATCTCGTGAGCCTGACCGAGGAAGACAAGTTCGGCCTTGGCGAGTTCGACGTGGTCGAAAGCTCCGAGCAGGGCATGCTGGCGCAGGTCGCCCGCTACTACAAGGACGAGGAACCGGTCGTCTTCCTCGGCTGGGAACCGCACCCGATGAACGCCAATTTCGACCTGAAGTACCTGCCCGGCGGCGAGGACTTCTTCGGCGGCGAAGGCGTGGTGCACACCGTGACCCGCGCCGGGTTCTCGGAAGAGTGCCCGAACCTCGGCACGCTGTTCTCGAACATGGATTTTACCCTCGACATGGAAAACATGATCATGGGTCAGATCCTCGACGACGGCGCCGATCCGGCCGACGCCACCGAAGCGTGGCTGAAGGACAATGTCGACGTTCTCGACACCTGGCTCGACGGCGTGACCACCGTTGACGGTGGCGATGCGGTCGCCGCGGTGAAGGGCCATCTGGGGATGTAAGGCCTTTGCGCCGTCCGCGCGACCGCGCGCGGGCGGCGCCCCTGCCCCGGCCCTCTGACTGACGGGCCTCGCAAGCTTCAAGAATAAAACCCAAGGGGGACCCGGCGCCGTGCAGTGGCTGACCGATTACAAGATTCCCGTAGGCGACGCGGCCAGTGCCGTCTTCGAATGGGTTCGGGACAACGGCGAAGTTGTCCTTGATGCCCTCTCCACCTTCATGGAAGCGATGATCGACGCGATCCTCTGGATCCTGCAGGAGCCGCCCGAGCTCATCGTCATCCTCGCCTTCGTCGCCATCACCTACGCGCTTCAGCGCAACTGGAAGACCGCGCTGTTCGTGTTCGCGGGCTTCCTCTTCATCCTCAACCAGGACTACTGGGAGGAGACCACCGAAAGCCTGACGCTGGTGCTCTCGTCCTGCCTCGTCTGCATGGCCATCGGCGTGCCGATCGGCATCTACGCGGCGCACCGGCCCAAGGTCTACACCTACCTGCGCCCGATCCTCGATCTGATGCAGACCCTGCCCACATTCGTCTACCTGATCCCGGCCATCGTATTCTTCGGCATCGGCATGGTGCCGGGCCTGATCGCGACGGTGATCTTCGTGCTGCCCGCGCCGATCCGCCTGACCTATCTCGGCGTCGCCTCGACGCCCAAGGCGCTGCTCGAGGCGGCCACCGCCTTTGGCGCCACGCCGACGCAGACGCTCTACAAGGTCGAGCTGCCCTATGCGGTGCCGCAGATCATGGCCGGTCTCAACCAGACCATCATGCTGTCGCTATCCATGGTCGTCGTCGCGGCGCTGGTCGGCGCAGACGGCCTTGGCGTGCCCGTGGTCCGCGCACTCAACCAGGTCAACACCGCACTCGGCTTCGAGTCCGGCTTCGTCATCGTGGTGGTCGCCATCATGCTCGACCGCATCCTCAACGTCGGAGGCCGCAAATGAGCACAGCCGTCAAGATCGACAACGTCTCCATCGTCTTCGGCGACAAGCCCAAGACCGCCCTCCCCATGATGGACGAGGGCAAGGACCGCGCCGAGATCCAGACCGCGACCGACCAGGTTCTGGGCGTGCACAACTGCAACCTCGAGGTCCGTGAGGGCGAGATCCACGTGCTGATGGGCCTCTCGGGCTCGGGCAAGTCGACGCTCCTGCGCGCGGTCAACGGGCTCAACCCGGTGGTGCGCGGCAAGGTCGAGGTCAATGACGGCGACCAGATGGTCGACGTCACCCATTGCGACGACGCCACCCTGCGCCGGATCCGGATGCACAACGTGGCCATGGTGTTCCAGCAGTTCGGCCTGCTGCCGTGGCGCTCGGTGCGCGAGAACGTGGGCCTCGGCCTCGAGCTGGCCGGCATGAGGGGCAAGGAGGCGCAGGAGCGCGTCGAGGAGCAGCTGGCGCTGGTGGGGCTGGCCGACTGGGCCGACAACAAGGTCGGTGAGCTTTCGGGCGGCATGCAGCAGCGCGTGGGCCTCGCCCGCGCCTTCGCCACGCGGGCGCCGATCCTGCTCATGGACGAGCCCTTCTCGGCGCTCGATCCGCTGATCCGCACCAAGCTGCAGGACGAGCTTCTCGAGCTGCAGCAGCGGCTCAAGCGCACCATCCTGTTCGTCAGCCACGACCTCGACGAGGCCTTCAAGCTGGGCAACCACATCTCGATCATGGAGGGGGGCCGGATCGTCCAGAGCGGTGCGCCGCAGGACATCTTCACCGATCCGCGCAACGATTACGTGGCCGAGTTCGTGCAGCACATGAACCCGCTGGGCGTGCTGCGCGCGCGGGACCTGATGACCCCGCTGACCACCAGCCCGGTCCGCACCATCGAGGCCGACAGCCTCGTACGCGACAGCTTCGACACGCTTCTGGGCAGCGATGCACCGGTGGGCGTGACCGAAAACGGCGCGCTCATTGGCCAGCTTGGCAAGGACGACGTCCTGAGGGGCCTCAGCCCCTCGGCGTGAGGCTGCGCAAACCCGACCTGCCGGCAAACAACAAAGCGCCGCGATGGGAACATCGCGGCGCTTGTCATGTGCAGGGCCCGTTTCGGCCGCGTGCGGAGGGCTCAGGCGCCGCCGCCGCTGGCCAGCACGTTGTTGGAATAGGCCGGGTTGCCGGTCACGTCTTCGCCGAACCACGCCGGCGGCACGAAGGCCTCGGCCTCCTCGACGCTCTGGAACTCGACCTCGACCAGACGCAGGTCGCGGTCGTCGAACAGGTCGAGCTCGAAATTGCGCCCGTCCTCGAGCAGACCGGTCCAGCGGGTCTTGGCGATGCAGCGGTCGCCGGTGGCGGGCCAGAGCCGGTCGAAGGTGGCGGCGTCGATCTCGCTCTCGCGTTCGGAGCGCATCATCCTGCCCTTGCCCTTCACCGTGATGAAGAACTTCTTGCCCTTCTGGCGCAGACGCACCTGCACCGAGTCCGTCGGCACGGTGATATAGCCCTGACGGATCTTCTTGCTATCGACACCATCCAGAGACGGCAGCTCCGCCACGAGGAACTTGCGTTCGATTTCAACGGGGTTGTCGGTCATAGGCGCTCCAGCAGCTCCTTGCACAGCAGGTCGTATCCCTTCACCGCCGCGTTGTTCCGGGCAAAGGTGCCCACCGGCGCGCGATGCACGCCCATCTTCTCGACCTCGGAGCTGAACGGCACCGCAACGTCGAGCAGCCGCTTGCCGTAGTGCTTGCGCATCGCCGTGACCGTCTCGGAGTGCAGCTTCTTGGTGCCCTGCACCATGGAGAAGAAACCGAGGATCTTCTTCTTCGGCATGCCGTTCTCGTCGAAAAAGGCGAGAAGCTGCTCGAAGGTCCGCTCCGACAGGGTGGTCGGGATCACCGGCACGAGGATCGCGTCGGCGCTCTTGAACACGTTCTCCGACAGGGTCGAGATGTTCGGCGGGCAATCCAGCAGCACCACATCATAGTCCTTGTCGACGCTCTTCAGCGCCTTCTTCAGGCGCGAGCGCGAGTTCTTCATGCGCGACAGGAAGACGTCGAAATCGCGAAAGCTCATGTTGGCGGGCAGGATGTCGAGATTGTCGAAATCGCTGCCACGGATGGCGCTGGTGAACCGCTTCACGTCGGTGAAGAAGCGCTCATCGGTCAGTTTCTTGGACGGTTTGACGCGGAAGTAGAAGCCCGAGGCCCCCTGCGGATCGAGATCGCAGAGCAGCACCCGCTGGCCGGCCTTGGCCAGCCCGTAGGCGATGTTGACCGCGCTGGCGGTCTTGCCGACGCCGCCCTTGTTGGAATAGCACGCGACGATCTTCATTTTTTCGCCTCTCCTTCGGGTTTGAAGAGCGCGCGGAACTGCGCCTGCGTCTCCTCGCTGTCGAACGCCGCGAAGGAGGCGGTGACACGGGCGCGCTCCTCGAGCTGTTTCTGATGCAGCACCGTGACCAGCGCGCCAAGCCCGCTCGCGATCTCGACGGTATCGGCATCGGCACTGCCGGCAAGCGCATCGGCCTGCGCCTGCAGCGCCGCCTGCTGCACCGAGTAATCGTTGAAATTGCCAAGGTTGTCCTGAAGCTTCTTCAGCGCCTTGATCAGCTTGCGGACCTCGGCATCGCCGAACAGGGGCGCGAAGAACTCCATCAGGTAGCGCAGCTTCTTGCACTCGATCCGAAGCTCGTGAACCTGCTCGTCCGGTGTCGCGTCGTCGATGCCACGGGCGATCTTGCAGACCTTGCGATAGCGCTTCCAGATCAGCGCCTTGGCGTAGTCGAGCGCGTCGCGGTTCGCCTCGGGCCCCTTCGAGAGCGCCTTGGACTTGTCGAACAGCTTCTCGAGCTTGGCCATTTCCTTTTCATAGGCCTTGCTGTCGAGAAAGGCGGTGAGCTTGGCGTGCTCGAGGTCGCGCTGCGCGGCGAACATGTCGAAGAGCTTGCCGATGCCGGGCCGGAAGCCTTCGGGCACCAGCGCGAGATAGGCCTCGCGCTCGATCAGGTAGACGTCGAGATCGCGCAACCGGCCGGTGCGGGCCATGATCGCGCCGAACCGGGCCTTGAGATCGGCGGTCTGCTGGTCGTCGTAGACGCCCTTGAAGAGCGAGATCACCGAGCGCACGCGGCGCAGGGCGACGCGGTATTCGTGCAGGAACTCGCTGTCGAGATCGGCGCTGATGCCGTCCTCCTGACGCCGGGCGGCGACAAGCTGGGCGCGGATGATGTCGTTGGCGGCCTTGAAGGCCTTTTCATCTGCCGACATCACGATCCGGGTCTTGCCGATCAGCGCCGGATCCTCGCCGCGCAGCACCGCGCTGGCCTCGAGCATGGTGCCGACCGTGCCCTTGCCCGTCTTTGTCGAAAGCGCCGCCCTGACCTTGCCCAGCGTCTTGTCATAGCCGCGCAAAGGCGTCAGCGCCGACACCGAAACCGTCCGCGCCTTGCCGGCGTCGAGCACCCAGAGCGTGCCGCGCAGGTGGGTCTTTTCGTTGTCGTCGAGCACCCGCAACCCCTGCCGCGAGAGCGTGCCCTCGGCCACGGTCATCAGCGTGCGCAGCGGCGAGACGATACCGGACAGGCGCTTGGTCACCGGGCCCGCGGGCATCTGGGCGATGAAATCGGGCTCGGCGCGCTCCTGCGCCAGTGCCTCGGTCCCGCCCAGAAGGTGCAGCCCCTCATCGGTCAGCACCAGCAGCAGCCCCGCCGCGGCGACCTGTGCATCGAACGTGTCGAGCAGCGCGAAGGCAGCGCTGCCTTCGACCTCGTCTAGCGCGAGAGTCAGCTTCCCGAGATCGATGTCCTGCAAATGGGTGCGCAGGTCGCCCCCGGTTTTCATTGTCAGCATCTCTGGCACGATCGCCCCTTGCCCTCCGGTTGTTCTGGCACGTGTTCCCCCCTATCAAATTCATCAAGACGCCGGAAGCGCTAAGAA
>Ga0114905_1000714_pt1 | contig 20027 bp, 17 predicted proteins | sample MalvireepMed_b05_FD_83499 | JGI IMG/M metagenome (GOLD analysis project Ga0114905, IMG submission 83499) | Marine viral communities from the Global Malaspina Expedition - Malaspina viral metaG DeepMed_b05 | ecosystem: Environmental > Aquatic > Marine > Oceanic | place: Mediterranean Sea...
AGGTGAACTATAAGCTGACACTGGTGAACATGACGGTGCGGTGTTGGGTGTCTTGGCATCATTTGTGAAATTAGTGACTAACAAAAATTCAGGTGAGAGATATGGGTCGGCCTGCGATAAATAAAATAGCTACGGAATATGATGTGGTCGTGGTAGGCGCAGGTGCCACTGGGTGTGCAACTGCTAGGGAGTTATCTCTCAGGGGATTCTCAGTGCTGCTACTGGACCGCGGTGATATTGGTGCTGGAACATCATCTAGATCAAGCCGATTACTTTACTGTGGGCTTGGCTACATGAAACCAGATTATCCGCTTTGGAAAATCCCATTTCATCCGCTGGACATGATAGGCCGAATATATCGTGCTTGGTTAACAATGCAGTGTCGCACGGAACTAGTGCGAGAGATGCCCGAACACCTGACACGCCGGACATTCTATTTTCCGTACGCTGGGCATGGCGGAAGAAAATATCCTGATGCGGTTATTGATTTTGGATACAGACTGCTATCTACCTTTGGCTCCAAGGACGTACCTCTTGGCTATAAACGGCACAACGCTCAAGAGGCACGTAAGTTAAGTGGGCTTGTACGGGGCTTGAGCTCTGACCTTAAGTCAGTGGGGAGCTTTTATGAGTACCAATACTCATGGCCAGAAAGAATCTGTGTTGATACGGCATTAGAGGCTGGAAGACTTGGGGTTACTGTTCGAAATTACACCGAAGTAACATCCTTAGAGTACGTGGACTCACTTTGGCAAGTAACGGTCAAGGAGAAGGCACCAGAGTGCCATGGAGAAGAAGTAATACGCGCACGTATGGTGGTAAATGCCGCGGGACCATGGATTGACAACGTCTTGAAGTGTTCTGCACCGAAAGACCTTCGTCGACAAGTTTTAGGTGTCAAGGGAGTGAATGTAATGGTCAAGCTCCCTGAAGAGTTTCGTGGGCAAGGTCTGGAAAGTTTCTCAAGTCGTGGTGAGCCTTTTTATATCTTTCCTTGGGGCGATATGCATTTTATCGGACCTACAGAGGATAGAGTTGATAGTGAGCCAGAAGGGCAGCGAGTGCTGGAAAGCGAAGTAAGTTACTTGCTAAATGAAGCAAACAACTTATTTCCTGCATTGAATTTAAATAAAGAAGATGTGCTGCACGCATGGTGTGGCGTTCGACCAGGTTCAACACGTGATGGTAAAACATTAAGTGGAGTCATCCAGCTAAACGAAAGCTTAGATATGCCTAATTTTGTATCTGTAACAGGCGTTATGATTATGCTTCATCGGCATGCTGCACGTATAACTGCAAAGCTTGTAGAAAAGAAGCTGGGAAAAAAGGGTAGCGTGACAATTAATAAAAAACGTTTAATTAAGAAGCCGGATTTGTCATCTCTAAGTAAAGATGGCATAGAGGATATCGTTAAGAATGAATACGTCGTAACTTTAGGCGATCTTGTGCGTCGACGTCTGCCTTATGGATGGAGTAAGGATTTAGGTATAGGGCGATTAGAAGACATATCACAGATTGCCGCAAAAACACTGGCTTGGTCAGAGCAAAGGAGGCAACTTGAAGTTAAAGGGTATCTTGAAGAAAATTCCAAGTATTTTTTGACTTTTAAATAATTTTTTAACATTTTTAAGTTAAGGGGGGTAGGGGATGGTTTAATGGTTTTTTAATTTATGATCTGCGTTGTTAACTATAATAGTTATAAAAGGAATCTCTGATGATTACTAAAAACAAGTCCCAGCAAATTTCAAAAATACTTGTGGCCACAGCATTAGTCGTTGGTGTCAGTAATGCTTCGTATGCTACTACTCTGAAATTGGCCTCAGACTCAGCAAATAGAGATTCACCGACAGGTGAGTCGTTAGTTTACTGGGGAGAAAAAATAGAAGAGTATTCAAATAACGAAATTGAAGTAGAGTTGTTTTTTCAAAATGAACTAGGCACGCAGCAAGAGGTGTTTGATCTGTTGATGGGGGGAGCCATTGATGGAATGCTAACATGGCCTATGACTAACTATGATCGTCGTATTGGAGTTGTATATACTCCCTATATGTTGACTGGTTGGGAAGACGCTCTTGAGGCTTATTCTCCTGATGGTTGGCTTTACTCAGCAGTCAATGATGTTATGAATGACAATGGCCTTAAGTTTCTTGGGCCTTGGCCGGAAGGTTTTAATGGGATCGCCACTATTGGTGAGTGTGTTACTGAGCTAGAGGATAAAAATAGTGTAAACCTTAGAACTATCCCAGTCTATCCATTTCCACAAGTTATACAGGCACTTGGCTATAAAACTGCAGCCATTGACTGGACTGAACTCTATACTGCTCTGCAAACTGGAGTAGTTGATGGTGATGCAGGAAATGTGATCTATCATGATTATGAATATTTTAATGATATTTTAGATTGTTATGTTAGAACAAAACATATGTTCATGACGGCTATGTTCTTGATACACAATGATTCGTTTAATGGACTGTCAGAGGAACATCAACAAGCTGTTTATAGAGCATCTGAAGATGCGGTTCAAAAACAATTTGAAGATGGTAAAGCAACAGATGAGCTCTATGTGGAGAAGGCAGTTGAAGGAGGAATGAAATATGCTGAGCTTTCCGATGAGGAACTGCAACAAAATGCTGACATTGTGCGTGAGGCTATTTGGCCTGAAATGAGATCTCAGCTTGGCGATGACTTAATGGATGTCATTGAGGAAAATGCGAGAGAATTTTAATAGATAGTCAGTTGCCCTGCCGAGAAGGTGGGGCATTCAGGGAGTAACGAGGTCAATGTCTAAAAATAGCGTCATTACTAAAGTGCTGGAGGCATTAATCGTTCTTTGCAGTATATGCATTGTAGGGTTGATGGTTCTTTTAGTTGCTTCGCGTTATGTGGGTGTGTCTTTAATGGGAATACTCGAGATTGTAATGGTTTTTGCAATATGGCTGTATATGTTAGGAGCAATTCTGGCAAGCAAAAATAACACACATCTTGAAGTTGATCTTTTAGCTTTAAGCCTAAAAGGTACAAAAGCGCTTGCTTATCATAAGATTTATGTGAGCTTAGTGACTGTAGCTGTCACTTCTCTCTTTTCATATTTGGCATATAAAATGATTATGTGGGGGATAAATCTTCCTCAGTCAACTCCGGCGCTCTCAATCCCGCTTACATTACCTAGTTCAGCTATTTTAGTTGCAGCATTAGCCTGCTTGGCTTTTGCTCTACGCGATCTGTATTTTTCCATAATTTCAAGAACTAGATCCTGAGAGGTTGTGAGTATGGAAGCATTAATTGGTTTGTGTTTGTTGATTTTTCTCTTAATTACCGGTATTCCTATTGCCTGGGCATTTGCAGGGGCGCTGGGTTATTTTGCATTTACCTATGATGCAAGCTTAAACACGTTGATGCTACAAGGCTTTAGATCAATAAACTCGGTCGTTTTAATTGCATTGCCTATATTTGTGATAACCGGTTATTTAATGCAGACTGGGGGCATAGCCACGCGACTAATACACTTTATGGAGGTATTGGTAGGTAAGCGAAAAGGCGGGATGGGAACCGCAATGATTCTTGCCTCCGGTGTTTTTGGTGCCATTGCTGGTACGTCTACCGCTGCCGTTGCATCTGTTGGTAAGACCATGATTCCCGCACTTGAAGAACGCGGTTATCCCAGGGGCTATTCGTCTGCTCTTTTGGGGATATCTTCACTGCTAGGTATATTGATACCGCCTTCGATTATAATGATTCTTTTTGGTGTTGTAACACAGCAATCTGTAGCGGCGCTATTCGCAGCTTCAATTGGTCCGGCTATTTTACTGATTGTGCTTTTGTCAGTGATTAATCGTGTATTTTGCACTAAGGTTTTTACAGAAGTTACCGAGTCTTTTGATAAATCGCTAAATATTTCTCGTGGCAAAGCGACTAAACGAGCACTGCCGGCCTTATTTCTCCCTGTTTTAATTTTGGGCGGAATTTATGGTGGGGTTTTTACACCCACTGAAGCAGCGGCCGTAGCAGCCGTAGCAGCATTGATGATAGGCGTGTTTTTTTATAAAGAAATGACCTTTGCTAAGTTCACAAGTAGTTTGGTTGATGCATCTCAGACGACTGGTTCAATTATTATGATTTTGCTATTTTCATTTATGATTGGCAGAATTTTATCGATGGAGCGAATTCCACAAGAGCTTACACAATTTATGAGTTCTTTGGTTTCTAATCCCATAATGATTTTATTACTCGTCAATGTCTTTCTAATTGTAGCAGGCGCTATTCTAGACGATGTAACCGTAACGGTAGTAATTGCACCGCTTTTCCTACCTCTTATGGTACAGCAGGGAGTTGATCCTATCCACTATGGCGCAATCGTTGCATGTTCTGTTGTGATAGGTGCTAATAGCCCGCCTGTGGCACCAATTTTATACATGGCTTCAAATATTGGACAGGTCTCAGTTCATAAGATGATAGTGCCGGCATTAATATTTATTGCCTTTGCGGGCATACCTGTAATGCTAGTGACTACTTTTATTCCTGAGCTTGCACTTTTTATCCCAAAATTGCTTGGGCTTGTTTAATTTTATCTCCGGCCTTTAGGCCGGAGGCTTTTTTTGAGTTTAGATGATTATGACTTACAACAGTGTTATCTAGGAACAGCGAGGCAGGGAAGCCTTATTGTTGGCCGGAGGCTGCTCGGTAAGCATTCGTAAGACCATGGTGAACAGCTTCATGAAAACCCTGCTCGATCATCGAGCTTAGCCCTTTGGCTGTGGTGCCATTATAAGCAATCAGCCGCTCAACCATTTCTTTCGGATCTGCTCCTAGCTGTTCAAGTAGTAAGCTACCACCTACCAACGTTTGCATGACCGCTTCCTGCGCTATATCGTCGGCTATGTCCATTTGTTTGGCGTGTTCCAACATTGATTGAGCCAGCAAGGCCGGATAGGCGGGCCCTGCACCGCTTAAGGCAGTTAAGTAGTCGAGATTACTTTCCTCGGGAAGCTCTCGCGCCTTACCGCAGCTCTCTAGCAGCGTTTGAACGAGCTGTTTATCCTCCTCAGTAACCTGCTCAGATGCATACCATGGAAAGTATGCACGCTGGATTTCAGCTGCTGCATTTGGCATTGCTCGGATAACTCGACTGCTTCCTACTTGGCTAACAATCTTCTCCGAGGAAGCCATCGCTAACAGAGAAATAACTAATTTTCCATTTGCATTAATATTAAGACTAACGAGATCGTCGGGGCGGATAGAAAGCACAATAACATCTGCCAACTCGACCAGCTCACTGTTGCTCTTAACACGACGGACGTCTGGCCAGTCTTGGTATGCGTTGTTGTTTTCGGAACGTGATGAAACGACTAACTGGTCGGCAGATATGATGCGCCGTTCTAACAGGGAGAGCCCGAGTGCTCGCCCCATCCAACCGTGTCCGCCAATAATACCCACTACTTCACTTTGTGACATTTTTCAGTTCCTATTCTCTTTGTTTAGTTGCTGCCAAATACGTATTTCATCAACCAATGCAGCTAGTTATTGCATGAATAGTATCTAGTGTTCATAAGTGTACATGCTATGGGCGCGACGTCATCCCCCTGATTAAGTAGTGCTAAGTATCAAAACACATATTTTCCGCTATGCTCATAAACCTAATCCGTTGACTCAGGACGATGTGCATGACATTCCGCTTTGTGCCTTCCCTATCCGACACAGATATCCAGACGTATACCTATGGTGAGAAACCAGCCTTGCGTCGTCGGGCTCACGCCATCGTGCTGAGTCACCAAAGTCATACCATCGATCAGATCTGCAAGATTCTGTCCGTTACCCGCGAAACGGCCTCGCTCTGGTTCGATGCCTGGGAGGCACAGGGCCTCGATGGGCTCCAGGATAAGCCACGCGCCGGGCGGCCTACCATCTATAGTGATTCGGAGCGGGAGCGGTTACTTGAACTCGTACAAGAGCAACCTCATCAGCTGAAGGCCGTCCAAGCACGATTCCAGCAGGAAACAGGGAAATACGCCAGTACCATGACGATCAAGCGAGCATTAAAAAAATCTGGGGTATAGTTTCAAGCGTGCTCGGCGATCCCTGAGAAGCCAGCGTAACGAGACTAACTTCCGCCATACACAAAGCCCACTGGCCGAGCTTCAGCGCTGGGAAGATCGGGGCGAGACGAAACTGTACTATTTCGATGAGTCAGGCTTTGCCCAGTTCTCCGTCTTGCCTTACGCCTGGAGCCCTATCGCTATCGGCCATCCTCGGGAAATACCAGCCTACTCACATAGCCAGCGCCTGAACGTGCTGGGCTTCTTGAGTCGTCAGGGCAAGCTGATCTACCACTCGACAATGGCAACCATCACCACCGAGGTGGTCATCGAGGCTTTTGACCGCCTGGTTGCACAGAAGTCGCCGGACACTTTTGCGATCGTGGTGCTGGACAATGCCAGTGTTCATCGCTCCAAGGCTTTCCGACGTAAGGAGTTGGAATGGATGTCGCATCGTGTCTACCTAGGCTATTTATCTGCTTATTCGCCGGAGCTAAATTTCATCGAGATTCTTTGGCGCAAGGTCAAGTATGAGTGGCTGCCGATGACGGCTTATGAAAGCTTCTCGGCCTTGAAAGGCTATGTCCATAAGGTGTTGTCAGGCTACGGCAGCGAATACCTGATTATTTTTGTATAGGCACTTAGCAGCCTGAGACCACACCAATGAGGGTGAGGGGGGTGTTCGTGCCACAGGCCCTGCGTTTGTTCGAAAACGCGTTTGACAGCCTCCACCCCGAGGCGTTGACGTGCTTGGGCAACGGCGCTGGGTGCCACGAAAGGACGTTGGCCGGGTAAGACAATATCGAGCTGATTAACGACTTGCCCCATCGGGATGTGCCGAAATAATGCCATGCCGACAATCGACCGGGCCACCATCTCAAGCGGTAAACGACGTTTACGCAAGGTGGCTACACCGGAGTGTTCTAGGCATTTGTCAATCAACTCGGTGGAGAGAACATCCGCGAGGCTGGAGAAGTGTTCAGGCGAAACGCGAGCGATGGCATCAATGGCTTGACTAAAATGCATAAAAATCCGGTATCAGAGCGTCACTGATACCGGAATATCGGATTGTCAGCTCATTGATGAAACTCTTAACTGACTGGCATTAGGCCTATAACCCAACATTTAGATACTTTATTTCAAGATACTCCTCAATACCGTACTTAGATCCTTCGCGCCCAAGGCCCGAAGCTTTCACACCACCGAAAGGCGCAACTTCATTTGAAATATCCCCAGAATTAATCCCGACCATTCCATACTCCAGCGCCTCAGCCAAACGAAAAACCCGGTCCATATCACGCGTGTAGAAATAGGCAGCCAGACCAAATTCCGTATCATTGGCATAACCGACGACTTCCGCCTCACCAGAGAACCTGAATAGCGGTGCCAAAGGGCCGAAAGTTTCCTCTTTTGCTACTAAGGCATGTACAGGAACATCTGTCAGGATAGTCGGTTCGAAAAAATTTTCGCCCAATTCGTGACGCTTACCACCCGTGATAACTTTTGCACCTTTTGTCACGGCATCTTCAATGTGTAATTGGATTTTCCCTACAGCTGCATTGTCGATCAAGGGCCCCATGGTGACACCGTCTTTAAGTCCATCATCGACTTTGAACTCTTTTACTGCTGCCATCAGTTTTTCAGAAAAAGCGTCATAAACTTTTTCATGAATATAGATTCGATTTGCACAGACGCAAGTCTGTCCATTATTACGGTATTTGGAAATCAACAACCCTTCGACAGCAGCATCGAGATTGGCATCTTCAAAGACAATGAAAGGCGCATTACCACCAAGCTCCAACGACAGCTTTTTTATGTCGTGGGCACATTTCGACATCAGCAATCGGCCGGTAGTGGTAGAGCCGGTGAAAGTCAGCTTGCGTACTGTAGGGTTGCCTGTGAGTTCATCACCGATCTCGGCCGCCGTCCCCGTGACCACGTTGAAGACTCCTGCAGGAATCCCCGCACATTCAGCAAGATATGCAAGCGCGAGAGCAGAAAAGGGCGTCTGCGGAGCTGGTTTCAACACTATCGTACAACCTGCAGCAAGCGCCGGTGCGACCTTGCGTGTGACCATTGCCGAGGGAAAATTCCATGGTGTAATTGCCGCTGTTACACCAATCGACTGCTTAAGCACAAAGATGCGCTTATCCGGCTTCGGCGACGGAATGATGTCACCATAAACTCGCTTGGCCTCTTCAGCGAACCATTCGACAAAGGAGGCGGCATATTGGATTTCGCCCCGCGCCTCGGTCATCGGCTTGCCTTGCTCCAATACCATAAGATGCGCGAGTTCATCCAAGTGCTCGAGGATCAAGTCGAACCAGTTTCGCAGCAGTGCAGCCCGTTCCTTGGCTGGCAGAGCACGCCAAGGACGAAGCGCCCGGTCAGCAGCCTCGATAGCCTTCCGGGTTTCTTGTCTTCCCATTACAGGAACCGTGCCGACCAGAGTTCCATTTGCAGGATTGTGAATCGACTGAACTCGAGCGTCTAAGGCACCAATCCAACAACCATCGATAAAAGCTTGTTGTCGAAGCAAGGCAAGTTGGCTCATTATTTGAATACCATTTGGTTGTGACAATACTATTGGTCAGCGTTTTCTGCCCAATACTTGGGGCAACCCCAGAATTTCAGCGGCCTGCAAAGCCAACCAAAGGGCGACCACATCTCCCGTATTACCAAGTGAGCGACCAGTCAACTCCTCGATACGACGGATGCGATAGGTCAAGCTGGACTTATGGATATATAGCTTTTCGGCAGTGGACTGCCAGGAGCGATTCTGTTCGAGGAAGACCTTCAGCGTATAAAGCAACGAGGTGCGGGATGTCTTGTCATGTTCGGCTACGCTCCCGAGTACACTGCGAAAAGTTTCCCGCGCCTCTTCAAGGTTTTGAGGCAGCCATGGCAATTTTTCGGCGACCAGCGCGTAGAACACTACTGGCTGGTCGGAATTAGCATGGGTCACGGCAAGTCGAGCCTCGCGAGAGGCTTCGTCTAGACGCTCGAAATAGCTAACTTGATTACTCACCCCCATACCGGACTCAAGGATGTTTTGCACGGCAGGAGCAGAATCTCCGGGCAGGAGCAACAAAAGCTCTTCGTCCTGCGGGCAAAGTAAGAGCTGTATATCCGAACGCTCGAATAACGCTGCCCACTCGGGCAGAGACAGCCCGCCTCTCCGCGCTACTGCCAGATGCGCCGTGTCCAATGAGATACCAAATTGCAATAGGCGCTTGTCCGCCTGCTGGCGGGTTAGGCGGTGGTTCATCAGATCCTCGAGCAGCTCCGAGCCCAACCGAATGGCTCGCTCGTTTTCTACATGCAGCCGTTCCAGCGCGATACCAAGCACTGCAGATAGGTGGTTGAGCAAGCTGTAATCAAGGACATCTTGATCTGTGTGGTGTACCAACAGATCACATGTCCGGCGAGAGGGAATCGAGATGCCAAGAACCTCGCCATCCTCCAGCGGATAGTGGCGAACCACCGGCTGGGGATGAGAAAAATTCCGCTTTTGCAGCAGATCCTCTCGCAAACTCTCTGGCAGTTCGCGCCCCTTGGGCAGCCAGAGCTGTTGCGTCTGCGGATCCCAGAGCAGCAGCCAAGCCTGCACGTCCTTCTCTAGACGGTATAACAGGGTTTCAAGGTCGACACCCTCGATAGCCATACGGGCACTAACATATATCCGAGCAATGGCATTGCGCCGCTCGAACTCTTCATTACGTTGTGCATCAGCCACCGCACGGGTCACACTGGCAAAAGGCACACCATACTGCGTCATCAATACAGGAAAGCTCAGGCGTTCAGCAGTGTCCAGAAGAGCCTGCAAATTATCAGGTGCCTGCATATTCTCGCCGATCATCATGCCCGCCAGCCCAGCACATGATAGAGCTTCCACATATCGACCTTGCGCACAAGATTCAGATGGGATACCGATGCCGGTCGTCATCAGTAAATCATCCTCTCCCAGCCATTCGGTTGGCTCGGGCAATTCGCAGACATGTGCCCAACGAACCAACTGCCCCGTCCCTTCACTACCACTAAGCAGGCGAGTGCGCAGTTCAGGCATCTTGATGATGTCTATGATCCGAAGGGGCATTGGGGCCTCTGTATAAGGTTACGGTGGCACGTAAGAGAGTATGCCACGATAGCTGGGGAGTAAGAGGAGACGATATCCGGCTAACGCGACTTTATCTCATAGTCAGCTCAGAATTAGATAGGCCTTCCGGACAGTCTTCCGAATATTCCACTCCCCTTTCGAATTAGAGGTAAAGAAGATTATATCCCCAGCATAAAACTCAACGGGCTCGCCATCATCTGGAGTGAAACTACCCTCACCCTCGATGAAATAACTGTATTCTGACTGGGCAATCTGGCGGCGAAATCGCCCAGGAGTGCATTCCCAGATACCAGCACCGCCAACGGGCGTATCAGTGTGGCCAGCGGACCGAGTCATTGCAATTTGCGCACTGGTGGGTGCGCCCACTGCAGAGGAAGCGGTAAAGGCACTGTTGTCTTCAAGATGAATCAGCATCGGGGTCATAGTTGTTCTCTCAAGGTTTATCTTCGAGGCCGGACGGGGCTAGCTGTGCAAGCAGTCGGTCGAATACAGCAGCTGTCTGTCCCTGCAATTCTGCCTTTTCCTTGCGAATGACGGCACCGCGTACCATTTTTCCACCCAAATAACGGAAGGGCTCGGGTGGGAAAGCTTTGCACTTCCTTCTGATAAGAGAAGAACGGCTCCATTCATCGTCACGACCGAGTGCCAGACTGGCAAGGATGTGCCCGCCCAAACGACTGGGGCCAACACCATTGCCGCTCCAGCCTATTCCATAAAAAATGTTGGGCTGGCGGCGCAGTGAGCCAAACACGGGCAAACTGTCATAAGTACGATCGATAGGCCCTGACCAGTTATGAGAGATAGCATCCCGCGCGAGCATCGGATATGTCGCGAATAAATCTGAGCAGGTTTGCGCGATGCTATCTGCATCCTCGCTGAAAGTGCCGTTGATTTCCGAACGATATGCGATAGCCCCCGTCCCCTTGCCAAAGGCAATGCGCCCGTCATGTGTGGTGCGGTAGTAGTCGACCAGCAACTGTGAATCAGTGATTGATTCGCCGCCCGTCCAGCCGATGTCTTGGAACTGCGAGCCAAGCGGCCGCGTAACTACCATTGAACTGTTGACCGGAGTGAACAAGCACGCAAGCTCGGGAACTGACGCCGACCATGCGTTGGTCGCGAGCACCACTTTATTCGCCGTCAGCGTGCCGTTTGGGGTAATGAGTTGAGAGTGTTGATCAGACTGTATGCGCTCCACGGCTGAATGTTCGTGGATGATAACGCCTGCCTCCATTGCCACGCGACGCATGCCTTGAATTAATGCATAAGGCTGTACGGTGGCACCAGAAGCTTCAAAGACCCCCCCCAAATGCACGGGCGATCCTGTACGGCGACGCACCTCGCCAGTGGAAAGCCGCTGGAACGGCTGAACACCCAGCTTTTCGCAAGCATGTAATGTGCTGTTCCATGAATCTAGATGAGCAGGGGTGGTGGCGGTCCACAGCCAGCCCTTCTGCTCGAAATGCGCATCGATTGCATGCTCTCGGCAGAACTCTCCAAGCTCAGCAATAGATTGTTCCGTGCGGCGCCCCAGGAACAGTGCTTCCTCACTGCTGCAGAAGGACAATATAGAGGCGATCTTCGGCCACCAGGTCATGACGAAGCCGCCATTACGGCCCGACGCTCCGCCGCCGCAGATGTCCTGCTCGAGGATCACTACTCGGCAATCAGGCTCGTGCTGCTTGATGGTTATCGCAGTCCACAACCCTACATAGCCGCCGCCAATGATGGCAACATCTGCGTATTTTTCGCCAGTTAATGGTGGACACAAATCAGAAGGCGCCACAGATTCCTGCCAGTAGCTGCGCTTGAGAGGCTTTGAAGTACGGAATTTCATGATTCTTCCCTGTCGTTCGTGCAAGCCGGTGACTTCGGCCATAACACAAAGCATCTGCAAGTGGCGCGACGGTTATTGCCGCGCCACTGATCATTGTCGTGAAGAGGCCTCAGCCACGTAGCGCGGCAGTCGCAGCCTCGTCGACCTTCAGAGTGGAGGGATCAATAACTACGCCGTAAAGCTGCTTGGCTGCATCGATACTGATGTACTCGTCGATGACATCTTCCAACACGTCCTCAACCAAGCGCCTATTGGGGTTCCCCCAACCTCCACCACCGGTGCTTTCGAACATAAAGGTCTCACCGGGGCCGAACTTGTGCGAGGCAAGCAAAGGGTTATGCCAGTTGCCGTCATCGTCGATGCCACCGATTACTTCTGTTGTACCGTCACTGCGGATATGGCTGGACCTTTGTACGGCGCTGGCAAGGCCACCTGCTGCACCAGGGCTACCTGCCAGAGTGCGTGAGGTCTCCATGCCAAGCTCACCGCCGCCTAAGAATCGCACTTTGAAGACAGAGCCGAGGCCACCACGATACTGACCAGCGCCGGCCGAATCTTGACGCAACTCGAAAGCTTCATATGCAATTGGGAAGAACAGCTCGGCGGTTTCCGCCGCCATATTCATACAGTTCCCCAATGGGTCCATGGTAACGTTCATGCCATCTGAATAGGGTGTACCACCCCAGCCACCGGCCGGCAGGTCCGAGAACACGTCAGTCCTGCCTCCGGCATCCACGCAACTAGCGACAAACCAGTTGGCATCAGCGCCGGTCGACCCTGTGACCCGTTCTGGGATAGCTTTGGCCAGGGCCTGCCAAATCGCGCTGGTGACCTTGCCTGCCGTTAGCGTCGTGCAGCCGATGGTTGGCGCAGGCCATGTCGCGTTCAGCCAGCAGCCTTCAGGCAAGATCACCTCGATTGGGTTGAACAAGCCTTGGTTCTGAGGTGCATCCGGTGCCAGGAAAAACTGCAACGAATAGAGCGCTGCCGATATGGTGTTGGCCTTAGGAGAGTTGATCGCGCCTTGGCAGATTGGATCAGTGCCAGTAAAGTCGACCTTGATCGAAGTATCCTCAATCTCCAGCCTTACCTTGACTTTGACCCGATTCTGGGTAATGCCATCGGTATCAGCGTAGTCCTCGGCCTCATAGACTCCGTTCGGGATAGTGCGGATACTATCTCGTACCATCTTGTCCGTATAAGACTGGATCTTCTTCATCGCAGCGCTGACGATATCGACACCATAGCGATTGCAGGCGCGTTGCAGCTCATGCTCGGCTGCCAACAATGCGCCGAGATGGGCCTGCACATCACCCTTGATGAAATGTGGCGTGCGTGAATTGTTGAGGATGATAGCGAGAAGATCCTCATTCAACTTACCGCCGGTATAGATTTTCAACGGCGGCAAGCGAAGCCCCTCTGCCGCTATATGGGTGCTAAAGGCCTGACCACCAGCACCACCGCCACCCAAATCCATCCAGTGGCCGCGACTTACGCCATAGCCGATCAGTTGCTTCTTGTAGAAGATTGGCTTGATGAAGGTGATGTCGTTGATATGGGTGCCGCCCCGATAGGGATCGTTCAGCACCAATACGTCACCCTCATACACATTTTCCTGCCCGATTCCTTTCAATGCCTCCTCGGCCGAGAATTTCATTGCAGCAAGGTGGACCGGGCAGTTGGCAGCCTGGCTGAGCAGTTGTAGATCGGCGTCATAGATTGCGTTTGAAAAATCCAGCATGTCCGCCAAAATCGGAGAGAAAGACGACCGCTGAAGTACTGTCGCCATCCGATCGGAGGCAAACTCAAAGACGCTGCGCATCACCTCAAACGTGATCGGGTCAATGTTGATATCATTGTATTGACTCATATCTTTTCGTCCCCTTTTAGATTTGGATGTCGATGACCAACGCACCCATGGTGTTGACACGGGCATGTGTATGAGGCGGTAGGACCGTGCAGGCATGATCGTATTCGATGATTGCTGGACCTTCGATGCGATGATGAGTAGTCAACGACTCACCTTTATAGACGTTGCAGTTGATCCATGCCCCATCGAAATAGACATCGCGTTGTCCCTTGATGGCCGACTGGTCATCTTCTGAGCATTGCATTTCGACCGGAGGAGGATTGTCCATTTGACCGATCGCGGTGATGCTGAAAGAAACAAAGGCTGGGGCGAAATCATCCGAACTTACGCCGAACTCCTGCATGTGGACGCCATGGAAAGCCTTCTCGATATCAGGCAAGTTATCTGCGTTTAACGTCCCATTGGGCAGTGGAGTGTCAACCTCGTAGGATTGACCTACATAGCGCATCTGTGCACTGCGGATAATTTCTATCTCAGCGTCGTTGGAGAAGCCCTGGTGGATCAGCTCTTTCCGGGCCTTGGTTTCAAGCTCATTCAGGATTGTGTTGACTTTTTCTAAGTCAGCATCCTTCACTGGCGCATAATAGAAATGCTCAACATCCTGCCTCAGATCCATAACGGTTGCCCCGAAGGCCGAGGCGACACCGGCATGAGGCGGCACAATTACCTTCGGAATATTCATCGACTTGGCGACAAAACATGCCGCCAGTGCACCAGCACCTCCGAAACTGGTATAGACAAAATCACGCGGATCTCGGCCGCGGGCTACCAACACCTTTTTGACCGCCTGAGCCATGTATTCACAACCGATACGGATCATACCCTCAGCGGTGGCTAGCGTGGGCAAGCCGATCTCGCCGGCAAGTTTCTCCATAGCCATTTGAGAGGCTTTTACATCAAGATTTATCTTTCCATTCAACGTTGGATCCAGACGCCCCAATAGCAAATTAGCATCGGTGATGGTGGGCTGAGTCCCGCCCCTGCCATAGCAGACGGGACCCGGCTCCGAACCGGCGCTTTTCGGTCCGACACGGAGCGAGCCACCCGCATCGACCCAGCCGATCGAGCCGCCGCCCGAGCCAACGCTATGGATATCCAGCATAGGAACTACAATTGGAACTTCCCACTCCAGCTCATGATCACGAGTGATTAGTCCCTTGCCATGCTCTACGATGGAGACATCGAAGCTGGTGCCACCGACATCGGTGTGCAGAATACGCTCAAACCCGACTTTCTCAGTCAGATAGCCTGCATAGGCCACGCCTCCTGCCGGACCGGATTCCAGCATATCCTCTGGGTGTTGCCGCGCCGCATCCGCCGACATCACACCACCGCTGCTCTTCAGAATCAGAAGTTTCCCGGAGAAACCGTTCTGGCTCAGTCGGTTCTCCAGGTCGTCCATGTACTTAACCATCACTGGCATGCAAGCAGCACGCACCGCAGTGGTGACGAAACGACCATGCTCGCGGAATATAGGTCGAGTCTCGGAGGACAGCACAATATGTATATCCGGGCAGCATTCGCGTAAGATATCGCGCATCTGCTCTTCATGCTTTCCGCTTGCGTAGGAGTTGATGAAGCCGATGGCGACAGACTGGATCTTCGCGGCCTTGACCTTTTCTGCCACCTCACGTGCTGCGGTAACATCCAGGGGACGTTCACTCTCACCGTGGACATTGGTTCGCTCGGGAACAGTAAAGCGATACCGGCGGTTGATTATCGGCTTGGGTTTCGTCTGGTAAGGATCGTAGAGGTGCTGGCGATGCTGTCGACCGATTTCTATGGTATCGCGAAAACCTTCGGTAGTGATGAGGGCCGCATTCGGGTAGCTGCGCTCGATCAACGCGTTGGTTGCCGTTGTCGTACCATGCATGAGATACGAGATATCAGAGATATCGATTCCAGCTTTTTCAATCGATTCCAGAACGGCGATCGAACGATCTTGCTTTGTTGTAAGTACTTTGGCGGAAACTTGCTTACCAGTTCTTTCCTCCCATGCAAACAAGTCTGTAAACGTACCACCTACGTCTATTCCTACTCTCCACATTGTAAGCTCCTCGCATTCATCTGTTATTGTCGGGTGCCTTGGCAGGATAGCTCCATGGCACCCTCTCGAGGGAATTGCACGAAAATAGGAATTTGAATTTATTTTTCATGCATTCTTACTAAACACCAACACATAGAACTTCTATCTCTTCGAACAATTATTTGTTTGAACTAATTTTTTCTACTTCTATTTGTGACCGCCCCATAGCTCCTTGCTAATGGTTCGGGTCGATAGGCTTACCCATTGTCATGCCGGGTAATATTCTATTCAGTACAATTAGGTGCGTAATCCAAGCATCTGAACCATCAAGGGGCTCAGCAGATCACTAGCATCTCGCTAGTCGAGGTCAACGACGCGGCAATCTGCCAGTAGCTCCGAGACACCTATATGCTGAAGCCACTTTAGTGGCCATAATCTTTGATATCCGGCCCTTGAGACTCAGCGTCAGTTGCTAGGAATGTTCACTAGCACTGTCGATTGCCCCGGCCGAGCTCCTGATTTCGCTGATTGGACAGCCAGAGGTTCAGCGGGCTGCCGAACCGCATTTGTCGATAGGCCCGCGGCCTCCTCGAAGTGCCGGAGCCGGGGTTGGGTCATCATGCTCGCCTTCGTGATAAAGAAAAGGGGCGAGCTACCCCCTGAGGGGAAGGCATCACCTCCTCAGGATAGCGAATGCGCTAAGATCCACTTGAATTGCCGTGCTTGCGGGTCATAGAAATGTGCGTTCTCCCCAGCACGTTTTCATTGAGCCTCTGATCCTGACGCTCATATTCGTTTGATATGCAGGTGACCATATCGAGAGTGCTAAAGGCTTGCTGCATACATGCCTCATTACGATTGCGGTTTTTCGTTACTGTAAGCGACAGAGCTAACCAGCAGGGTAGCTACGAGCAGGGGGGGCGGATATCTAGACTTTGCATGGCGCTATTTACCTCTTTTTATGCTGAAGCGTGCTCATGGCTAGAAGAGGGAGTGGTCTTTAATAGCCACAAAAAAGACACAAGGACAGTCAACCTCAGCGTTTTGCTGCGGACTCTAGCCCAGTGGAAAACGGCTGCCGAGTCAAAGCCACAGCTTCTATTGTTAAAATAGCCAATTATTCTGAAGTTGATAGATAATTTCATGATTGAACGGCACACGGGTCGATCGCACATAACAGCAGAGTATGCCGAATCGTGAACTGACGGTTTTTACAAGGTGCCGACGTTACGGCGTTAACGAATGGGCTAGCTGAGGCTGCCAAAAAAAGGTTCTGACCAAGCCGGCTAAAGCCCCAGTGGCTTTTGGTACGAAATGCCCGCTTTTGGTTATCGGCCATTGCACTTTGATATAGCGAGCGAGTGTTATGGCGGCTTTCTGACCGTAGCGCGCACCCGGAGAGGCGCATGTCCAAACATGCCGCAGCATGATGGCAAGGTCAGGCGCGTGCTTATCCAAATACGCCAGCCCATAGGTGCAGGCTTCCCCGCTATAGCATCACCAAGTTTGGCGTCCCACCTAGGAACTATGATATGCAAAGGGTTGGGAGAAGCCACCGCCACCGGAAACCTATCCGCTAAGCAGCGAGCTAAAAAGCGCGCGACCAACTGCCCGGTTTTCTGTAGTGTCGACATATTGATCTGGGGCGCCTTCTTTCACAATTTGGTGATGTTGGTGAGAAATGCTCGGTAGCTGCAAGTAGTGCTCGTGTGCTAAAAAACCTAGGGAGGGTCTGAATAACTGCCGATATTCATCAACGCTCACATGAGCCAACAAAAAATCGAAAATTCAGACACGCTTCTCCCGTTCTTTGTGTATTTTTGCCCCTTTCCCGCTCATTGAGCGGAAAACGGGAGCAATCGCCCTATTCCCATAGGTATTTCTCATGATCAGCAGGTTGCTGAACGCCGCCATCAAATGCAGGCGCTGAGTGTTTTTGGCCAGTCCACGATAGCGAGCCTTGCCATAACCAAAAACGTGTTTGATGTACCGAAAAGGATGCTCCACCTTGGCACGGATACTGGCTTTGATCTTTTCGACTTTCTGTCGCCTGGCATCTAGCTTCTTGCGGGTGCCAGGCCGTTTGGCAATATACCAAGAGACATCGTTGCGGTGCTTGTGCTCGTCTCGTTTTTGAATACCCAGGTAACCGGCATCACCGAACACGCGTTGCTCTTCTCCGTGGAGGAGCTTATCGGCAGGCACAATGTCATGGACATTGGCGGCCGTGGTCTCGATGCTGTGAATTAGCCCAAGCTTATCTTTACTGTTTTTCGTGGAACTAGGCGCAGAGATGATCGTGGCATCGACGATGCTTCCTTCGCGCAGCATCAGGCCATTTTTTGCCAGGTACTTGTTCACCTCCTGGAATAACACCTTGCCAAGGCCGTGGCGTTCTAGAAAATGGCGAAATTTGAGAATCGTGGTTTCGTCCGGCAATCGGTCCAGTTTCAAACCGGCGAAGTGGCGCATGGACTCGATCTCGTAGAGGGCGTCTTCCATGGCCGGATCGCTCAGGTTGTAAAACAACTGCATGCAATGGACACGGAGCATGGCAGACAACGGATACGGAGGCCACTAGCAAGCTGTTACGGTAGCTTTTGCATAACGGCAGTCGAAGGTATAGATGGACAACCTAACAGTTCAGCGAGCAGTTTGACGCCATTAGCGAGTTCTAGTCGTAACGCGAAAAAAGCCCCATGAGTTTTCTTTTGCTGCTTGTGGCTTAATACAGATTATCATAAGCGAAGCCGTCAGCATTCATGCTATCGAGATTGCTGGTAAAAACGCAGGTGCGGGATAACTAGATCAATCGGCAAAGTATCAAAAAGTGCTGATGGAATAATGGCTGTTGGCAATTTGGGTGCTGAACCATGTGTTTATATCAGTAACTCACTGGCCGTTGTAAGTCACCGATGTATACTGTGCTGACTCGGGCAAACAGCTACGGTTAACTTTTGAGCAAGGTATGAGTTACTAGTAATTTCAACTGTAGGCGCATAGGTTTAAAGCGCTTGGGTTTCAGTCAGGCTGCTTGATGCCTGAGTGGGTAAATGCTGTGTAGTTGAAAGGGATGCTGCCTTCAAAGAATGATGATCGGTGCAACTGATGTCGCTCTATATGAGCCTACTTCTTTTGCTGATAAATAAAAGCCGCCACGCGTTAGCGTCGGCGGCAGGCTAATGCTTCTACTCTCTAGCGCTATTGTGCCTGCAACATAGGTGTCTCTGGCCGCCAGAAAACGTTTTGCCCAATCCGGCTAAAGCCCCACTGGCTTTTGCTACGAAACGCACGTTGTTGGTTATCTGTCATGGCGCTTTGCCCATCTGCATCACGAATGTAGCGAGCCAGTGTCATGGCGGCTGGCTGGCCATAACGCGCCCCCGGGGAAGCGCATGTCCAGATATGGCGTAAGGTCATCGCAATATCAGGCTCATGTTGGTCTAAATAGGCAAGGCCATAGGCACACGCTTCTAGCGTAAACGCATCGTGGCTACAGAGCTTCCACGCCGCGTTAGGCTTGCCTTTCGAGTCGTAGGTATACGTCTTACCAATATCGTGCAACAGCCCCGCTACAAAGCACGTTTCCTGCATCAGGCGCGGCATAGCTGGCTCATTTAAGCGCAGCATGGCAACAGCATTATTCGCGACGTTCAGCGAATGCTCTAGCAGCCCACCTGGATAGGCGTGGTGGTAGGTCACGCTGGCGGGTGCATTCAGAAACGCCTCGATACGGTCCTTACGTTCCAATACCCGTGTTAAAAAACTGCGTAAGTGCTCCGATTGCAGCGACTGTACGGTCTTCACTAATTGATCGAACACCGCTGGTGCGGGGGCGTACACACGTGGTAGCGATTGTAGCGTGTCCAGTGAGTGGACTTCCTCACGGGTCGCCTTGCGGAACTCATCAAGTAGGAATTGGCCTGATAAGCACTTTACTCCTGATGCAGTAACAAAATCCAAATGGCCAATGCGCTCAGGTACGTGTGTCTTGGCCAAATTCAGCATTGCGATACGATCACCGAGTTAAGCTCAGTTCTTGTGTATGGAGGGCAGTAGAGAGGGTGGCGTATCCTGTTGATTGATCTCGCCAGATCACAACCAACATAGGACGGATACGCCATGAGCAATTCTACTCTCCAAGC
>Ga0114905_1000725_pt1 | contig 19853 bp, 22 predicted proteins | sample MalvireepMed_b05_FD_83499 | JGI IMG/M metagenome (GOLD analysis project Ga0114905, IMG submission 83499) | Marine viral communities from the Global Malaspina Expedition - Malaspina viral metaG DeepMed_b05 | ecosystem: Environmental > Aquatic > Marine > Oceanic | place: Mediterranean Sea...
ACCGCACAATATCTGGCGCCTGATCCGCACCGGCGCCACCTTCGAGCGCACCGGCGCCATGGGCGTGGTGCTCGACGCGTTCGACGCGCCGCGCATGGTGCGCATCGCGTTCCGCACGCTGGTCTGGCCGTTCAAATGGACCGGCATCGAGGGGGATCCGTCGATGCCGCCCGCGCCCCGCGCGCTGAGCGCGCTCGGCCCCGCCTATATCAAGTTCGGTCAGATCCTCTCGACCCGGCCCGACGTGGTCGGCCAGGATGTCGCCAACCAGCTGCGCGTGCTGCAGGACAAGCTGCCGCCCTTTGGCATCGAGCAGGCCGAGCGCCAGATCGAGGCCGAGCTTGGCGTCCCGGTCTCGGAGATTTTCAGCGAGTTCAGTGCCCCCGTCGCGGCCGCCTCGATCGCGCAGGTGCACAAGGCGCGCCGCGCCGACACCGGTGAGATTGTCGCCGTGAAGGTGCTCCGCCCGGGCATCGAACGCGCTTTCCGCACCGATATCGATGCGTTCTACTTCGCGGCGGACATGATCGAGACGCTGGCCCCGGCCGCACGCCGGCTGCGTCCGCGCGATGTCATCTCGCACTTTGAAAGCGTTGTGATGGGCGAGCTCGACCTGCGGCTCGAGTCCGCCGCCGCCTCCGAATACGCCGCCAACACCGCCGGCGATGAGGGCTTCGAGCTGCCTTCGGTGGTCTGGGGGCTCTCGGGCCGGCGGGTGATGACCATGAGCTGGGCCGAGGGTGCGCCGCTGGGCGACAACGCCGCGCTGGATGCCGCCGGGCATGACCGGGAGCTGCTCAGCGAGCGGGTGCTGCAGCTCTTCCTGAACCATGCGCTGCGCGACGGCTTCTTCCATGCCGACATGCACCAGGGCAACCTGAAGGTCGCGCCGAACGGCAACATCATCGCCTACGATTTCGGCATCATGGGGCATATCGACGAGTATACCCGCCGGGTCTATGCCGAGATCCTCTACGGCTTCATCCGGCGCGACTACAAGCGCGTGGCTGAGGTGCATTTCGAGGCCGGCTACGTGCCCGCCGATCGCGATGTCGACGAGTTCGCCCGCGCGCTCCGGGCCGTCGGAGAGCCGATCTTCGGCATGGATGCGACCCGGATCTCCATGGCACGGCTGCTTTCCTACCTGTTCGAGGTGACCGAGCGTTTCGGCATGCAGACCCGGACCGAGCTTATCCTGCTGCAGCGCACCATGGTGGTGGTCGAAGGCGTGGCGCGCTCGCTGAACCCGCGCATGAACATCTGGAACACCGCCAAGCCGGTGGTCGAGGATTACATCAAGACCTCGATCGGGCCGCGCGCCGTGCTGCGCGACCTCGTGCAGACCGCCCAGGTGCTTGGTCGGTTCGGCCCGCGCCTGCCGGGTCTGGTCGAGGCCGCACTGATCCGTCAGTCCGAGGGCGACGATGCCCCGAAACGCAGCCCGTGGCGCGTGCGGCTGGGCTGGGGGGCTGCAGGCGCGGCGCTTGCGGCGGTGCTCATGCTTGTCTGGCATACGTTCGCCTGATAGATCAGCAGCCTGATCTCTTGGGGGAGGACGTGCATGTCCACCGCGAAAACCGCGCTCGTGACCGGATCTGCCGGCTTTATCGGATTTCATCTGTCGAAGCGCCTTCTCAACGAAGGCTACCGGGTCATCGGTTTCGACGCGATGAGCGATTATTACGACGTCGCCCTGAAGCAGCGCAGGCATGCCATCCTCGGCGAGCAAGCGGCCTTCGAGCCGATCATCGCGCATACCGAGGATGAGGGCCGGCTGACCGAGCTCTGCACGTCCGAGCGCCCCGAGATCATCGTGCATCTCGCGGCACAGGCTGGAGTGCGGTATTCGCTCGAGGCGCCACGGTCCTACGTTCAGTCCAACCTTGTCGGTGCGCTCGAACTGCTCGAAGCGGCCCGCGCGGCGCCGCCGAAGCACCTTTTGATGGCCTCGACCTCGTCGGTCTACGGCGCCAATACCGAGATGCCGTATCGCGAAACGACGAAGGCCGACCACCAGATGTCGTTCTATGCGGCGACGAAGAAAGCCAACGAGGCGATGGCGCATTCCTACGCGCATCTCTACGGGTTGCCGATCACCATGTTCCGCTTCTTCACCGTTTACGGGCCCTGGGGGCGCCCCGACATGGCCCTGTTCAAATTCGTCAAGGCGATCCTCGAGGGCCGGCCGATCGACATCTACAACCACGGCGACATGCGGCGCGATTTCACCTATATCGACGATCTGGTCGAGGGGCTTGTCCGCCTGATCGGCCAGCCGCCGGTGCAGGGCGCGCCGGTCGAGGGCGACAGCCTGTCGCCGGTGGCCCCTTGGCGGGTGCTCAACCTGGGCCACGGCGCGCCGGAACGGCTCGAGGATTTCGTGACCGCCATCGAGCAGGCTCTCGGAACGCCGGCCCTTCGCAACTACATGGACATGCAGCCCGGTGACGTTCCCGCGACATGGGCCGACAACGCGCTGCTGAGCCGCCTGACCGGGACCTTGCCCCGAACACCCCTGGCGGATGGCGTGGCGGCCTTTGTCGACTGGTACAAATCCTATTACGCCACTGCCAGCTGATCGCGGCCCGGAACATCGCGCATCGCCCATCAGCGCAGGGCGGTGACGGTTTTGGCGTCGATCTCGCTGCCGTCCGACAGGGTCAGCAGCGTTGCAGCGCCCTCGCGGCGCACCTCGATGACCGGATTGTAGACCTGGGCCGCGTGACGCGCGACGGTGCTTCCTCCGGCGAGGCTCTCGACCTCGAAGCTGTAGAGCCCCGATGCGAGCGGTGTGCCGCCATCACGGATCCCTTGCCACGCGACGACCGGTTGCGACGGGTCGAGCGGCAGGCGCTGAACCACGGCACCCGCGGCATCGCGCACCACGAGACGTGCCGCATCCGAACCGGGCTCGAACTCGGGCCGGAGCACCAGAGGCGCCCCGTCAAAGCGCACCGGCGCATCCGCCAGAACGTCTCGTCCGATCCAGGAACCCAGTTGCTGTAACGTGCCGCCGGTCATGGCCTGCGCGAGATCCGCGAGAAGATCGTTGGTCAGCACCTGCTGTTCGACCGATGAAAAAGTCGCAAGCTGGGTGGCGTAGTCCGTCGAGTCGACCGGGTTGAGCGGATCCTGATTCTGCATCTGCGTGGTCAGCATCTTCAGAAACGTCTCGAAATCGCTGCTCAGGACCGCAGCGTTCCCGGTCTGCTCATCGCCCGCCGTGCCGGTGGACTCGGCGCGCCCGGTCGGGATGGCACCCGTAACCGCACTGCTCTGCATGATGATCTCCCTAAAGCCTCAAATCCAAACCATCCGGGGCCGGCGCGACCGGGTCCGGTACCGCCGCCTCCGTCACCGGGCGCCCGACCTGATCCGACCCGTGGGCACCGGCCTCTCTGGGCGCACGCGACTGTGACCCGGGACGTTCCTCACCGAAGCTGAAGCTCGCCGACCCATAGCCGAGGTCGGAGAGATGCCGGGCAAGCTGATCGATGTTGCGCCGCAGAAGGTCGAGCGTTTCCGGTCGATCGGCAGTCACGCTCAGCATGAGCCCGGACTCCCCCTGACCAATGCGGAACCGCAGCTGGCCGAGTTCTTCCGGCCTCAGCTTCAGTTCGATCACCTTGTCCTGCGGATCGACCGCTGTGGTCATCGCCTCGGTGGCCTGGCGCAGCACCGAAGCGGCCGCTTCACGCGATACGATGCCGGCTGCGTGACCAGGGGCCGAGGCCGGCCCCGCCGACGAACCGTTCGGCACCGGGGCCGCGAACAGGTCTTCGGAAAGCGGCTCCTCCAGATCGATCACCGGCGAGATGACCGAGACCCGGGGCCGCGCAACGTTCGTACCTGTGGCAAGCGGCGGCCGCGACGCCACCACTGGTGCGCCAGCCTTCGCTACGGGAGGTGCGGCGGCACCAAAGGCAGGGTCATGACCCTGGTCCCGGCGCCGATTTTGCGTCTCGGTCAGTGACACGATGTCTCGTGGCTCTTTCGGGGGTGAATCCAGAATTGCCGGTTGAGGAACGGTCTCGCTTCGATCCGACACCGGCACCGCACGGATGTCGGGCACGGACGCGGTTGGCCGACCTGACTGCACGGGCGTCGTGTCTGCGCGCCCGGCGCGCTCGGGTTGCTGAAGCGCCGACGGTGCGCCAAGACGCTCGGGAACGACACCATGCTGCGCGTTTGCAGGCGATGCAGCAGCCTTCCTTTTCGGGTCGCGGACGCCCTGTCGAGGCGGACGGACCGCTGCATCCGCCACCTCGACGGTCGCATTCATCCTGTCTTTCGCCACCTGCTCTGCGGGATGTGCTCCGATCTTGGAGCCGGTTTCCCTGCTCGGAATCGCGTCCGCAGACGCCGCCGGATGCTTGGTCTGTCGCAGGTGCCCCGGCCAGTCGCCGTCTTGCGCCTTAACCACCGACGCGGTTTCCGACGTGGATCTTGCGGAGGGACGGTCGGCGGATTGTCCGCTTTGGATTGGGTGAGGATCATGGGCGACAGCCCCATCGATCATGCGAGCGCTTCGACCTACAAGCCCCGGTCGCGTCGGCACCGCTGCCGGCTCGCGAGCGGCGGATGGCTCGAAAGAACGGTCGCTTCGACCACGATCTGAGAGCTTCACCGGCACCTCGGTCGGAGACGTGCCCCGACGTGGCACAAGCATGGAGCTGCCCTCTGCCGGGGCCCTGACCAAGGCCTTGTCGGGGGGGGCTTCCGAAGAGAGCGGTGCGCGCATCTTGTCCGGCGTCATAGCGCCATCTGCATCGCCCTTCCGGGCGGGCATGTGATGACCTGGGATCACCGCATCACCTTGCGCCAGCAGGCGTTGCGAGACGGGTGTCTCAGTCCGCACGGTCAGCTCGGAACGCTGTATCGTCCGAGGTCTGGAGACGCGCTGATCCTCCACGGGTCTGACGTCATTTTGCTTTGGAAACTCCTGCCTGTTAAAATTATCAGGCAAACTTTCTGCCCTATGTTCGGGTGCCTTCTGCACCGGCGCCCTGACTGAATGTAGCTCGCCCGATGGCGGCTTCTCGCCCGCAGTGACGCGTCGCTCCGCGCCCGCATTGCTTGGCAAAAAGACCGTTTGAGGTACCGATTGCGCCGGTCCTATGGCTGGTTGCGGGATGGGGGGTCCGCCTGAGGCGCGCACACGAAGGTCTTCGGTGAAACCGGACGTCTCGGCCTTGGAAGGTCTCAGGCTCTGGACCGAAGGCACCTGCGACGGTTCATAGCGGGGCTCGAGGGCACCCGGTCGCCTGGAGGGCTGGCGGGCATCCGGCGTCGTGCTTGTGGACAGAGCCTGAGCAGCATCGGTACCAGGCATCCCCTTCGGATCCGGGTTCGCTTGTGGGTCTGGTCGAAACCGCGCTCCCCTTTGCGGGCGCAGGGTCTCGGCAGAGAGGGGCACAGCACCGGTGGATTTCACCGGCCCTTGACGTGTATCGCTCCGCGCGATCTCGATCTCGTTTGCCGCTTCAGGCTTGATACGGCTTGCATTTTCGATCCGTGGCGTGACGCGTCGGTCCGCCTGGCGAAGTGACATGTCGTGGACGGGAAGGCGACCCGGCGGCTCGCGCCGCGATCCCGAGGGTTGAACCGCACCAATCTGCGCGCTCGCGTCCTCTTCGTCGGCCCGAGACGGCGACACACCAGCCCTTGGCACAAAGTGCGCGTGCACTGGCGAAACCGGACCCTCTGCAAGGGGCTTCGAGGTTGGCCGCTTGGACAGACCAGGCTCATGTGCCTCAGAGGACCGCGATACCGTTTCCGTGAAGGCTTGGGCCCTCGTGCGGTGGTCTGTGCTCTGGGGAGGCCGTTCCGATACCACCTCCCGCGGCATTGCGGGTGGCGCCTCCCTGCGATCGGCCTGAAATGGGGGATCACCGTCGCCACGCCCCAGATCGTGCCGCGGGACCGGGGCGGCACCCGATTCGGCCCCGCGCTGCGGTGGTATCATATCGCTCACGTCCGGATCGACAGCCACCGTATCGGGTGCCTGCTCCTGTTCATCGGACGGTTTCACCTCGGGCTCGTCCACGCTCAACTCCGAGGGTCCTTCGCCCTCCTCCGCCTCTGCGGAATCCCCCGTGTCATGCCCGAGCGCGGCGAACACATCCGCGAACGGCATGCCGGCCGCCTCCGGTCCGGTGTCAGGCTCCCGAAGGGCCGCCGGCAGCGCGAGGTTCAGCAATCCTGACAATGGCTTCAGCATGGTCACTCCGGGAATTCTTCCGTTGGTGACGGTCTAACGCGGTTTTCCTTACCCGTTCTTTACCGACCTCCGGCCATTCTGCCTTTCGTTGGCTCGAATTGGAGAGACTCATGGAGATTCACGGTTCACTTGCTCCTGACAGACGCGAGTCCCTGCGCAACGCGGCAGTGGCGCTCGAAGCCAGTTTCCTGACCGAGATGCTGCGCTCTGCAGGGCTCGGGGAGAGCCGCGGGACCTTTGGTGGCGGCGTGGGCGAGGACCAGTTCGCCTCCATGCTCGCGCGTGAACACGCCCAAGCACTGGCAGAGACCGGCGGCATCGGGCTTGCCGAATCGATCTTCCAGGCCCTCGTCAGGCACGCCGATGACTGACCCGGCGCCTGATCCATTCGACACGCTCGAGACGCTCCTCATGCAAGAGCGGGACAGCCTGCTTGCCGGCGCTCTCGACAACATTGCCCCCCTGATGGCGGAAAAGACCGTCCTGATCTCGCAGCTTCGCCGCGATCCCCCCGAGGATGCAAAGCGGGTTCAACGGCTGCATGCGACCATGCTGCGCAATCAGGCGCTCTTCGACCAGACGCTTGCGGGACTTCGCAACGCCGCGGAACGGGTCGGCAACATGCATCAGCTGCGCCGGTCGATGGAGATCTACGACGCGACCGGGCGCCGGGCGACCATCGACATGCCCCCTTCGCAAAGGGTCGAGCGCCGGGCATGACGGATTTGCATTGAATCCAAAAGAACTCGGGCAGCGGCCTTAGCGGTTCGTTAGCTTCCGTGGCCCAATGTCTGGCCTGCATCCGGCTCGGATGGCGCAGCGGGCAATCGGCCCGGTCTGTATTCGTCAGAAAGACGTTCAGAACGCCGGTCTCCGGCACATCGAAATACGGTGCAAAGCACTGCATAGACCCCAAGGACGAACATCCATGTCTAGCATTCTGACGAACAACGGCGCCATGGTGGCGCTCCAGACCCTGAAGACCATCAACTCCAGCCTCGAAACCACGCAGGGCCAAATCTCCACGGGCAAGCGCGTTGCCGATGCCAAGGACAATGCAGCCGTCTGGGCGATCTCCAAGGTGATGGAAGCCGACGTGAAGGGCTTCAAGGGCATCTCCGACAGCCTCAACCTCGGCGAGTCCACCGTCGCGGTGGCACGCTCCGCTTCGGAAACGGTCACCGAATTGCTCACCGACATCAAGGGCAAGATCGTCGCCGCGCAAGAGGAAAACGTCGATCGAGCCAAGATCCAGACCGATATCGACGCGCTGCGCGATCAAATTGACGCGGTGGTGGGCGCGGCCCAGTTCAACGGCCTGAACCTGCTGTCGAACACCGATTCGACCGCCGACTCCGGCAACATCAACGTTCTCGCGTCGCTCGACCGTTCGGGCACCGGCGTTGCCGCCTCCGACATCGCTGTCGCGAAGCAGGACCTGGGGACCGGCGCTGCCGCCACCGCCACCGTGAACCTGGATGTCTCGGTGAACACGACCGGTGTGGCCAGTGGTGCCACGGCCGAATACGTCACCTTCGACGGGGTCGGCGCAGACGACGAACTGGTCGCCGGCGCGAACTTTAAGGTGACCGGTGGCAGCAACTTCGCAGGCGATGTCTCTGCCGATGCGCTCGATTTCTCGGCAGATGTCGAATACGTCGCCCGGGATGGCGACACCCTCGCCGACGTCACCTCGGCAATGGTCGAGCGTCTGAACTTCCAGGCCGCATCCGATGGTCTCGATATCACCTTCTCGGTCAACGGCACCAATGCAGGTCAGATCGACTTCACCAACAACTACGATGAAGCGATCTCTGACGACAACAGCGTGGTGGAGCAATCCGACATCGCCGATATCGCAACACTGGAGGCCGAAGCCGACGGCACCATCGGTGGTGGTCTGGAACTGCTGGCGGAATTCGACGTCACAACCGACGACGGTACCGACGCCGCTCTTGATGGCATCGAAGGCCTGCTTCAAACGGCCATCGACTCCGCAGCAGCATTCGGTTCGGTGCAAGGCCGCATCGAGACCCAGACCGATTTCATCTCGAGCCTGATCGACTCGCTGAAATCCGGCATCGGAACGCTGGTCGACGCCGATATGGAAGAGGCTTCAGCCCGGCTCCAGGCGCTTCAGGTGCAGCAGCAGCTTGGTGTTCAAGCGCTCTCCATCGCCAACCAGGCCCCGCAGTCGCTGCTTTCACTCTTCCAGTAAGGCAGAACCCCGGGGACCGGTCCGCCGGTCCCCGAACCGCTAGCACACCGCTTGATCCGAAACACAGTCGGAAGGTTCCGCCGTGAACGCGCAGATCATGGCGCAGCGCGCCTATACCCAACCCACCACCAGCACGCGGACTGACAGGGCCATCGAGTATGACCTGCTCGCGCGCGTGACACATCGCATCAAATCCGCCGCCGAGGCTGGCCCCAAGGCGTATCCGCGGCTCGTGCGAGCCCTCTACGACAACCGCCGTCTCTGGACAGCACTGGCTGTCGACGTGGCCAGCGCCGAAAACGCGCTGCCGCAGGAACTGCGGGCGCAGATATTCTACCTCGCTGAATTCGTTCAGACGCATACCGGCAAGGTTCTCGCCCGCAAGGCACGGCTCGCCCCCCTGCTTGAAGTCAATGCCGCCATATTGCGCGGCCTTGGCGGTCAGAGGCCGGGCCGATGAGCGGCCTGGTTCTCAAACTCGGACCCCGGGAACGCGTCCTGATCAATGGCGCGGTGATCGAGAATGGAGATCGACGCAGTCGTCTCTCCATCGTCACCCCCAAGGCGAATATCCTGCGTTTGCGCGATGCGATCCATCCCGAGGAGGCAAGAACACCTGTCCGCCGCCTCTGCTATATGACCCAATTGATCCTGACGGGCGATATCGACCCGGATGAAGCCCAGCGCCAACTGATCCGGGGGATCGAGGAACTCAGCCGCATTCTCACCGACCCAGACAGCCGCGAACTGCTGACCAAAGCGACAACGAGCTTGTTGGACTCGCAGTATTATCAATCTCTCAAGGCGCTTCGAAGCCTGATCCCACGCGAGGACCGGCTGCTCGCCGCGCGGCAACAATGACCTACACACCCATGATCGGAGGGCCCGGGCTGGTCGGATGGCAGATCCTGCAAAATACCATGGAGACGCAGCGGGCTGCCTTCAACAAGAGCCCCCAGATCACCCGCGAAGCAGCCTATTTCACCGAGACGATCGGCAACATAGGCTCTGCGGAGGAGCTTGTCGGGAACCGGCGCCTGCTCAGCGTCGCGCTCACCGCGTTTGGCATGGAGGATGAGCTCGACAGCAAGTATCTGGTGCGCCGCCTCATTGAAGAGGGAACCGAGGGGGACGATGCACTCGCGAACAAACTGAATGACAGCCGCTTCGTGGCCCTGGCCGATGCTTTCGATTTCGAACCCGTGATCTCGCGGAAGACCCAGGAAGAAGGGTTCGCGGCGACCATCCTCGACCGGTACGAGGAACGCGTCCGCGCCAATCTGGCGCAGACCCTGGCCGAACCGGACTACGTGGCCGATCCCGACTATGCCGCGCTCTTTTCCGCGCAGGTCGAGGAGAACCTCGAAATCTCGCGCGCCTACTTCACCGAGACCATCGGCAGCATTTCCTCGGCCGAGCAGCTGCTGCTCGACCCCGAGCTACGTCAGGTCGCAACGACCGCTTTCGACCTTGGCGACCGCGCCAGCAGCACCACGTTGCTGCGACGCGCGCTCGAAGAGGATCCGGCCGACGCAACCGCCTTGTCCAACGTTCTGAATGACGGAAACCTCCGCGCCTTCGCGACGGCTTTCGCATTCTACGAGACAGAAACGAGCACCGTGCTGCAGACCGAGGCATTCGCCGCGAACATCACCGAACAATTCCGCTGGCAACGCTTCGAAGACGCTGTGAGCGATGTTGACGAAGCGATCGGCACGGCGCTGAAGTTCCAGCGTTCCTTGCCCGAACTCGCGGCCAATGACCTGAGCGAGACCGCCAAGTGGTACAACGTTCTTGGCAGCACCATGATGCGTGAGGTTTTCGAAACCGCACTCTCCCTGCCGGAAGGGTTCAGCCAAATCGATCTCGACAAACAGGTCGAGGTCATTTCGGACAAGGCGCGCCAGCGCTTTGGGATCGAGACCTTCGCGGATCTGCAGGACCCAAAGGCACTGAACGGGATCATCCAGAGCTACCTGCTGCAAGAGCAGATCTCGCAGAACGGTGCCTTCGGTTCGCAACAGATCGCCCTCACCCTGCTCAGCACAATTCGCTACGATCGCGACCAAGCCTAGGGAAGTCAGCCGGCGGCTGACAGGCGCCTTTTCTGTTGCGGAGACCGGACGCCGGAGCGACGCAGGATCAGCCGAAGCTGGTTGAACGCGGCGTGTGGCCCATGAGGAGCCGCCTCGGCGACGAAGTTATCGAGATCGGGCCAAGCTCTGATAGCCTGATCGAGCAGCGGATCCTCGCCCTCCCGGTAAAGCCCCGCGCGGATCATCGTCTCGGACCGCGCATAGGCCCCAAGCAGGTGACGCGCCTGAAGAAGCACGTCGTTCTCCTCTTCGGTTGCTGCCTCGGGGAGGCTGCGCGACACCGATCGCAAGATATCGATCGCCGGAAACCGGCCCCGTTCCGCGATCTCGCGGCTCAGCACGACGTGGCCATCGAGCACGCCGCGCAGGATATCGGCGATCGGCTCTTCCATGTCGGACCCGGCGACGAGAACGCTGAAAATCGCGGTGATGTCGCCGGCCCCGGCCAGACCGGGCCCCGCCCGTTCGGCCAGTCGCATGATCTGATTGGCGGTCGAGGGCGGAAAGCCACGAAGCGCCGGCATCTCGCCAGCGGCGACCGCGACCTCGCGATGCGCCTCGGCAAATCGTGTGATCGAATCGGCAAGCAGAAGAACCTGCCGGCCACCGTCGCGGAAGTGCTCTGCCACGGTCATCGCGGCAAGCGCGCAGCGCCGCCGCTCGAGCGGCGAACGGTCCGAGCTCGCGGCGACCACCACGCTGCGCGCCATGCCCTCGGGACCAAGAACATCATGCACGAAATCATGCACTTCGCGCCCGCGCTCCCCGATCAGCGCCAGCACGACGACATCGGCCTCGACGCCGCGCGCGAGCGAGGCCAGAAGCCGCGACTTGCCCACGCCGGAGCCGGCGAACAGCCCCACGCGCTGCCCCCGAACGATCGGCAGAAAGGTGTCGAACGCGGCGAGCCCGCTGCGAAGGCGCCCCCCGAGGCCGCGCCGCTGCGCCGCGGGCGGCGGGTTTGTCCGAAACGGTCGCCGGCGCGGCCCCGGGGAAAGCGGCCGACCGTCGAGCGGCTGCCCGTACGGGTCGATCACCCGCCCGACCCAATCATCCGACGGCGCCAGAACCGGTGGGCCGAGCACCGCAACGCGATCGCCCTGAGACACCCCCTCTGGCCCCTCGTCGGGCAGCATCGCGACCAGGTCGTCGCGAATGCGCAGCACCTCTCCGTCAAGTGCGCCGCCGGCATGATAAAGCCGCAGGCGATCGCCGATGCAGGCCAGGTGCGCAAGGCCGCGGATCCAGATGACCGTGCCGTCCACCGAGCGGACGCGCCCGACCGCGCGCGCAGGACGAATCTGCGAGATCTGCGTCAGCAGACCGTTCAGCTCGAGTTTCTCCATCAGGCGCCCCCTTCAGCGGTCTCAAACCATTTCTAAAGGAATCAGCCTTAAGCCTTGGTTGAAACCAATCGAGGGAGAAGCCCCGATGTTCCAGAACCTGAACGTCTTCCAGACGGCGATGGCGCTTGCGAAGCATTCCGGCCTGCGGCAGGCCCTCAGCGCGCAGAATATCGCCAATGCCGATACACCTGGATATCACGCACTCGATATCCCGGATTTCGAAGCCACCCTCCGCGCGTCCGAGGGTTCCCAACGCGCCACCCGGGACAGGCACTTGCACGGGCTGCGCCAGGATCACCTGCCAGAGCCGACCCTGCGCCGGGCAAGCGTCGATCCGAACGGGAACTCAGTCTCGATCGAGGGGGAAATGATGATGGCTGTCGCGGCGTCGCGCGGCCACGGTCGCGCGCTGTCGATCTACCGATCAAGCCTCAACATCCTGCGCACGAGCCTCGGGCGCTAGAGAAGGAGATGGATGAATGAGTGCCTTTTCAGATGCCCTGTCGGTCTCTTCCAGCGGACTGCGCGCCCAGGCCGAGCGACTGCGCGTGGTGTCCGAGAACATCGCCAATGTCGACACGCCCGGCTACCGCCGCAAGACCCTGCCATTCGAACCCGGTGAGGGCCGTGACGGCGTCCGGAACGTGCAGGCCGGCGATACGCGGCTCGACCGCAGCGATCTGGAACGGATCTGGGATCCCCAGCATCCCCTCGCCGATCCTGCCGGCTTCTACGACGGCACCAATGTCGATCTCATCGTGGAGCTGGCCGACGCCCGCGAGGCGCAGCGCAGCTACGAAGCCAATCTGAAGATGTTCGAACAGACGCGGCAGATGTCCAGCAACCTGATGGATCTGCTGCGCCGAGGATAGAGCTCAACATCGCGTGAAAGGAGACCAGAATGGACGTCCGATCGCTTTTTGCCGCGCAGAAATACGCGGCACAGCGCCCCGCAACAGAGCCGCAGCCAGGTGCCAACAGCGCCACATCACGACTGAAAGGCGCCGCACAGGATTTCGCCAGCACGCTGAACGAGGCCGAGACCACGGCAACGGCGGCGATGGCCGGAGATGCCGACCCCCATGCGCTGGTCCAGGCGCTGGCCCAGTCCGAACTCGCGGTCGAAACGGTCGTCGCGCTTCGCAACAAGGTCGTCGAAGCCTACCAGGAAATCCTGCGGATGCCGGTCTGAGCCATGCTGAGCGAAACCATCTTCTATGACACGCTCAGACAGGGCCTCTGGGTCGCAACCATCACCTCGGTGCCGATCCTGAGCGCGGCGCTTCTCGCCGGTGTGGGCGTGGGCCTGTTCCAGGCGCTGACCTCCGTGCAGGAGATGACGCTGACCTTCGTGCCGAAGCTGCTCGCCATCGTCGTGGTGTTCTGGATGTCGATGAGCTTCATGTCCGAAACCCTGGTCGGCTTCTTTCAGGGCCGCATCATTCCCGTCATCACCGGGGGCTGACATGGGCATCACCGACTATACAACCTTGTCCCGGCAGCAGGGCCTCATGCGCGAGATGCGGATGGTGGCGAACAACATCGCCAACATGGCGACCACCGGCTATCGCCAGCAGGGCGTGGTGTTCTCCGAATACGTGCGCCAGACCGACCGGGATGGCAGCGTCGCCATGTCGGCGAGCCGCGTGCGAAACACCTCTTTTGCGCAGGGCAGCCTGACCCGCACGGGCGGCCAGCTGGACGTCGCCATCGAAGGCGACGGTTTCTTCCTCGTGCAGACCCCGGCCGGCGAACGCCTGACCAGAGCGGGCAATTTCGCCAGCAGTGCTGCCGGCGATCTGGTCACGCAGGACGGGCATCTGGTGCTCGATTCCGGCGGCGCGCCGGTCTTCATCCCGCCGGATGCGACGGATCTCGCCATTGGTCAGGATGGCACGATCAGCAGCAATGGCGCGCCGATTGGCCAGATCGGCATCGTGCAACCGCTCGAGCCGGGGACGCTGATCCGCGAGGGCGGTGTGCTGTTCCGCGCCGAGGCCGGGTACGACCCCGCAGAGGCTCCGCGCGTGCGGCAAGGCTTTGTCGAAAGCGCGAATGTCGACCCGATCCTGCAGATCGCCCGCATGATCGAAGTCCAGCGCGCCTACGAAATGGGCCAGAATTTCCTGCAGCGCGAAGATGAACGCGTCCGCGCCGCCATCAAATCCCTGATCACATGAGGAGAGCGTCATGCGTGCCCTGAAAATCGCCGCCACCGGCATGAGCGCCCAGCAAATGCGGGTCGAGGTTATTTCGAACAACCTCTCGAACATGAGCACGACCGGCTACAACGCCCGTCGGGCCGAGTTTGCCGATCTGCATTATCAACAGCTCGCCCGCGCCGGCACAGTGAGCGCCGCCGACGGCACCATGCTGCCGACCGGCGTTCAGCTGGGGCTCGGGGCCCGCCCGGCAGCGGTCACGATGAAGCTCGCACAGGGCGCATTGTCCCAGACCGGCGGCGATCTCGACCTGGCCATCGAGGGACGCGGCTATTTCGAGGTCACGCTGCCGTCGGGCATTGCCGGCTACACCCGCGACGGCGCGCTGAAGCGCGACGGCGAGGGCCTGATCGTCACCTCCGACGGGCTTCCCGTCGCGCCGGAGATCGTCATCCCCGACGACGCCACGAGCCTGTCGATCAATGCCGAGGGAGAGATCTATGCCTATTTCAACGATGCCGTCGAAGCCCAGCTTCTGGGTCAGCTCACCCTTGTCGGCTTTACCAATCCCAAGGGGCTCGAGGCCATCGGCGGCAATCTCTTCACCGAGACCGAAGCCTCCGGCCCGCCGATCCAGACCACCGCGGGGCAGGATGGGCTGGGCACCTTCCGGCATGGCTATCTCGAGGACAGCTCCGTCGATCCGGTCTACGAGATCACCGAACTGATCGAAGCCCAGCGCGGCTACGAGCTCAATTCCAAGGTCATCTCGGCGGCTGACCAGATGCTTGGCGCAACGGTGCAGGTCCGCTGATGCGACTGGCGCTGCTCCTGTGCCTCGCGGCAGCCGGCGCCGATGCACAGACCGTGGTCGCGACCCGCACGGTGCGCGCTCAGGATATCGTTCCGGCGGATGCGGTCCGGCTCGAGCCAGCAGAGGTTCCAGGGGCCCATGTCGCTCTTGAAGATGTCATCGGGCAAGAGGCCCGGGTCACGCTCTATCCCGGACGTGCGGTGATGCGTGGTGCGGTCGGCGCCCCGGCACTGGTCGAGCGCAACCAGATCGTCGAACTGATCTTCGCCCGCGACGGGCTTCATATCGTGACCGAAGGGCGCGCGCTCGACCGGGCCGGCGCGGGCGAACGGGTTCGGGTGATGAACCTGTCGTCGCGCAGCACGCTGTTCGGAACGGTCACCGCCTCCGGGACGGTGAGCGTTTTGGGAGACTGATCAATGACCTATCGCATTATCTGCCTCCTCGGATTTCTGGCTCTCTTCGGGTGCAGCCGTCTCGACCATCTCGGCAAGGCCCCGAGCTTCACACCGCAGGAGCAGAGCCCGGAGCGCGTCGCCATGGCCTATTCCGGTGTCCCGACCGTCGCCCTGCCCGAACGGCAGACCGATCAGGCCTCGCTCTGGAGCCGCGAGCGAAGCTCGCTGCTGGGGGATCGGCGGGCGATGAAACGCGGTGACATTCTCACCGTGGTGATCGAAATAGATGACGAGGCCAGCATCTCGAACAGCACGTCGCGGTCGCGATCCGGCTCCGAGAGCCTTTCGGTGCCCCAGCTTCTGGGCATCCCGCAACGCATCGACGAGGATCTGCCGCTCGGGGCGACGATGGCGGATGCGGTCGATCTTGGCAGTCAGGCCGCCTCGGGGGGCGACGGGCAGGTCGCGCGCAGCGAAGAGCTCACCCTGCGCGTGGCTGCGACGATCACCGATGTGATGCCGAACGGGGTGCTTGCGATCGAGGGCGCGCAGGAGGTCCGGGTGAATTTCGAGCTTCGGGAATTGCTGGTGTCAGGCTTCGTCCGCCCCGAAGACATCACGCGCCAGAACGAGATCACCTATGACAAGATTGCCTCAGCCAAGATTTCCTATGGCGGTCGCGGCCAGATCAGCGACATGCAGCAACCGCGCTACGGCCAGCAGGTGCTCGACATGATCCTGCCATTTTGACGAGGCCGCGATGAAAAAACTGCTGCCCATTCTTCTCGCCGTGATCGGCACTGCAGCGGGGATCGGCGCCGGCCTCTTCCTCGCGCCGGCGCCCACGTCCCCCGAGACAGCCGGGGCCGCCTCGACCGGTGAGGGACATGACGGCGCCGCGCATGAGGGGGGCGAGCCTGCGCCCGATGCCGGCGATGAGGAGGGCGAAGGCGGCAATGAATACGTGCGGATGACCAACCAGTTCGTGGTTCCGGTCGTCGGGAACAACCGAGTCGAGTCGCTCGTGGTCCTGTCGCTGAGCCTCGAGGTGGGCCCGGGCGAGACCGAGGCGGTCTTTGCCCAGGAACCGAAGCTCCGCGATGTGTTTCTGCGCGTCCTCTTCGACCACGCCAATATCGGGGGGTTTGCGGGAAATTTCACCGAGCAGCACCGCATGGACCGACTGCGCCGCGCCCTCTGGGAAGCCGCCCGCAACGTGATGGGCAAGAGCGTGGTCGATGTGCTGATCACCGAGATCGCGCGTCAGGACTCCTGACCGCGGGGCAGATCGCCGGCTCCTTGAAAGCCAGCCGCCAAAGCGCGTCCAGCCGGATCTCTTCGTGATGGAGCCGCTTGTCCCGCAAGACGGCCGCCTCCTGCTGCTGCAACCGTCTGGTTGCCTCGGTCCGGGCCAGCGCGAGGCGCGCCCGAGCGAGGCTATGCTCCTGTCGAACGCGGCAGCGCGCCAGATCCTGGTTCAGCTCACCTCTTCTGCGCGACAGCCAGCCCTGCCAGAGCGTGTCGGCCCCAAGCAGCCGCCGGTCCGCAAGGCTCTCGGTCTCGGCAAAGGCAGCCTGTCTCAACGCATCGATCCGCGCCACTTCATCCAGAAGGCGCCGCTCCTCGTCCCGGTCGCGGCGGTGCTGCTCGAAGGCCCGGTCCTGGAGAAGCCGGGTGAGCTGCGCAAGATCGGCCTGCGCGCGGCTCATCCCCCACCTCGCCGACGGCGCATTGCCGCGCGCATGTCCTCGGCGAAACGGATCGCCGCCGCCACGGGGCGGTAATGTTCGGGCGCGATCTGCTCACCGATCCGGGTGGTGGCATGCAGCGCCCGCGCGGTGGGCGGATCGGAATGCAGCGGAACGCCCGCCTCTTCGGCCACCTCGCGGATCCGGCGGGCGACCTCGTCCATGCCCTTGGCGACACAGATCGGTGCCTCCCCGGGCTTGCGGCTCCAGCTCAGCGCCACGGCGTAATGGCTCGGGTTCACGATCACCACATCGGCGCGCGGAACGTCGGCCATCATCTGGGTCTGGGCGATCTCCTGCGCGCGGGCGCGACGCTGCTGTTTGAACATCGGATCACCCTCGGCCTCCTTGTGCTCATCCCGAAGCTCTTTCTGGGACATCCGGTTGCGCCGCAAATGCTCGGCCCGTTGCCAAAGATAGTCTATCGCGCCGATGCACAGAGCCACCACCGCGGCAATCCCGAGCAGCTGCAGCATTAGATCGGCCATGAGCTCGGCGGCATCCGTCGGCGCCCCGCGAAGCACCCCGATGATGAGATCATAGCGCGATGACAGGAACAGGCCGAGCACGACGGAATAGACTGTCAGCTTGACGAAGCTCTTCAGAAATTCGAACAGGCCCCGCCGGCCATACTTGTTTCTCGCATTTTCCAACGGAGACAGGCGGCTGGCCTTCGGTGCCAGACGCGACGGTGCGAATACGAGGCCGCGGGTCGCGAACAGCGCGCCCAAGACCAGCGCTCCCGGCACCGCCAGCCACGGCAAGACCGGCGCCAGCACGGCGCCGAGCACCGTGGCCGCGGGCGCCGTCGCCATGCCGTCGAAGAACAGCGATGCGATCTTCTCGGGGCGCTCGACGAACGGGAGCATCGCCTCGCCAAGGCGCAGCACTGTCGCCCCCCCCACGATCGAGACACCGGTCGCCAGCAGCCCGACATAGGCTGCCGCGGTCAGCAGGTCTGGCGACCGCGGGATCTCGCCCTTGCGTCGCGCCTCTTCCAGCTTGCGTGGCGATGGCTCGTGAGATTTTTCGGCCGACTGTTCCTCTGCCATGGGCGCCTAGGGGGTCTGGCCGGACAGAAACCGGTCGACGCTTGCGATCCAGACCGAGAGCATCAGCGGAGCGGTGACCATGAGCAAGACGATCGAGCCGAACGTGATCACCGGGGCCCCGACAAAGGCCACCATCAGTTGTGGCATCGCCTTGTTGATGAAGCCTAGGGTCAGATTGTAGAGCGCCGAGAGGATCACGAAGGGCGCGGCAAGCGTAAAGGCCAGGGCGAAGGCCATGGCGACGTGGCCGCGTCCGGCCTGTGCGATGAGCGCCGGATCGGGCAGGTGCAGAGCCGGAAACAGCTCGAAGGAAAGGAGGATGAACCCGGCCACCTTGACGTGAAAGCCCGTGCTCATCAGCAAAGCCAGCGCCGACACCGTCAGCACATGCCCGATCGCCGGCATCGGATCCGCGGCGCTGTTGCCCAGCAGCTGCGCCAGAGAGGTGGATTGCGCCGCGATGCTTCCTGCGGTCTGCAGCGCGTGCATGAAGAGCCGAAGCCAGAGACCGAGGATCAGGCCGGTCACGGATTCGGTGAGTAGTGCCCAGGCCACCGTGCCGAGGCCCGGCGGCGGCAGCGTCAGGCCGGCCCCGGCCGCGGGCAGGACGGTGACGGTGAGCACGAGGCCAAGCGCAAGTCGCACCCGCATCGGCACCGTCTGTTCCCCCAGGCCCGGCAGCACCGCCATCATCGCCCCGACGCGCAGGAACACCACCAGCGCCAGCCACCACCAGCCCAGAAGCAGCGGCATGAACCCGGTCGCGCCGCTCATGCCGCCACCACCCCGACCAGCGCGGGCTTGGCCTCGATCCCGATCTCCTCGAAGGACAGGACGGGGTTTGCGATCCCCTTGGCCGAAAGGATCGTGCGCAGGAAACGCCGCCGGCGCGCACTGGTGACAAGCGCCGGAAAGATCCCGCGGTTTCCGGCTTCGCTCACCTCGGCGGCGACGCCGCTGGTCAGGCTCTCGAACAGGTCCGGCGGCAGGGCGACGTCGAGCCCGCCAGCGGAGCCCTCGACCTGGTAGGTCGAAAAGGTGTCTTCCCATTCCGGGGAAAGCTGGATCAGGGGGATCGTCCCGTCCGTCCGGCGCATTCCGGCGACCAGCTGGAACCCGATGCGCTGCCGCACGTGTTCGCAGATCGCGTCGGGCCGCGCCTGCTGGCCCCGCATCTCCGAGATCGCCTCGAGGATCAGGGGCAGGTTGCGGATGCTGACCTGTTCCTCGAGCAGCAGCCGCAACACCTGATGCAGGGTGTCGATCTGAACCTTGTCCGGGATCAGCTCGTCAAGCAGGCGTCGATTGGCTTCGGCCCGGGACGGGTTGCTGAGGCTGACCATCTCGTCGAGCAGCCGGCGCAGCGATTTCAGCGTCAGGAGCCGCCCGAAATTTCGCTTTATGACCTCGAGCAGGTGGGTCGCCAGAACCTCGGTCGGGGTCACGATCGTCGCACCCGTCAGCGCCGCGCGATCGCGATGCTCGGGCTTGATCCATCGCGCAGGCGCGCCGTAGACCGGCTCTGTCACGTCGCGCCCGCCGGGCAGGCTGGCATGATCGTCGGGCATCAGCGCGAGGACGAGATCCGGGTTGAGCTCTCCGCGCGCGACCTCGACGCCGTGGATCCGGATCAGGTAGATCCCGGTCTCGAGCGCCGGGGCGTCGGTCAGCCGGATCTCTGGCAGAATGATCCCGAACCCCGAGGCGACGTGGCGCCGCATATTGTCGATCCGCACGTCGAGACCGGTGCCCGGATCGAGCACCATGTTGACGAGATCCGGCGCGAATTCGACATGGAT
>Ga0114905_1000730_pt1 | contig 19775 bp, 46 predicted proteins | sample MalvireepMed_b05_FD_83499 | JGI IMG/M metagenome (GOLD analysis project Ga0114905, IMG submission 83499) | Marine viral communities from the Global Malaspina Expedition - Malaspina viral metaG DeepMed_b05 | ecosystem: Environmental > Aquatic > Marine > Oceanic | place: Mediterranean Sea...
ATTGCAGACTTGGCCGCAAGCTAGTAGACATTTGGTTGGGGGGGTGTAGAGGTTTTTCTACGCCCCCTCAATCACTTGTATTAAAAAGGGGGGTTCGATGGAATCAGAGACTGACATGCCTATTCCTAAGGATGAAGAGATTATCTGGCCTAGAGGTCGTCAGCCAAAGAAATTGATTCCAAAATTTGGGTCTAATCGTCCCCCTGCAGCAATACCTGGACGGAAGAAAAATAAACATGACACCTACCAGAATGAGTAAACCCACAAGAATTTCCACTGCAGAGACAATTGATCTAGCGATTTATATGGAAAGGCTAGATACTTATATCGCTACACAAAGTAAGTTGAATGAAACCCTATGCAACAGATTGGAACGGGTAGATGAAGACCTTGACCAATTAAAAGAATGGCGTGGTAAAATGTATGGGGCGAAGGCGTTCCTTTTGATCACAGGTATTTTATTTGCTCATGCTGCTGTAGTCATGGCTTCAGTGGTCGCTCTGATAGAAGTACTTAGAGACTAGGAGTTTACATATGGCTAATGAACGACATACAGATGTACGGGAATGGGAGATAGATTTTTCAACCAGACAATCTGCTCTGCCGTACACAAAATATTTTCCTTTTAGACAGGCATTATCTACTACAGCCTCTACGCTTTTAACGGTTGGGCAAGGTGAAATAGCAGTAAACTGGGTCACTAATCCCAGAATTGAGGCTGCAGACATTACAATGTTTACCTTAACTGGTTCAGCCATTTCTAGAAGTACGGCTCAGCAAGCTTTGGGGGCCGCATCTCTTTTAGTTAATCCAGCAAACTCTGCTGCTGGAGAGGGTGTTTATTGGACATCCCCCACAATTCCTTTTGCTATCGAGGCACAACATTTAACTGTTCAGGTAGAGCATAGGGGAGCATCTGCTGCAAGCGCGGTTAAGCTAGAAATTAGAAACGCGGCAGGAACGACAGTTCTAGCAACCTCTGGAAGTTCTAACTTAGCAACTTCATGGACTCGTATTACCGCAAGCTACACAATTCCCGCAAGCACGGCTGCGGCAGCTTACAGATTGTATGTAACTACGCAAACGCAACATAACATTAATTTCTATCTAGACAAGATTATGTTTGAAGTACGAGAAGATACTACAGCCGTATCTACTTATGTAGATGGTGATAGTGGAATCAACTATGAATGGACGGGAACAGCTAATGCATCTACGTCTAGGAAACGGGCTGGAATGGTATACGTTAGGGGTATCACTATTAAGAATGAATCAGGTACTTCAGCAGAAATTGTCTATATGGCCTTTGACACTACGGCAACATCAACAACTGGTGTTCCAGTATTAGCTGGGGGTACATTTGAAAACACATGGCCCCTTGGTTTTAAAGACAAGGTTTCTTTACTTTCTGCTTCAGGAACCCCGACGGTTAGTGGGGTAGTGTGGGGAGTGTAATATGACAACAATTACTACCTCGATTGGGAATATTCCTTCTCCTAGTAACTGGGCAATAGTAAATGAAGATATGTATCAAACAATAACTGAAGATACTAGTCTTACTATTATTGAAAAACAGTCTGGAAGAACTACAGTTGAGGATATTTCTGACGCATTAGATGAATATGGACGTTTATATAAGGCTGGGATAGCTTCCCAGGCAGAAATTCTTACCTTATCTAGGGCTTTTCCTGATAATCCAACATATACAAAAGCTATTCAGAAGCTTGACGGCGAACCGACAGTAATCGGTGGCCCCGCTTCTATCGAACTAATTGATAGGGAAGGTCATTTGATTACTACAAACGCACTAAAAAAAGCTTTTGACAAGTATATGGCTAACTTTCGTACCCGTAATACAATGGTTTTGCATTCTGATGTCCAAGTTGGATGGGCGTTACCTGCATATATTAGTAAGGGCGGGCAAATCTTTAAGTCTGGGGTAGACGATAAGGGTTTGTTTTTTATCACGGAACTACGTAAGGACACTAAGATTGCAGAGAAAGTACTTGACCAGATTAATGAAGGTAAGTTAAAGTCATATTCGATAGCTGGGTCAGCAACTAAAACTCAGAACATGCAGAAAGGGTTGATGCCGTACATGCAAGTTGATGAGATGGAATTAGCTGAGGTAACGGTTTGCGAGAAGGGTGTGAATCAGGGAGCGACTTTTGGTATTCTTAAAGCTGAGGATGCCGCAACGAGGACATGTACCGATGGAAGCTGCTTGATTGACGAGGAACATACGCACAATAGTTCCGGGTTCATGCCGTTAGAACTCCTCCTTACGGATGATGGAGAGATAAGTTTTATGGATACCTTACAAAATTGGATGATTAAAGAAGACCCACTAACGTCTGGGGATGTTTTAGTTGCTCTCAATAATTTTGCGGGAAGGGACGCGGAGCATCACAGACTCCTAAGGGAACAAGGGTGGCCTTCCGAGCGACCACCGGAAGATATGAGATATACCCCAGTCTCAGAAATAGAAACTGATGCTGATGGTGTTCCTATACGTATGAAACCTCCGTGGGTAGTGAACGAGGCGGGGGAACACTTAGGCCCAAGGCTGGATGGGGACTCACCGACCCCTCCACCATTACCAGTAACTTCTAATATCGTAACTGTTACTGCTTATGATGTTGGGAATCCGCAAGATTCAAAACAAGAAATAAAGAAAACTAATGAATTTTTCAATTGGATGATTAAAGAAGAGAAACCTCAGTGGTGTGAAGAACATAATCGTATGGAAGTTGGAAACCATAACCGAGTAGAATTAGATAAGAGCAATGGAAGTCCTCCTATGGGATGGTTCAAGATGCTAGAGGGTTGGATGGATACCACGTAAGAGAGGGAAGTGTGCGATGTTCAGAAAAATTCTTGCTTATTTCTTTCGGCCCAAAAGAAAACATGAGCGCAAGTTTATTTCACAAAGGGATTTAGAAACATATATGCGGATTGAAGGAATAGTCTATAGGGACTTATTCCCTGATTAGGAGAAAAGAATGATTGGAAAACTGAGACCTCAGATATTTTTAGCGATTTTAGTCCTAGGTGCCCTTGCTGCACTGGGTGCTACGCACGGGTTCCCAGAAATTGCGACAGGAACTATCGGTGGGATCATCGCCCTGGGTATGAAAGTGTTAGAAAATGAATAAAAACCTTGGGGAACTAAGATGGTAGAAGCATATACAGATGCAATAGATTGTGAATGTTTTCTTACAGGTGACGTTTGTGTCTGTGAGGAGGGATGTGAATGCGGCTGTCCTGAGTGCGTATGCCAGGATTGGGAAGAAGTGCAGAAACTTATGACGGGTGGTTGTGGGTGCGGGGGCAATTGTATGTGTAATCAAAGTATAGATGAGGAAAATGAAGGAGGTTTGGAATGAATCCAATGAAAATTTTTAGCTTAGGAATGACGTTTTATAATCTTAATAAGGGGTTAGCGGATGATGGTAAGGTGGTTGTCGATGAAGGAATGGATGTATTAAAGGCTATCAGTACTGCCCTGAAAGATAATCGAGTAACTAATGAGGAGAAGAAGATTATCGTAAAGGAAATACGAGAGTTTTCTAAGGCCGCAATAGGGGCAATTGATAAACTAGTCATTCCAGATTAAGCATGCTAAAGGGGGAATAGGAATGGGTCTCGCAAATATCAAATTACCCATCGCTGTAATCGGAGTCATCGTAGCTCAGGCATTTGGAATAATTTGGTATGTCGCTCAACTAGACTCCACTGTAAGTAACAACACTATATCTATAGAAAGTATAGAAGTGTTTGACGACACGGAACTGTCGAAATCAATAGAAGATTTTGATAACCGTTTAGATGAAATTGAAAAACAACAAGCCATTATAGAAAACGAGATGCGTTCCATTATGGCTGACCACTCTAGCTTCAATGATATCTTGAAAGAATTAGGCAAGGAGGGTTACGGAGATACTAGAGAGTACGGGAATTACCAATAAATGTAGGGGGTCTTGGAATGAAATCCTACTTAGGAAATATCCCCAACCCAACGTTAAGGGATTTTCAAAGAAAGAAGCTATACCAAGCTGAGGAATCTTGCAGCTTCTGGAATGAAATACAGATACTTTCCTCCTTTAGAGTTAAGCATCTTGTGAAAAAGATTTCTCTTTGGTCTAATACCAACTTCCCTAAAATTTCCTATGCTAGACGTAAGCATGGGCCATTAGTTTCCTACGCGACTGCTTCTGATTTAGTGTTATCATTTCCTTTAGCCAAGAGCGTTCCTTTTATTTGTCATGAGATGGCGCATGTAATAAACTACCAACGAGGCCCCGCTGACCATCACGGGCCAAATTTCGCTACGGCGTACTTGGAGGTGGTAAACAAGTTTGTTGGAAATGAGGAGTACGAAGAACTTAAAGAATCCTTTAATATTTACAAGGTGAAATATAAGGAGGTGATCCATATCTAGGGATTGGGGGGACAGTACCTATCTTGATATTGGGGCTACTGTTGCCCCCCATTTCCTTTAGATACGGACTTGACATCACAAAACCGGGGGTGTAAATTAGAAATCTAAGAACAACCAAGGAGGTGTGAATGCAGATTGAAGACGCAGGAAAGTTTTTTGTGACAGTGTTATTTGTCGGGCTGTTGGCAACGATGTGTGGGTATTAGCCGTGGGCTACCGTACTTCCAACGATGAATCACATGTATGTACCTACTGTGATAAAGTCGTCAAGGCAGGGAGTGGAGTACTGATAAAGTATTCCTCTGCCCAGTCTGACGAATCTATAACGAGTTCTCATCTTACCAATCGAATCGGGCATGAGCAATGTGTGAAAATACATGGTTCTAGAAGTGAACAAGAGGCATTAATCCCTGTTCGGTAGTATAATAAAGATAGTTAATCTAGGTTGAAAGGTATATTTTATGGAAGATGAGAACAAAATAAAGACACGTTGGGAGAGACGAGACGCTAAACAACAAGCGAAGAAACGTTTTTCAAGTGATAACCGACGAAGTATTAGATGGTTATATTGGAACTCTGGTCAAAAAACACATGCCGAGCATTCAAATGAAGATACATCTAGTGATATGTTATCACTGCGACGTATTGATGGGGATTAAAAATGAGTTTTTTTCCATGCCTCTAGAGATAGCCGTGCACATTACAGACTGTTTGAAGTGTGGGGGTGAGAATACTAGAATAATGTTTACGATAAATTACGAAGGAAACGAGACTCATGAGTAGTTGGCAAAATAGAGAAGGGAAATTACTTCAAAGGCATCTCAATAAAGAATTTTCTAAACCGTTCAAAAAGAAACACGATAAAAATAAACACGATATCCAAACAAAAATAAGGGAAGCGCAACGCGCAAAGTCGATTGCGATGAACGAGGAAGATGACGTGCTTTATGAATGAGGATGGGGGTACTAATATGAATGAGTTAGAACCTACAGACCTTCCAGAAGATATGGGGATGGCGGAAGAGGAGGAGAAGGTTATATTCCTTACGAGGAACGAAGCCTTGTTCATTGATGATAGCTTGTCCATGCTTATTGAACGAGAGCCTAGTGATGACCGGATGGGTACAGTAAGACCCATGGCTCATACAGCAGGGCTACCCGCTCCTGTAGACTTACTGGACAAGATAGGGAAGGCCATCCTCTTTACGACTGACCCAGAAAACCACGGAGAACCTGCGGAAGTCCTTATGTCAGAAACAGATTTGTACATGCTTAGAGAGATTACCCATAGTTATATAAAAATTGGAGATGAGGCCGTAGGATTTAATCTGAAGCGGAAGATTTATACTTCGTTATACAGTACAGAAATTGAGAGGGATAGGGTAGCTAATCGGCTTCTATCTCAAGTGGATATTCCCACAGTTCCTTTAGAGGACGATGCTCCTCCAATCAAACAGGCTCGTAAGAAAACTGATATTTGACACGAATCCTGACGTGTGATAGGTTTGAGAAAAGTTCAGCGAAGGAGGTTTTCAGAAATGGATAAACAAGAGCGGTGGGTATTCAGACTTCCCAGTAACGAGGAAGGTGACAAGTTCCTTAAGGATATGCATAAATATCTTAACAAGGATTCTTACAAGGTTTCCAGAAAATTTACAGGGCCACGCCCTTGGGGTACAAACCCAGCTTCTACTCTCAAAGCAAATGCTACATCGGTTAGAGTGTATGTAGATAGCAAGAGAGCAAACGATAACATAAATCCTTATGAGTATATTCAGCGTGGACGGGAAATCGAAAGAAGTCAGCAAGCTTTGAAGAATGCTAGGATAGCCACAACAGCAGAATCGTCATTGGATAATCTTCGAACTAGATTAGCTGCTGTTGAAACAGAGTTAATTACCATGCGAATCCTGTTGTTTAAGCAGGGTGCCAGACACAGAAAGGGGAACTAAGACATGCAGAAAGCTAGAACTTTAGGAGGTAAGAAGCAAATGGATACGAAGCGAAGTAGCGGTAAGAAGAATGCAGTGCAGATTAGCAATGGTCTGTGGCTTGCTAAAGCTAGGCAGTTTGCAGTAAAACATGCTGGGAAGCATGGTTATGTTACCAGTGATGATGTCCTTTCATACGTCGGGGCTTGTCAGAGTCCCAGCGTTGCGGGGGCCATCTTCAAGGATAGTAGGTTTACGAAGACGGGGTACACTCCTTCCAGTCGTATCACTACTCATGGCAGAGACATTGCTGTTTGGCGTTTGAAGAGGTAATGGATATCCTAGTGGCGCAAGAGAACGCAAAGTGGGTGGGCTTGCCAGCCATGTTCAAACCTTTAATCCCCTTTCTAGTTTGATGCTTCCCATCAACCTGCCACCCATGTATGTAAAGGCACCGGTAGGTATGGTTCGATGGGAAGAAGGGGGTTGGCATCCTAAGGAGAATGGCCTTAGGCTAGGATATTAACAAACAAGCCTCTGTGGTGGAACGGCAGACACGCTTGGTTTAAGCCCAAGTGCCGCAAGGCGTGAAGGTTCAAGTCCTTCCAGAGGCACCAAAGAGAAGATTATGAAATACACGTTTGCTGTTAGAGAGATAGATAAGGTCTCAGCAGTAGAGTTTATCCAAGCTCGGCACTACTCGAAAGTGATGCCTAAACTAACCAAACATTATTTAGGTATATACGATGGAACAGTGTTAGCAGGAGTCCTAACCTTAGGATGGGGGACACAACCATTACAAACAATTCGTAAACTCTTTCCTAAGTTAGTAACACAAGATTACTATGAAATAGGGAAGATGTGTATGGATGATGTTTATCCAACTAACTCGGAAACACAAATGTTATCTGCTGTCTTCAAATGGATAAAGCAGAATTGCTCAGACCCTAAATTACTTTACACATGGGCAGACGGCATAGTCGGAAAAGCTGGCTATGTTTACCAAGCCTTTAACTTTCTATATGGTGGATTTATTTGGACGGACATTTACATTGGGGCTGACGGGGAAAAGATACACCCAAGGTCAACCAAACTATTGTTGCGAGAGAACGAGAGATGGTTGGGACGAGGCAAGACTTTATTTTGGCTGACCCCAGATTTCCTAGCTTTCAAGGGAATCCAAAGAATCAAAGGGAAACAGTTTCGTTATGTCCTCCCATTGACAAAGACTTATAAGAAACTCCTAAAAGAGTCTACAGTAAGATGGACGAAGAACTATCCTAAAGACTGTGACCTACAATGGAAGAAGCAAGTCGCAAAAGGGCAATGGGAACTTCTTCCTTCCATGCCTGATATGGACTTAGCGGTAGTGAATGTCAATAAAAAGAACGTTGATTCCCATATAATGACTCCCCAGGAAGCTCATAGAGCCACGTCTGAGGGTCAAAGATGACCCGTAGTATGGATAAACCACGCAGACCCCCCTGTTTTTTTGGGGTATTTGACAATGTTTTGAGAAAAGCGTAGCATGGCCGTAGTCGAAGCGAACGATAGGAGAATGCAGCGATGAAAACCAAACCGATTTCTTGGCGAAACATGCCGTCTACCGGGGTTTTGATAATCACAGGGCATCGTGGGGAGGGTAAATCAGCATTGGCATGGTGGTTGGCAGAGAACTTACGGGCTCAGTACCATAAGAAGATTGCTGCTTTGGGTATCCCCGATGAAGCGCAGAAGACGATGCCCAAAAGAATCACTCATGTTGAGACAGTCGAACAGATTGCTGACATGAAACCGCATATCATCGTGGTAGACGAAGCCGCCATTGTAGCCAACGCTAGGTCAGCCATGAAGACAGCTAATCTCCTATGGTTGAAACTGATAGCGGTGTGCAGACACAAGGGTCACCTACTCATATTCATCAACCAACATAACAGACAACTGGATGTACAGATACTTATGGATGCTGACTACGTGTTGATGAAGAGGCCAACCCTTCTACACTTGAAGTTCTGTCGGCCTGAGTTCAGAGAGGAACTTCAACAAGCCTACGAGCTATTCAATGACATGACAGCTTTAGGGTCTAAGAAGAAAGTATATGTTGTAGACTTCCATACGGGAAACAGGAAGCTGCTTCCTGCCAGTATGCCTAAGTGGTGGAACGATAAGATAAGCAAATCTTATTCAGCAGTGAGTCTATCGTGAACGAGCAAGGGATGCCTTACGGAACACAGTTATCCTTATGGGAAGATTATCCATCTGCGAAAGATATAGTTTTCAGTATAACTCAATGTGTACATGGTTGTCCCTTTGATGGAGTTTACGAAGCTAAGGATAAAGGAACGACCGTTTTCTTTCAGCAGTTTGGACGAGACGTGATGGAACCTTCTAAGTATTTACTGGCAGTTCGGAAAGACTTCTCTCCTTACTGGAGTGGGAGAATGGATTACTATATTGCTAATGACCAATGGGAAGCGTTTGCTAAGATACGGGAACTAACAGGTCGAAACTCTTTATGGAGAAATGACCAGTACCTCCCTAGCAATGCGGGAGGAGGCCATTAGATTTGACAATGGTTTTGGGGTATGATACGATTTCGGTGTGGCGTCGATACGCCCTTGGAGGTGTATCATGTGAAGCATTAAAAACTGAATAGTCGGTTGTGGATACGGTACCTCACTTATGCTGAGGTGGTAGAATACGTACCCAGTGGCTAAGACCTGAAAGCCGCCTCCTTGGGGGGGTGGACTAATCCTTCCTACAGTGTGACCCTCACGATACGTTGTATCACATTGTTGTATCCAATGACCCGTGCATACGTTGTATCACGAAGTCTGAAGACCATGTACCTAGAACGCAGACTGTTAATGTCCAGGGCAATTCTAGGCCACGGAACTCTGATGACCGCTCGCTCGACCGTTCCTGCCGTTGTATCTAGTGAACCTTTGCTGAACCGTCACTCTGTTGAAGCATTCATGTAGGATAGGAGATGAGGAAGAAATGTGGGTAAGGGAAGCTGACGAGCATTATCAACCTGCCACAAGAAACCTTGTCCACCCCCCTTCTAGGTTAATGAGGAGGAAAATATGTCGTTAGTATGGGACTTGACTGAGATAGTAAATTACCAAGACCTTTGTTGGATAGAGAATACAAACCCCAACAAGCAAGAGGGAGAGAACTTTAGTTTGAATCCTGTAACAGAAGCTCTCATACACTTGAGTACTTTCACAGGAATTTCTAAAATCACTGAGAAGAATTGTAAAGAACTTGTAAAACGTTTGGTAGAACTAGAGATAGTCGGTATCGCTGTTCTGCCGCAAGAACCTGTCGGAGATGTGTGGGTAGACGATTCACAAATGAAACGAAATCCTAGGCCGGATGAAGTAAGATTACATATAGGGTTGAAGACTAATGCGGGAGTCAAAGACCAACGTAAGTGGGGCAATGAGGTTAGACGCCTAGTAAGACTGCAAGCAGAGGAATTTATTACTAAGTACTTAACGAAAGATATAAGCGATGATGGAACAACCACCCAATCCAATGGACTCGGAGATGAGAGAACTGGCTGACCAGGTAAGGGAACATTATCCCTTACATCCAGAGTACGCCTTCGCATACTTTCGTCTCACATATCCTAATATAGTATCAGCTACTATGGTGAGTTTGGTGTGGAGTTATATAGAGTTTGAGCAGATGATGAAGACTGGTCTAAAATTTACTAGACCACTAGCGAAAGAAGATTTACAATTGTTTCGAAGTCCTTTCTTGCTAAACTAGGGAGGAACAAAAGTAAAGGGAAGGAGAATCTTATGGGGTTAGTGAACGGAATGAAATTGGGGCTTGCTATAAACTCTAAGCTGAAACAAGCTAGTACCATCTTTCCCTTTATGGACGATAGGGAACTTATTATCAAATCATTTATAGAGTCTGTTGAAAATGAAGGTCGGTTCACAGTGGTGGAATGGTCAGTGCTAGGTAAACAGTTAGGGATATTTGGTAACGGAAAGGAGTAGGCTGTACAGACTCAGCCTGTAGAAGTATGCATACATGGTTGTCCCTTCAAATGAAAGAAGCGAAGTTGATAATCCATATTCCGAGTGGGACTCAGATAGTTGATTTCGGGCGTGTGGACGGTTACGCGCTGATGCTATGTGGAAAGCTGGGTGGGAAGTGGGGCAGTTCAGACGTTGCGACTTGTCCTGATTGTTTAGATATAATAAACAAGGAGGAAAGTTATGTCTAAGTTCCTGCTGTCCTATACTATCGTCGTAGTTCTGTTATTCATGGTAGCCTTAATATCAGTTATACAAAGATGATTGAAATAGGAAAGGGGGTGAACGATGCCACGATTCGAAAACGTTTCCTTAGAGGAAGCGTTGAACGCAACCAGGAATGAGAGATGGTTGTCTGAGGAATTTGGGGAAGAGTATGAGATACCCCAATGTCCTGAGTGTGAAGGAACCAACTTGAACGAAGCTGGAACAACGTGCTGGGACTGCGATGCATCAGACTACTGGGAGTTGAACTAATGGGAAGGGTACGAGTTTGGTTCAACGATGAGCTTCGATTCTGTCCTGTCTGTGAAGGAATCATGCTCCACTGGAACAAACAGACCCAGGAATGGCAAGGAAGGTATGTTGAGGGTGGTGCTTACTGCTCATGCTCCGATGAAGAACTAGCTCTCTTAGAGGAGGGCAACCCGATTTGACAATCCTTTTGAATTCGTGTAGGGTTGTTCGTGATGAGGCCAAGCGGAATTCTAGTTCGCCACTGTAGATATGCGCTCGCAAGTAGGTGGTTTGCTCAATCCTATATCGGCAGGAGCAATAGTCTAACGTAGGATAAGCTAGAGTTGGTAGGTGCAAGTCCTACCCCTCGTCTCAAATATTACAGAGGAGTAATTATGAATGCCTTGAAATCTATGAGTCAGAAAATTAGATACCTCCTGAGTCTGTACGTAGCTGATGGAAGGAAAGTGATTAGGTGGTGGACGCATCCGAACATACGTGACTTTGATTTCGGTGCTGCCTCTGCTCTATACGATGGAACTCCTGAGTTAGTAATCTCGCAAAAGATAGAGACACGTCGTCCATCGTCTGTTTGGCATAAACTTCTTACTGTCCCTAAGGGAATCGAGATACTCGACCCTGATGGGTGGGACAGGAAACACTTTACATACTCCTGGGAAAAGGAATGCATCACGGAACGAGAGTACGAGAAAAGACTCTCCGTCTCTACTCTCAGATGGTATCAGAACAGACGCCCGTAAACGAGAGAAATTTGACAGGTGCTTTGAATTGCGATAACGTGGCTCCAGTCGAATTTGATAGGGAGGGCAGCATGAATAAGTTCACCGTAACAGAAGCCGCATTGGAGTATGCCAGGGAGAGCAAAGTTCAATACCCGAAAGAACATCCGTTGCACATGTTCTGGTGGGGACTGGAGGAGGAGCTTGTAAAACTCCAGTCTGGAGACTGGGAGGAGGAGGACGGCTCACCTTTCGTATGTTACTCAACACTAGCAGACACTCCATTGGGCGAAGCTTTTCTAGAAGCTTGGGGCTTAGAGATAGGACGTTTCGGTGGCGCTGTCCATCGTATTGCCGGTGACCTTATAGACTCTCTAGAAGAAAGGGGATAGAAATGGGTATAGATATTTACATGCAATGGGACAAGCAGTCTGAGGATGAGAAGCAAGGACAAATCTTGGGGTTCAGTATCGAAGGTGGTTTCGCAGGATACCTACGAGAAGCTTATCACGGCGCTCCTTATGTTACACAGTTTCTGGTAAAGGAAGCTTTCGAAAGTGACGAGAACGAGACACACATTCCATGTGCTGTACTAAGAGAGCGTTTACCGGAAGCTTTGAAACTCCATGTCCAAAGGCATAAAGATATTTACGGCGAGACCATAAGGGACACTGACCCATCGGCAAGGTCGTTTGAAGACTTTGTTGCATTGGCAGAACGACTGGAAGCCGAAGGTAAGAACCCAACCATCGTGGCTAGTTACTAACATGGTCGGACATCATCTTGGCCCCGTACAAAAGTATCCTCGCTGCGAGGAATGGGTGTGTAAAGAGTGTGATGAGGTACGTCATGGTGACCCTTTCGTATCGAAAGGTAAGCCATGTTCCGTTTGTAGTTACGAGTATAGGGGTGGGGAATGAACAAAGTAACTAGAGAAGACATTCAGAGATTCGTACCAAATGAGTGTGAGAAGGTGGAACTCCTTGTTGACCTAATCAACAAATGGTTCAGTAGCTCTGGAAAGACTATAGGGGAAATCAACAAAGCATTCCAACATGACATGAAACAAATCCAAGCGAAAACTACGAAGGGACACGCCATCAAGGTCTGATTTGACAAGCGTTTTGAATAATGCTAATCTGCTTTCAGTCCAAATCTGATAGGGAGGTTTCGAATGTCCACCAAGTTTCTGACCTATGATACGCTCAAGATGCTGAACGATTCAGCAATACGCAATGGGTTGAACCGAAGCCTAGTCTTTGAGAAACTACCCATAGCCAAAGCTGACGTGTATCCCGTAGTCATGGCGTTCATGCATAACGACATAGAGATGAGGTGTGAGCTAATCTTGAATCGGCATGGGGATAGCGCATGGTTGGACATGCCAATCAAAGCATTCAACGAGCTACCGGAAGATGACTCAGAGTCAGACCAAGTAGAGTTTACAGACAACATTGAATTGGAGAGCTACCGTCATCTGCTGGATGCGGACAAGTTGAAAGCAATCTTGGATAATGCGGAGGGAGAATAGTGTACGATTACTCAGGACTTCCAGAAGGTTTACGGAACGGCATGAAACGGTATGTCGAAGATGGGATTAGGCCAGGGGGATTCCTTACGGCATGTCTTGAAAACAATTTGACGGGGGCCGTAAACAGAGCCGATGCAACCAACCTCCCACGTTTACAGGATATTGTGAGGTGGCTTTACAATGAAGCTCCCGGAAGTTGTTGGGGTAGCGTTGACCAGGTTCATGCTTGGATGGACAGTGAGTACATGGCATCGCGTAGACCTGAGCGCCTCGTACATGCTCAGCGCCCGCGACACGGAAGCCCACCCTCGCAGTCTCTCCGGTGATGCTAGTTGATGTCTATAAAAATCTCCATAAGAATACATGGAGTATTCGTGATAGGCAAACGGGAAAGGTAGTCGAACATAGCGATGTTGTTCATCTAGTTGATGCTAAGTTCGTAGTACAGCCAGCAGGCAGGCAGAGAGTTTTACGGACACGCCAAAAAAATATCCATGCCTTTGTCAGAGGTACATTGCATTGCTTCCTGCCAAACGTTCAACAGGGGCATCCGTTCGTAGGACTAGCACTTGCAAACCCAAAACAGGTAGTGTACAATCCCTACGAGTCGGACAAGTTTCGTTTCAAAGAAATTGAAATCCCTGTAGCTTACGCAAAGTCAGTTGTCCTAAATAAGTTAGGAGTGTGGATAGATGCCGAGTAAGAGAAGCGATGGTATACACCAGTATGAAGACGTTACCTTGCCTGTTTACTCCTTTGGAATCTGTAAACATTGGCGTATGTGTGGAACCACTCAAGTGGAATTAGGTAATGGGCTTTGCATGAAATGCTGGGACATGGGTATGAGGAAAGGAGACTAATGGAACAAACAATGTTGGAAGTATACAAGTATCTTGTAATGCTTAGGAACAGTGGGGAAACAAACATGTGGGGAGCTACTCCATACTTGGAAGATGCATTCAACCTTTCCTCACAGGAAGCAAGGAATGCTTTACTTGGATGGATAAAAAGCTTTGACCTACCAGAAGGTAAGCAACCTCTAGATGGTAGGTAGAGAGCAACGATTTGACAACCGTTTTGAAAGGGCGTAAGATTTCAGCAAGTCGCAAAACAGAGCGACGAAACCTGATAGGGCCAAAGGCCAAAGGAGACTAGAATGCCAGCGAGTATATTTGGAGAACGATTCTACGGACATAGAGAACCAGCGTGGCACGGACTTGGCACCGTGATGGACGAAGACCTTACAGCCACTGAAGCCATGCAAGTAGCGAACATCGCATTCCCAGTAGCCAAGTGGGAGATGCTTGCGAAGAACCCCGTAACCGGGGAGTTGATTGAGACCAATCAGTTCGCAGTAGTTAGAGACCCGACGCCTGACGACGACATTTACAGGGTGTTGTCAACGGTTGGGCAGCAGTGGACGCCTCTTCAAGCATGGGAGCTAGCTGAGATGCTAGACCCCATCAGTAAGAAGTATCCGGTGGAGACCGTCGGAGCCTTGGGCAATGGGGAGAAGATATTCTTTACCCTGGACGCAGGAGACTCCCTCATAGCAGGAGAAGACCACCGCCTCTACTACCTGGTTACAGACCATAGAGACGGGGCAGGCGCACTGAACATAGCGTTCACTCCTGTAAGGGTGGTATGCCAGAACACTCTGACGGTAGGACTGAGTTCAGCGAAGGTCAGTGCAAGCCTTACTCACCACTCTAGCATCAAAGAGGATGCTCAGTGGTACACCGCTCTCTTTGCTCAGATGTTGAACGCAAAGGAAACTGTTACCGCTACCATGAACCACTTGGCAGATGTGGGGCGAGTCGATGGTGACGATATCAAGCGCATCATCCACTCAGCTTACAGGGAAGCTTCAAAGCCCCGGAAGCTCACCCTCTCCCAAGACATCAAGCCAGAGGATGTTCCTGCCAAGGTCTGGTCTACCCTACTGAACGACAAGCGTCACTGGGTAGATGAGTATGAGAAGAGGCAGGCAGGAGTGAAGGTTCTAAGGGACGCCGCCTGGGATAGGTTCGAAGCTTTCAACGACGAATTCCCCAAGCTGGCTTTCACCCCTTGGGCTGGCTGGCAAGCTGTGGTAGAATGCGAAGACTACCGGAGAGGCCACACTGACGCGGTGGGTTCTCCCATCTTTGGTGACAGGGCGGAAGCTAAGGCAAGGGCTTTCAACGAAGCTCTGAAAATCGCTCACTCAGTATAGCCAAGTAAGGTAGTCCGGTGAGGCTACTCTTGAAGTCCAATGGTGGTTATGACTCTAAACTATCCCACCATCAATCAGAGCAGGAGAGAATCAATGGTAGATAGTGGAGTGAGGCAGATAACCAGTGAAGAGGCGTTCAACCTTTTGCACCTGCCGGAAAACCAGACGCAATTCTTTGGTGGTACCTATGCTAAGCTAGACGGAACCATTAGAGATTTCAACGGACGCCGTAAAGTGACGAAGCATCTCCGGGGGGGCGAGTTGACATACGACCCTGCCACCAGAGGCAACGTCATATACTGGGATAGAGCAAGGGAAGCGTACCGGACAATCCGAACCGATGACTTGATTAGCCTGAGGATAGGGAAGCAGGACTACATCATCGTCAATCCTCCCAAGGTGGAGATACGATATGAGCAAAGCTAAGAAAGCATGCATCCATCACTGGGTACTAGAGTCTCCAAACGGAAGCGTTTCCAAGGGAGTCTGTAAAAAGTGTGGGAGCGAACGAGACTACTTCAACGCTCCAGAGTATATGAGGGAAGCAGGGAACCAGTGGATGCGCAGGAGCAGAGCTACTTGGGTAGTAACTCAAGAGGCAAAGAAAGACCTTGATGAAAGGCTAGTTGCTGCTAGGGCGGAGACGATTTGACAATGTTTACGGACGGCCTGTATGATGCCAACATCAACTCAGCGATGGGGGGCAAAATGGCAAAGGCAGAGAATAGGCTCAAGGGTTCTTGGAGAAACATAGTCAGCTTGCCTATAAGCATGGCTAACATACAGGCAGGACATACCTGGTACATAGATGCTAACAAGATAGCTAGGACGATAGGTAGCCTAGCAGGATATCCAGAGGATGAGGCGTTGAGGGTCGGTGCGGGGATTCTTTCGGCACTCTCCCCTATGCGAGATTGGGACGTGAACGTTTCCCAAGCGATACTCCTGGTAACTGATGGGGTTCGTAAGCACTTTACAGTCCAGCACAACAAAGCAGTCGCCATTATGCTAGGTAGAGACCCCATGAAAGTTTTGGGGGGGCGGGCAACGAAAACTAAGGCGTTCTACCAGGCTATTGTAGAGCCTAACAATGATGAGACGACACCAGTGATAGATAGACATGCCGTAGCGGTCTATATGGGGCGCAGCGTAAGCGATAGAGAGCTAAAAACCCTAGATAGCTCCAAGGTGTACGGTAGGATAGCCAGTGCGTACATAAAGGCTAGTAAAGAGACCGGCCTGAACCACCATATCCTACAAGCCATGACATGGTCTCAGTGGCGTCAGGATAAGGGCATCAGCCATCCAGCTAGTAGACAGCTAGCAATTGAGTAGCGTATGAGTCTCATAAATGCATCTCCATTCAGGATGCCTGTAAAAATATTCCAGGAGCGGGGAAATAGGATTTCGGGGAGATTTACAAAATGATTGACTGGCCGATGCTCGCATTGTTCGTCCTAGCAAGCTTTGGTTGTGTACTGATTTACGTACTAGGATATAGAATGGGAACCATACATGCTTGGCGTGAGGCGAAGAATATTTTACGAGACTCCGCGAAAATTGCCGGGGAGGTGCTTACTCAAGGTTCTTGACAACGCATCGAAAGTAGGGTAGCGGAATGCTTGTAGAGCGCTCGTAAATTTTTATACAGATATATCCCTGTAGGGTATATAGAGGATATTCGGAAGAGGTTACTCCTAGCTTTATACGGAAAGGAATCATTGGAACGATACAAGTTTACGAAGTATGTTGGTTTAGACCCTCCCTGTATAAACGTAATTCGTAAAGCTGCGGGGGATTTGACAACGATTGGCAAAGGTGCAACAATGGTCACAACAAATCGACAGGGGGTTCCGCTAATGCTTACGAAGCGATACAAGTACGAGGTTCAAGGTAGAGGCGACTTCCCGTGGGACATGCTCCGATACGATAGGGTTTACCCGACGACCTCCCCATCCCCTAGCATGCATGCTATAGCGTCCAATAGTAACATCTGGCGAGAGGTCAGGACGGTGGAGCTTATGGGCAATGGGTGCACACCGGACAGGTGGGCTAGTTTCTTGTGGTCGGTGGTAGACGCAGAAAACGCAGTCAAGGGGGTGCGGTAATGATGACCCGACAACACTACAAGCTGATAGCACAGACGCTCAAGGAGGCCGACGCAGACTGGCGAATAGTGGAGGCGTTCGTCAAGGTGTTGGAACTGGACAACCCACGATTCCAACCCGACAAGTTTCGGGAAGCTAGCATCTAGGTCGGCGGGTTTGCGGGAAGCGTAAAAACTTCCCGTTACCCTTTGCAGCCTTCCCCAGATATATCCCCTAGAAGGGAATTTGACAGCGATTGGGAAATGTGTTAGGCTGTTCACAGGAGGTGGGGAAATGAAACATCACTATCACGTACTCCATGGAATGGCTGGCCTATATCTGCCCAACATAAACTACGTAGTTGAAACCAAGAAGGAAGCTTGGAACGTAGCACAATGGGAACTAAGGAATGACAGGGAAGCAGGAAGGAAAGTTACCAAGGTCGGGAAGCAGGAATGGACTGTGGTCGATGGTGGTACCACATATAACTGTGAGGTAACTTCCTGCGATGACAAGTGTTTGTAGGCGACTTGCAAACGTGATTGGCCCATGGTACGATGTCGGTGGTGCGGCGAGCAGTGACCGCCTCACATCCGAAACAACACTCTCACTTAGATAGGAGCAGAGATGCCAAACAGTCCCACAACCAAGAGCGCGGTTGTCAAGCTGGACATGCACAAAGAGCATGGCAAGGTAATCCAATTCCGCGCAGCCGACCAGAGTGCGGCTATCATCACCGGCGGCGTGTACGTGGACAAGAGCTTCCTCGGTAAGTCTCCCAAGACTATCGAAATCACCATCAAGGAAGTCTAGCGGAATGGGTTGGGAAGGCGTCACTGCGCCTTCCCTTCCCTTTATAATCCATATATAGATATATCCCTACAGGCGAAATTTGACATGGTGTGCGGGGCCTGATAGAATTGTCTGGAAAGGTAGGTGGCAGAAATGTTTGCAATCACGTTGGGTCAAGGGTTCCGTATGACCATGGGGAATGGATGGACGGTGTCTGTCCAATTTGGACTGGCGAATTATTGCGATAGGTACCTCAGGCTTTCCGCCACGCTAGCAGATACTTCTATTCCCATAGACTGGAATGCTCCTAGGAAAGATGACTTCTGGGACTCATATACAGCAGAGATAGCGGCTTGGTATGGCGACCGGGAAGACCACATGGGAATGACCAACTGGTATAACTTTGGGAATGACCAAGTGAGAGGGTACTGTACTGCTGATGAGGTTGTGGAATTCCTTGGAATGGTAGCTGCCCTACCCGCCCGCATACTCCAACCGGCTGACTACAATGCCCCTGTTACTCCTACCCAGGGGATTTGACAACCGCCTTGAAATGAACGAAGATGCTTCTGTCGAGGGGTTGATAGGCCCTCCACACAAATCTGATAGGAGCGTGACATGAACCAATACGAGAGCATAGCGACCAAGCTACAGGCGGTAAGGGCTGTAGCAGCGTCAGACGAAAGCAGCATGACGGAGCTTGTCGAAGCAGCCGAAGAGAAGATAACCGGTCTTGAAGAGGTCAAGAGAGAGGCCGAAGACCTCGCACAGCAGCTTGAAGAGTACGTGTCCAACCTGGACGGCCTGTCCGAAAGCTTCGAAGAGGCCGACCGCATCCGGTCAGATGCTGAGAATCTAGGCATCGACCTTTAGCAAAAGGGCGGGGAGGGAACCTATCATCCCTCCCCTTCCCTTGCCCTTCGATTAGAACATACGTTCTATAGAACATACGTACTAGTATAGATATATCCCTAGGGCCATATTCATCAAGTCTGGGGAAGGGTCTAATGGAATCAGGAAACAGGAATCGGGAAGTAGGGAATGGGAATTGTTTTGGAATGACATACCCGGCCACGCCTGTGGGGGTTTCGCCACACCCGTAAGCGAGCCTTGTTCGTTTGTGACAGATTTTACAAACACCTTGCAATCTGCTAGAGTACAGGTGCGGGAGTCTGTGACTCCTAGCCTATTGATAGGGGGCGACATGACTACAGGGCACGACATCGAGCGGGGACACAAGTGCTACAAGTGCGGACGCCGAACGATATGTACCATCGAAGACGGCCAGTGCTACGGCAACGAGATGTGTGGTACATGCTTGACTGACTGGGCAGAAGAACAAGTACAGAGGGAGATGGACAATGACTAACACGCAGATGGTGTACGTGACGGTGTACAACGAAACACAGGGATACGGTGGGGGCGAAGAGGGTGGGTGGTACTACACGCAGGGACAGCCCATAGACGGCCTGTACACGCTCTGCTGTGGGGCTACAGCGGACACGCTAGACGAAGACTGGGAGACGGGTG
>Ga0114905_1000734_pt1 | contig 19719 bp, 29 predicted proteins | sample MalvireepMed_b05_FD_83499 | JGI IMG/M metagenome (GOLD analysis project Ga0114905, IMG submission 83499) | Marine viral communities from the Global Malaspina Expedition - Malaspina viral metaG DeepMed_b05 | ecosystem: Environmental > Aquatic > Marine > Oceanic | place: Mediterranean Sea...
TTGAGAAAGCCCGTGGGCAATTGATTCCTGTGAAAGTTCCGATAACTCTTCCAAGCGGTAAGAAAACTGAAGCAATACGTTGGAAGAAAGGTAAATCAGACCCGAAAGCGTTTGCAGACTTTGATGATGTATTTGAAGCCTTGGGAGATAATCCCAAGATGAAGACTTACTTGGAGTCAGTGGTCAATAAAATACCAGCTACATGGAACCGTAATACTCTTGAACTTGATATGTCTTCTGACTCTAATGTTATTGCAAGAGCTATAAATTCTTTTGGGAAATGGAGTTATATTCGGTCTACCGAAAAAGATGGTGAGATAGAAAAGGCCAAACATAGTAAAGTTGAGAAGTTTTCTAAGGCCATTACTCAAATACGGAAAGGTATTGCACGAGGATTAAAGAAAGGTGATGAAGAAGCTATTATTCTGCACTTGATTGATGTTGCTGGATTGCGAATTGGAGATGAACCAGATAGTGGTGAGGCAGATGACCATACTCAACCTAAAGATGAGGATGGTAAGTTTAAACGAGTTCCTACATATGCAGCAAGGCAACTACTAGGAAAACACGTTTCTGTTAATGGGACTAAGATTCGATTACAGTATCCAGCTAAAGATAATGTACCCCTTGATAAGACAATTGATAATGCTGTATTAGCTAAATTCTTTTCTAATAAGAAAAAGAAAGCGGGGGATGACGATAAATTATTTGAATCCAGTGCTTCAAAAGTTCGTGGTTATTTCAAAAAATTAAGTGGGGGAAATGATTTCCACGTTCATTTCTTTAGACACTATCATGCTACTAGATTAATTATTGATAGGTTAAAAGATTATCCGATGCCTACTGTTGATAGTGAGGCGATTTCTAAAGCAATTCGTCGTGCAGAAATTAAACAATTTAAATCGGGTGGTAGGAAGAAATTATCTCAATCTGATAGAAAGGTAATTGTTGCAGATTATGTAGCGAAACAATTTCGAAAGCACCAGTTGGAGGTGGCTAAAACTTCTGCTGAATTTTTGATTCATACTCCTGAAGTTTCTATCAAAGATTATATTATGCCAGCCGTTTGGTCTGAGTGGGACAAAGAGCAAGGGAAAATTGTACGAGAGCATTTGAGTAATCCAGAGCCAGAGCCGAAGAAGGTTCGGACGATTAAACGAACACCTGTTACGAAACAAGATGATTACAATCCCGATGAGTATCAACCGTGGGAAGACATAGACGATTTCTTTGAGCGCACTATGTATGATGAAGGGAGTATTATTGACGATGATTCTGATATATTTCCCGAAGATAAAGAAGAACGAGAGGCACAAGAAAAAGAGGACTTAGAATCTGATGAGGGTTGGCAATATCCGATTGAATTATCTAAATCAACTGCATCCATAACAGAAGCCAAACGCCGTGGTCTTATACCGCAGTCTGGTGACTGGCTGAAACCTAAACGGTGGGTAAAACCTAAAGATGCTGATGCTCCAGTAGAAGAAAAGACTGAACTTATTAAACTTCCTGAAGACACTTGGAAGTATTTTAATAAAGTACCAAATACTATTCTAGTAGATGTTTCTAAGTTAAGCCCTTCAAAAGATATAAATGACCAAATTAATCGTAAACCTATTGAGAAGGCAAATAGGTTTATGGAATTAGCATATCGTGGGGAAAATGATAAACGTAATCCTATTGATTTAAAGGACAATGGGGATGGTACATATACTATTCTAGATGGTAACTCTACCTATGCCAATGCTGTAGATAGCGAATGGAAGAAACTTCCCGGCGTAGTTGTGGAGAAACCTAGAAAGAAAGCAACTATAAGGTCATCGAAAAGGATGACAGTAATTGATGGAGATGTTGAAGAAACTTTAAAAGACATCTTTCATGAAGACTTTAAACCTAGTGATTTTCAAGATATGTATTCTACTGGATTAGAGGAGTTTTCAACTGAAATTATAGCTATACGTACTCATACTACTCCAAACCCTAGAAATACTCGTAAGGGAATTTCAATACATATTGCCATACATCTGAAGGAGCGTAAGGATGGGCCTCTCAAAGAAGTTGGAAAGATGTTTAGAACTTTTAGTAAGAATGATAAGGGAAGAATTATTGCTACCCATCAGTCATTTGTATTAAATCCTATTGCTCAAAATCAAGGCGTAGCTTCTGATTTGCTTGAAAATGTTGAGGAAGAGTACAAAAAGCATGGTGTTTGGGGTATTGGTTTAACTGCTAATGCGGATATTGGTGGGTATGCATGGGCTAGACAAGGCTATGATTTTACGAATGATAAGGATAGAGAGAATATAAGGAATCATTTTAAAAAATTTGTTACTACGATGCTCAAGAATGGGAAGATTTGGAATAAAGACATAACACCATTTTTAGAAGCTATAGATTCTTTTGAGCATTCTTGGGAATTTGCTTCATGGAATCCTTTAAATGAACCACATGGAAAACATCTTGGTAAGACAATAATGTTGGGACGTTCATGGGGTGCTGGTAAAAGACTTCATATGGACTCTCAGGGTTATCAAAGAGGGAAAATATACTTTGCCTTGAAGAGAAAACATAATGAACAAGGATAAAGAAGAAATTGGGGAAAATGCTGACTATCTATTTCCTGAAATAGACAATTTAGATTTTGAAGCTGACCTTGATAAAGCATTTGAGGAAATAGAGGCTTTACATCGTGATAAGAATGGTGATGAATCTTTAGAAAAATCCACCGTTCCGCTTCAACTTGGATTTCCACCGATACCAGATATAGCTACTCTTGAATATTATGATTGGGTTGATGAGGTCATCTCTAAAGCAGGGCTTGTGTTTGGGGGAAATCAACCACCGGGAACAAAAACTATTGGACGTTCTGCTGAGTTGCGTTTATACAGCACTCTTCAGGATGCTGTTCAGTCATTTTTAGAAACACTTGATGGAACAGAGCATCAGCAAGAAGTTGTGGATGCGGTTCGGGAAGTAATTTCTCGATGGGCTGATGTAAATATTCCTCTGATGAACAGGACGTTTGAAGAACTATTTAAGCGTGGTCTGGAAGCTGGCTTGGTAGCGGTTGGTCAGAGGCTTGATGTGGGTGACCAGAAAGTACTGGAACTTCTCAGAGAGTCTGAATTAAAAATGGGTAGTAGGATAGTTCTATTTTCTGAGGATGTAGCGAATCAATATGAGAAGGTAATTCATAGAAATTTTGAACCAACTGAAGTATTTAATCTTCCAGCATTGGTGCGTCAGATGGGTGATGTGGCCCCGGCTAGACGATTTGAGTTAGAGCGAATAGCGAGAACTGAAGTTGGTCAAACTAGCGGTATAGGTAGATTTTGGGGATGGGCTAAAAATCCAGAGGATTTATATTATTTCCAATACTATTGGAACTCTACTCCTGATACCCGGCGCAGAAAGATGAAAGAAATTAGACAAGCGTGGAATCCTTTGACTTGGGATGAGGCGTGGTTTTTGTGGAGTCATAACAAACAGATGGTAGATGGGAAATGGCAGGTTGGAAATATTAATTGTCGATGTACGGTTGCTCGTAGTCCTTCTGAGAGTGGGGAGGAATTTAGGGGGAATAGATTTATTGGTAGAGAAGATATGTTTGAGCGAACACTTGATGTAATAATGCCTTGGGAAGAAGAAGCGTAAATGCTTTTCCAAGAATTTGCTTGCAATGGTTTATGGGTAGCTTCTTCTAATGGAGATTATAATGATAGGGTTTGGATTAGGGATTCTGTATTCATTATCCTCACTCATATGGAGATGGGTGAGACACAAATAGTGCAAGATGCTTTGAATACCATAGGGGATTTATGGGATGTATCTTCTGAAAATAATGATTATGCTAGACCAGCCGTGTGTTATTCTTGTGATTTAAAATCTGTAAGTGTTCCAAATTATCTTACTGGGGAATCAGCAGACATACAAAATGATACATTAGGAGAGGTTTTATGGATTTATTGTGAGGCGTATGAAAGGGGGTATGCTTTTACGCCGAATTGGGATAGAGTCATAGCAAATATTCTCGCTACTCTTTTCAAGGAGCGATATTGGGAGCAATCAGATTCTGGTTTTTGGGAGATGGAGACAGCATTACGAGCATCTAGTGTAGGAATATGTGTCGCTGGTCTGAGAAGATTGCTATCCATAGATTCTAGGGAATGGAGTTCTAGTTGGGATGCTGAGAAAGTTAGAACTTTATTGGAAAAGGGTTATGAAACTTTATACAAATTATTGCCGAATGAAACATCTAATAGAGCATATGATTCATCCTTATTGTATCTTATTTGGCCCTTTACTGTTGTGGATGGGGTTATGGCTCTACAAATTATTGGCAGGGTATTAGGGAATTTAAGAGGTTGGGTAGGTTTTAGGAGATTTGTAAATGACCCGTATTATTTACAGGGGGGAGAAGTTGCTGAGTGGGGAATGACTTCCCCCCATATGTTACTCTGTATGAATCAGATTGGTCTATACCCTGTTGAGGAAGACCCAAAGGATTGGCGAACTATTAAATTATTGGAAGAGAAAAATTACCCTGAAAGTTTTGTTGGTGTAGAGAAAGAACCAAATGTGAATACCCCATTAGCGTGGACAAAAGCAATGTGTTTATTAGCTAAATTGAAGTTGAGTCCAAACTGATTTGTTTTATTAGTATTACAAATACTATTTATATGATATAATGCAAGTTATATTTGGATTGTTATATGTATAATGCAAGAGTTGTGGTTGGTAAGACAATCTCAGATGCTAGAAAAACTAGAAATTTGAATCAGTGGCAACTAGCAAAATTGTTGGGTGTCACACAGCCATATATATCTAGTTTAGAAAATGGAAAGGGAAATATCACGATTGACCAAGTATCAGATATTTTGGAATTGTTGGATTTTAGGATTGATATACAGTTGAAACCATTTAGGTTGACCGATGAAGAATCTCAAAAGTTGGATAAAGTTAATCAATTATTGCTAGGAACTTTGTAGATGGCAGATTTAAATTCACTTATAATGGACGCTATCGTAAAGGGAATTCAGGCAAACGCTGACCGTATTTTTCAAATTTCCCAAAATACAGAAGGGTGTTTCGTTCCAGTTAACACTGGTTTTTTGAAGCAGTCTGGTGGGGTAGAGTCTTTACCAGATGGGGCTTCTATACGATATAGGGCTGACTATGCGGCAGATATTGAATTTGGTACTCAGGGGGAGTCGTGGTCTGGTAGTCAAGATGTTCGTGTAAGAAGCCATAAACGTACTGGCTATACACGAAAAGATGGGACTTATGTGAGTTCTCATAATGTAAGTGGGCATACTAAACACTACGAAACTTCTAGATTGATTGGATTTAGACCCAAAGATGGGAAAGGTCGAAGCCAAAATAAAATTTATCGGGTTATGTCTGCTAAAAATGCTACTGAGGGTCAATTCTTTCTTACTAGGGCTATACAGGAAGGAATTCACTTTCTTCCTACAGATATGGAAGTATATCTCAAAAGATTAGAACAACTTTAAAGGGGATTTTATATGCAACAACAGAGAAATTCAGACAAGGATATTAGTCAGAGTGCGAATCCTGCACAGCTTCATATTATGGAATCTTATGGTAATATGGCTGGAGATTTATATAATCTTCTGGAGATTGCTTTCCCGGTAGAGGCGCAATATACAGCGGTGAAAAAGCGATTGAACGATATTATTTATGGGAAACGCAATGAATTGCTATTTTATTTTAAGGATTACAGTGCAGAGTAATTTTTTAGATGGTGTTAGTTAAGAGTTACTGGGTATGATAGTTTAGTATCTCAAGCGTAGCATTAGAGAGGTATACTATTTTAATTTCGGATAGTTATTATGTTGGTGCTGAATGTCAAATCCATATTTTTTTCTTAAAACCTATCGTAATATTGTCAAAAAGATTTCCAATCAAGATGAGATAGGAAAACTTTATTATGATTTAATGTTTCGTTTGCCAGAGAAACATTATCTTCAGAAATGGTTTGATGATACTAGACCCAATTTAGTAAAACAATCTATAGCTATTGACGCTGTTGCCAATGAAATTCATCAAAATGGTGATTCTACATTGCAAGAGATTTATCCCGGCGCACAATGGAGTATTTTTAAAGAAAATTTAGACACTCTTTCAGGGCTTGAGAAAGAGAGTGATGTTAGAAAGGCAAATCGTGGGTACTATTCTCCCATAGTCAATGAATCTAAATTTGTGTTTTTGCGTAAAGCCGTTAATATTGAGGATATTCCTCAAGTTGGGCGAACAACTAAAGACGATATATCAGAGGCGATTGCAACATATGAAAAACTTGATAAGGTCGATTTAACTTCTCCAGCCGAATTGCTTACATTGGCTCGATATTATGGGGAGGATAGTACATACTATCGAAAAGCCGAAATTAAAGGTTTATTTGATGCTGAAGAAGACCCACTTGTGGTTGGTGGGCCAGCTTCTGTTGAAATGGTAGATTCTGAAGGTCATTTAATTACCAGTGAGGCACTATCTGAGGCATTTTCTCGATTTATGGAAAATATTAGGCTTCAAAACATTCAATTATTTCACTCTGATGTGCAAATTGGTTGGCCTTTAAAAGCGTATATCTCTCCGAATGGAGAAGTTTTTAAATCCGGTGTTGATGATAAGGGATTATGGCTTATCTCTGAATTGAGAGATGATATTAGCATTGCGAAACGAACTGCTGATGAAATCCATAAGGGTAACATTCAATCTTATTCAATAGCTGGAAATGCTACGGACACCAAACAAGTCACTAAGGGTGTCCAAACTTTTATGCAAGTCGATAAGATGGATTTGGTTGAAGTTACTCTGTGTGAAAAAGGGGTAAATCAGGGAGCATTTTTCAATATTTTGAAGAGTGAAAATGCAGCAACCAAATCTTGTGCAGATGGAAGTTGTATTCCTGTCTTTAAAGAAAATTTGCCTTCACATACCCGAATTGATACACATGAATGGGGCGCATTAATTACTGATGATAAAAGCAGAGTTATTATCTGTGCTGATAGGTCAAATTCGATAACAGATGCTTTATCGCTAGAGCTACGAAAATTTGTTAGCGATGAAATACCTATAGTTGTCGAACCCGGCCCGTATTTCAATTGTGTGCCTTTATTGAAGGCTGATTTTACTACTGTTGAGAAACAAGGACTGAATCTCCAAGATATTAATACATCTATTTTAGAAGATGTTTCAGACCATATTGAAGCGATTTCTGAGGATGAGTTATCTACTACTGAGCAAATAGATTGTTACGGATACCATACTCAGAATTTTGATATATGTCCGAAGTCTGTTGAAGCATTTTCTAAATTATGCCAGTATGAAGATATGGAAATACAAGAGAAGGTCATTGAGGCCGTAAAGCTCACTGATTCCTTCTTAGGATTAGAAAAAGAGGTCATAGAATTAGAGAATTCTACTGAAGACGATATTGAGAATATGTCTAAAATGATTAGCGATTCTCACTATCTTATAGGTGAGATTAGTGTCTTAATAGAGAAAGATTTAGAGGATGAGTTTGATTACAGTATAAACCACTTTATGAACGTCTTAGATAAATTCAATGCGTCTGATATAGACTCCTCTGAGGATAATTTGATTTTACTGGAGGAATCTAATTATCGACCATCGGAAAAAGAAGCGGTTGAATGTCATACCTGTGAATTTTTTGCTGATGGTGGATGGTGTACAAAACTTCACATGATTGTAGACCCCGAATATGTGTGTGATTATTTTAATGCCATGCCGGGTGCGTCTGAAGCCGAAGAGTGGGCCGAAGTTTCCCGACAGGGCTACGAGTTAGAGGAATTGTTTACTAAAAAAGGAGATATTATGGAAACATCGCTGGGACATCTAAATGAATGGCTGGAAAAATCTGATGATGATGATTGGGACGTTTCTGACAATGAAAAGGAACGTCAAGACATTATGAAACAATTTTATACAGACATTCTTATGATGGTTGATGAGGATGGCAATCCTGTGGATGAGAAATAAGCTACGTCCACAAATCTTTTTGGGAATGGTGCTTTTAGGTGGTATCTCCTTTTATTCTATTTCTAATGGGATGACTGATATTGCAACAGGTTGTATTACTCTATTAGGCGCACTTAGTATGAAAATTTTAGAGTCGGAGTAGGTTAGGGGATATTTTCATGGAAACGGTAGACCAACTCAGATGGAAATTGGCAGAAAAGTTTATTGGTTTTAGGGAAGAATGTTCTACTCATGAACCTTCAGTGTGTTCTACCTGTTGTGATTTGGGGTATGTTCCTAAATTAGTTTTTGAATTGTTGAATGTGATAGATACATTGAGAGTATCTATTTCTCATAATATCAAAGGCATGAGAAATGTCACAGTTTACACGTATTGGGGTGGTGAATATTATGCAGAGGGTGAATCTATAGATTTGGCATTGTGTAGAGCTATAGCCAATTCTATATTTAATCCAGATGATGGGATTGAGCTTGATTCGGATGATTCAGATGATGTTTAGAATACCTTGTACTAGAGAAATGATTGATTCAGCTATAAGGAAAGCAGAAAAATTAGGTAAGTTAAATAATTCTATTACAGGTGGTGTGGGTAATATTGCTGGATATTTAGGGGAAGAGTCGGTAGCCTCTTGGTTGGGGTCTGAAATTATTTCTGATAGTTTTAATCATGACCAAATATTGAAAAATACTTCAGTGCGTCATCTTATACGAGATTCAAAGAAAGAGAAAACTATAGAGATAAAAACTAAACGAAGAACTGTTGTTCCTCTCCCTAATTATGATGCGTCTGTAGCCGAAACAAGTACCCATCAACATCCTGATGCATATATATTTGTAAGTTTACAATTTGATTTTAGTTTTCCAGACCGTAATGAGGTTTTAAGGTATAAGAATTTACGCAATATTTGGGTGGTGGGGCAAAAGGAACGAGAAAGCTATTTTAAGATAGCAAAATTTTATAGAATGGGGGATATAGACCCTAGCAATCGATTCAGAGTTAAAGCCAATATGTATAATGTAGCTATCAAAGATTTAGATTCTATTGAGGATTTATGACTACCTAAAGATTTATTGATTAATTAACCTCTCAAAATTTTTTTGCTTATTGCTATTGACAATAGACGTTTATGGTGATACAATTACTTTGGAGTCAGAGACTAGGGCTAAAAGAGAGAGGGTAATTCAATGACCATTACTTCTACCGGAATCATCGACCTTTCCAAGTGGAGAGTCCTTCATGATGCTGTAAGCGCACTCGCTGGAGTATGTGATTACGCTAGTACCACTGATGGTACAGGGTTCAATGGTGTTGACGCTGGTTTTGGTCACTCACTGGCTGACAAGCCGTTTGACCGTTGGACTCCTAAAATGGTCAAGGCCACCTATAAAATGGTTCGGAAATATAAGGGCCAACTGGCTGGATTTGGAATCGATTTTGCTTCCATTCCCACCCCCGATTTCACTGATGGTGAGATTGAGGTTCACAAGACTGCCAGAATTTCTGTTGGTCGGAAGACTGCGGTTCGGACGGTGGTAATAGATGGTGGTGATTTCATCTTGCGGTTCCCGTATGACCCGGCGGTGGTTGTGGCGGTCAAGACCATTCCCGGTGCAAGGTGGAATCCATCTGACAAATTCTGGTATTTTGACAAGACTCGCAAGGATTCAATTCTTAGATTTATTGAGGTTGCAAGGGAATTTCCCTTTGAGGCAACCGATGCGGTTCGGGATGCTTCCAAGTCTGCTCTTTCAGTAAAGGCAGTAAAAAAAGCTGATTCCCCATCTTTGAATGAATATGGGGTAGGTTTGGATTTGTACCCCTTTCAGAAAATTGGGGCAAAATGGTTGGTTGAGAAAGAGAAGGCCATGCTAGGGTGGGACATGGGAACCGGGAAAACTCCTACTTCCCTAGTGGCGATTCATTCTGCTGATGCGTATCCAGCATTGATAGTGACCACCGCTTCCATGAAATACACTTGGGCCGAAGAAATTGAGAAGTGGTTGCCAAACAAGACTTTCAAGGTTTTGAATGGTGGCAAGGCACTTGGAAAATACGGTGACACTGATTTCACCATTATAAACTATGATATTCTGACCAAACACCTTGCCCCAATTGAACACGCTGGTTTCAAAGGTGCAATTCTTGATGAGTCTCACAAAATCAAGACTCGTAATGCGAAGCGCACATCTAGCTCACTAAAGATTGTTAGAGAGATTCCCTACGTGTTCTTACTGTCAGGAACCCCGGTCATGAACAAGCCTGTTGAGTTGGTAACTCAGCTACAGGCCATGAATGGAATCAAGCATTTCGGTGGAATCAAAAAATTCATCGGTAGGTACTGTGACCCGAAAGTTTCCCGGTGGGGAACTGATTATAGCGGTGCGAGTAACCTAGAGGAATTACACGCTAAACTGACCTCTACGGTTTACAACCGTATTACTAAAGCAGAGGCTCTACCTGATTTGCCAGACCGCACGATTTCAGTGGTTCCAAGCAATATCGATAACCGTCCTGAGTACAATCGAATTGAGGCAAATTTGATTGAGTGGCTGTTGGAGAATAAAGGAATGGCGAGTGCAGAACGTGCTTCTCGTGCAGAACATCTAGTACGCATCAACGTTCTGAAAGACGCATGTGTTCGGGGAAAGATGAACAACATCAAACTTTGGATTGCAGATTTCCTAGAGTCTGATGAAAAATTGGTGGTGTTCTCCGATAGCAGGGCTGTTCAGAATATGCTGATTGAAGAATATCCTGATGCGCTTACGATTCTAGGTTCGGATAATGCTCAGAAGAAAAATGAGGCTAAGAACAAATTCCAGAATGACCCGAATGAAAAGCTGGTCATATGCTCTCTCAAGGGGGCATCGGAAGGATTAACTCTAACGGCTGGTTCAAATGCCTTGTTTGTAGACTTGGGTTGGAATCCTGCCACGCATGACCAAGCAGAGTCTCGACTCCATCGGAACACTCAGAAGAATGCGGTCAACTGCTACTACATTCTTGGAAAGAACACCATCGACAATTTCATCTGGAGTTTGATTGAGAAAAAGCGGAAAGTCGTGGGTGCTATACTTGATGGAAAAGAGGGTGATTTGGATGTGAACATGCTTGACGATGTAATCGATTACTTGACCAGTAAGAATTAAGGAGTAAGACTAATGAATGCAAAAGAGCGAGAAAATCTGAGTGACGATGAAGTAAACAATATGAAAGAATACCAGCTCGTTACAATGAATGGTGAAACTGGGGATTGGGAACCACCATTCGATACAGTATACGCCGATAGCGATGAGAAGGCCAATGCCTATGCTGAAGAGCATTACCCCGACACAGACTCCACAGATTGGCTGTTGCGTGAATGGTATATACTTGACGAAGATGGAGATAATATAAATGGCTAGATTAAACTAGAGTTTGTAGGAACGAGTATATCGGACATTCCTTGTTAATTCCGATAAATAGTAGTATAATTTTATCACTTCATGGGGGAGCAACTGGGGGTCTTTTCTAGATTGTGAGAATATCCTATCTCCTGTATTTATAAGTAGAGGATAAAAATTACTATTGAAAGTTAACTCTCTTCACATAGTTGAATTTAAGGAAAGTAATCCAAAAATGGCTCTCCGAAAAATCGGAGAGATTTTTGGTATTAGTGGGGAGAGAGTTAGACAAATTTGTTCTGTTTATCACGTAGAAACTAAACGAATTGTTTCATCTCATCCATGTAAGAGTTGTGGATTATCTATTGTTGGTCAACTTTCAAAAAAGTTTTGTTCAGAGGATTGTTGGTTTCATTATTTGTATATGTCATTGATGTGTGATACGTGTTATCAAGTTTTTTTTAGGAGAAGAACTGTTGTATTAAAACAAGTTGATGATGTTAGATACAAAGGTCGAAATTATTGTTCCAGAGAATGTTCAGCTAAAGGCATGTCCAAAACTATGGTAGCTATATTTAAAGGGAGAGAGTTATAACTATGGTATTTTTTGGAGAGTATTTATTTTGGAAACACCAAGATTGTTCACCGCAGAGGAAAAATCTCAAATAGCGTATCTTATTGTGAAAGAGGTGTTGACTGGGAAGAGTATTTCCCAAGTCGCTGACCAGATTGGGGTTAATAAAGCCACAATTTATTCATGGATAAAACGAAATAGTCCCGAAGGTAGATTAATAAAAAATGCTATATATAACTCTTCATTTAGAGAATTGATACAGTCTGAGGCTACTGTTGAAGAAACAATGGAGGAAAAAATTCAACGACTTCTGGTTCCATCATCTCGAATTTCCGCACCAAAATTAGATAGTAATTTTGGTGTTGAAGAACGTGTTTGTTTAATTCTTTCAGACTTGCATATTGGCAGAAGGACACCTACGTTTGATTCTCATGTATATACCGATAGAATGTTTCAACTATATGAATCTGTTAATAATATTGTTCGTTTGCATCGTAATGATTCAGCACTGAGGATTATTCATGTGTTTGATGCTGGTGATAATGTTCATGGGGAACGTGTGGGCCAGCAAGGAAGAATGAATGATTTTGAGTTTGGTATTCCAGAGCAATTAGCTATATCAACTAATGTCATGGGAGAATTGATAGATAAACTATTAGGTATATTTGATGAAGTCCATTGGCATGATGCTCCCGGTAATCACGGTAATTTAGATAAACTTTACAGTGCTGGTTCAAATTGGGATTTAGTTCGTGTTAATTTGATGGAGAATTTGAAGAGTAATCAAGAGAGAATATTTTTCCATAGGCCACCACATATAAATCGGGTAGCGTTTTCCATAGCCGATGTAATGAACCATAAATTTTTGGTGACTCATGGGGATACCATTAAAAGTTATGGTGGATTTCCATTTGGAAGTGTTATAAAAAAGATGGAGCATTGGAAATTTATAGAGAATTTTGATGCTGCTGTTTTAGGACATTTTCATACCGCTAATGTTCTAAATTTTAATGGTATGCCAATTATCATGAATGGAACGTTGGTTAGTCACGATGAATATGCCTTACAACTAGGTTATGATTCTCCACCATCCCAAACAATTTTTGGTACATCCGAAGAAGAGCTTGTTACATGGCTGTATCAGATACCCTTTAAGTAGTATTGACAGCCTATTCTATTTTTGGTAGTATTTAAGGAACATCTTGATAAAGGGGTGGTGTCTTCTAGGACATAAGGAAAAGAATTCATGGATAAGGTTGTAAACAAGCAAAAAATTTTTACCTTTCGGGAGGAACATCCTGAGTGGACTCTGGATGCTATCGGTAAAGAGGTCGGGGTTACAAGAGAGCGTGTTAGACAAATTCTCAAAAAGCGTGGGTTACCTACAAAGGCGAGAAAGACATCAAAATTATGTGCTGTTTGTAGTATCCGTGTAGCGTACTCTCGTAAATTTTGTTCCCCAGAATGTCGGAGAAAAAATTCCAGCATAACTTTTAAGTGTAGTTTTTGTAATGTGGATGTAACATGGTCTAAAGCTATATTTAATGCTCAGAAACGTAGAGGATATAAAAACATACATTGTTCACGAGAGTGCAGTATCCGACATATTTGGAAAATTAGACATGAGAAAATGGCATCTGTAGATGTATTGAATAAAGAGGAATAATGAATCTTGCTATGCTAATGAAGTATTGATATTCTAATAAATAAATATTGAGTAATTGAGGTGAGAGATGGAAGTAATTTATAAAGATGATTTCACAGCTATTTTATGTGGTGATTGTAAGGATTTGAAATATTCTAAAGGTGTTGATGCTGTAGTAACAGACCCTCCATATGGACTCTCATTTATGGGAAAAGATTGGGATTATGGTGTTCCGGGAGTTAGTTACTGGACTAGTATTAAAGATGTTATGAAACCGGGAGCGCATTTATTAGCGTTTGGTGGTACTCGTACTCATCATAGGTTAATGGTAGCTATTGAAGATGCAGGATTTGAAATCAGAGATACTTTAATGTGGGTGTATGGTACTGGGTTTCCAAAGAGCTTGGATGTAAGTAAGGCTATAGATAAGATAGCGGGAGCGAAGCGGGAAGTTATTGGTCAATATCAAACTCCAGAAGGTGGGCAAATTTTATCTACTTATAATAATTGGCAAGATACATCTATTCAAACAGGTATGCAAGGTAGACGTATTCCAACTATAACTGTCTCAGCCACTGAAGAAGCAAAACAATGGGAAGGTTGGGGAACTGCACTCAAAAACCAGCATGGGAACCTATAATCTTGGCCCGTAAATCATTGTTGGAAAAAACAGTAGCAGCTAATGTATTAAAACATGGAACAGGTGGTTTGAATATAGATGCTTGTAGGGTTAGCTATCCAGATGGTGATGATTCATTTGAGAAAGGTATAGCTAGAGCTAAATTACCAAGAGCAGATATTAGAGGTGGAAATTTTCATACAGAAGATTGGTCAGAAAAAAAACATATAGTTGAATCTGGTATGAAACAGGAAGGTCGTTTTCCTGCCAACCTAATTCATGATGGTAGTGACGAAGTGGTGGAGTTGTTTCCTGATAGAAAAGACTCACGAAGTCAAAATCATAATACAGAATTTAACCCCTATGCTGGAAATTCATTCCATAAATCTGAAACTACCAGAGTAGGTAGACATGAATTTTATAACGATGATGGTTCAGCAGCTAGATTTTTTTACTGTGCTAAAGCATCAAAATCTGAACGTGGCGAAGGGAATAATCACCCTACAGTGAAACCACTAGCGTTAATGAGATATTTATGTAGATTGATTACTCCACCCGGTGGTGTGATTCTTGACCCATTTTTAGGTTCTGGTACAACACTTTTAGCTGCCCGTAACGAAGGATTTAAATCAATTGGCATAGATATAGACCCTCAATATTGTGACATAGCAGTTAGTAGGTGGAAGACAAGTGATTTTTAATCTCTACGCTATAAATAAATTGTGCTAGGTGGTAGTATGTCGCATGAAATTGCCCCAAAAGTGTTTTTGGTTGGGGAATCAAGAGTTAATGTTGCTGGCGTAGAATCCTTATTATCTCATTTAGGCGTACCCGAATGGGTTACTGACGCACCGACAGATATTGAAGCATTAACCGAAATCTATGGGAGAGCCTGTTATAAAAGTTTTGGGACTACCTTAAACCCGAATATTACGAGAGTACGTTCTTCTAACGAGTCTTATCTGTCGAATATTATCGCTAAAGGCGATGGGAGCGTTTTAGAACATGGCGTAGTTAATTTCTTCTTTTGTGATGTTAGCCGGGTATTTACTCATGAATTGGTTAGGCATCGTGTAGGAACGGCTATGTCTCAAGAAAGTTTGCGGTACGTGCGTTTAACTGATTTGAATTTCTATGCGCCGTTGTGTATTCAAGAGAATGAAGAGGCTATGAGTCTCTTTGTAAAAACCTTTGAGGAATTGTCTGAGCTACAGAAAGAGATGGCAGATATTTTTGATTTAGACCATTTGGATTCATTTCAAGAGAAGAAAGAAATTACATCGGCTATGCGTAGACTTGCTCCAATTGGGTTATCTACTAATATTGGATGGACTACTAATATGAGAACGTTACGTCATGTTATTGAGATGCGTACAGACCCATCCGCTGAAGAGGAACTTAGGCTTGTATTTTCTCAAGTAGCTGACATAGCGATTAAGAGTTGGCCTAATCTTTTTAAGGATTACACATCAGAGATAGTTGATGGGTTCTCTGTATACTCCACTGAGAATAAGAAGGTTTGATTTTATGGATTCATCTAGCGAAGTTAAGAAAATTGATAAGACATTATTTGAACGAGCCTGTGATTATATACATTCATTAGAAGATTTAGAGAAGGATTTATCATTGCAAACTTTTATGCAAACTGATGAGATAAGGCACTTATCAGTTTCCTATTATGGTTTTGCTAGAGATGCTATGCCACAGGAAATTGTTGAAGTTATACTTGGAAATATGCACGTTGGATACATAATGGGGCGTATGGCCTGTGGAGATAATCCTAATCTGGGTATTCAAATTGACACAAATTTTATAGATTGGTCTGGAGAGTAAATGTTGTTATTTAATCAATGTCCAAAGTGCCACGGTACATTACGTCCAATGGATTTTGACAAAGGGGTTGAATGCATTAATTGTGGGTTAACCAAATTTATGGAGGAACCGATTACGAAAATTCGGAAGGAAAGGTTGGTTGTAAAAAAATCATGATACGTATACAAGAATGGCTATTATTCTGTATTCACCTTATTGTAAAAATGGGGTTCTTAGGAAAATATAAACTGGTATCTACATCTATTGTCGAGTTAAATAATGAAAAGGGGTTAAAAACTCTAGAGAAAACTATTGTGGCATTAGGGAAGAAAAATGATACGTTGGCTTCCACTTTGGGGTTGGCAAAATCAGAAATAGCAATTCTTGAAAAAGGTACTCGTGGATTACAATCGAAGTTAGAGTATGTAAATTCTATGAATATTGAGGCAAAGAAAAAAAACAGTCTCTACGTTATAGAAATTGGTACTTTAGAAAAGAAAATTGCTTCATTAAATTCTACATTGGAACAAGCGACTGATTTGAGTGAAAAATTGCAGGGAGAGATGCTAAAATGGCGAACTTAATTGAGAGTCTCCAAGGTTGCCTCGATTTTTTCAAACTTCCTGATATTCACTATGAAGAACGAACTGGATTTTCTGTTAGAAGTTCCATAAGTAAAACTATAGTGGATTTGAAGAACTCCGGGAAAATGCCACAATCTTCTAAAATGGAGATTAAGATTTTAGATAGCAAGTTTTGGGCATGTAATGAATCCGATTGGAAGAAAATAATAAAGTATGATTGGACAAACGAAAAAAAATATGTAACGGAGCAATATGATTGTGATAATTTTGCATTTAATTTCAAGGCCAGAGTAGCAAGAAAGTTTGGGGTGAACTCTGTTGGATTGGTCATAGATTATTCAGGTGGTCACGCATATAATCTGATAGTTTTTTCTGATGGTACATGGAAAATATTTGAACCGCAGTCTGATGGATGGCCCACTTTGGGAACTGGGATGTATAAATTTGAAGATGGATTCATTCTTATATAGTTTATGAGTGAGGAAGATAATAGCATCAAAGTTTATTTGTGTCCTAGAGGTCATACGTTTAAGACAGATTCTCCCATAATCATAGCTGTTGAAGATGACCCTGAGTATAACTCTGGCCCAATTTGTAGTTATTGTTATGTAGATTGGTTTAAAGTTAATGTAAATTCTGAAGAGATAGGAGAGTAGAAAATGTCGCAAGGATTGCTGGGGAATCAGGGAAAAGAGCCTAGTTTAAATGGACATGGTGGGTATAGCAACACTTATATTGATTATTTGGCCGAAGCTAGGAAACAGTTAAATATTGTCGATGAATTTAGTGATGAACAGGCATATCAAATGGGCATGTTAAATGCGTTAATTGCTATTGGATATGAATTACGAAAGATTAATAAGCACAACAAAATAACCCAATAGAATTGTTAGGGGTTGAGAAGTAGTAGCTTTCTACGGATGCCATATTTCATAGTATTTACTGTGTATAGGAATGGCTGGTATTCTAGCTACGATGACATTGATATGTGGGCATATAATAGCCCATTAACTGGGTGGTCTTTGATTTATAGCTATAATGGACTCCACCATAAAGCAAAAGTATATGTTTTTGATTCTGTTTATTACCTTATGGACAAGGTTAAAGAATTAACTGGTAAGCAAATGCTGTTTCGGCCAGAGGACTAAATTTGATTGTAGAGGATAATATAGATGTATAGAATAGTGAAAAAAAGGGCGGTTGTGATTACTAATGGTGGTGGAAAACCTGATGTTGAATGGCGAACTAGTACCTGTGGAGAATATACTACTCAAGACGAAGCTAAACTTGCATTTGAAAAAATACCAATTACTACCCGATATAATTTAAAGGTTGAGGAATTTGAGTCCTTTGAAGAGAGCATTAATACTGATTATTTGGATTGATTATGGGGAAACGACTAGAGGATGATTTACTTTCAAATAAACCAGTAGAAATGCCTGAAGAAACAATTGGTACGTGTAATCGATGCTTTAAAATTGGTGAATTGGGTGATGGTTTTTGTTTAAAATGTTGGGATAAGGGGTCTAGAAAGGGCAGAGACTACAAGAAACCAAGTTTTCAGAGTAGGCTTGTAAGGCCACGAATTATAGAGAGGTAAAAGGAGATAGCATGGGTTTTATATTTCAGGTTTTTAGCAATCGTAAGGCGATGAAATCGGCATGGGAACTAGTAAAATTGATTAGGACTACAACATCTGATGGAGAGCTAACAGCAATAGAACGAAATAAGTTGAATCGAGCATTTTGGGAATTGGCAAATGAAATCAGAGGAACTGCCAAGTCCTAATGTCTGGATTAGGGATGTTAGGGTTGTCTAAATTCTGTTATCAACACTCAGCAATAGTGGTCTTTTTATTGGTGGTGCTATCGTTTGGGTTTGGTCTAGTGATAGGGATACTCATTTAAATGTATGACTATAAGATAAAACGTGGAAGTGTGCGAGTTGTTGATGGAGACACAATTCGTTGTGTTATTGATTTAGGATTTAGCATTTTGCACAAGGCCACTATACGATTGGCTGGCATAAATTGTCCTGAGACACGCACTAGAAATTTGGCCGAAAAAGAATTAGGTAAAAAAGCAACGGCTCGTTTGAAAGAGTTAGTTACTGGTCAAGATATTGAGTTGCACTGTGAAAAAGAGAAGGGAAAATTTGGTCGTGTGATTGGAACACTATGGGTTAAAGATACAGAATTGATAATGCGAAATTTGAATATACAGATGATTAGCGAAGGACATGCGAGAGAATATACAGGTGGTAAGCGTCTACCGTGGGTATGATGGAATGACAGCATTTTCAGATTTTGATGTAGATTTTAAATACGGCGCAATAAGAGAAAAGAGATTAGCTGATATATTAGAGAATTGTACTGTAGAAGTTAAAACAGAACGTAACCAATGGAGTAAAACAGGTAATATAGCTATTGAGTATGAGTACAAAAATAATCCTAGTGGGATTAACGTTACCAAAGCAGATTATTGGTGTCATGTTTTAGCAATAGATGATATAGACTGTTGTATGTTGCTATTCAAGACTGACCATCTAAAACAATTAATCAAAACATCTAACTATCGTGGTGTAAGGGGTGGGGATGATAATCAATCAAAAATGGTATTAGTACCATTGGCTGATATATTCATTGACTTAGCATCACGTTGTCACGATGAAATAATAGGAGAAGAAAATGCCAGTGTACGATAAGCGATACGAAGACCAATTAATTCCTAGTCGATATGTACACATCGTTCTAAAGCTTGTTTCGCCGGGTGATAAAAGAGAAGGTAAAATTTTTCTTCCATTATTTGGGGAGATGGAATTGAAAAATGACCAGTTAGGATATTTGCCAGTTTATTTGAATTATACAGATGCTGTGAGAGACTATCCCAACACAGCAATACATCAAATGAGTATTTCAACTGAGGACTAACTACAATACAGATTTTTATGAGTTAACAGCCGATGATATGAAATCGTATCAACGCATTCTCAGTGTAACGTATGATTTGGATATACGGTCTAGTAGTGAGAGAGGCTTAAAAACTCATATTCAATGGAAGGTTTTTGCGCCAGCAAA
>Ga0114905_1000738_pt1 | contig 19678 bp, 19 predicted proteins | sample MalvireepMed_b05_FD_83499 | JGI IMG/M metagenome (GOLD analysis project Ga0114905, IMG submission 83499) | Marine viral communities from the Global Malaspina Expedition - Malaspina viral metaG DeepMed_b05 | ecosystem: Environmental > Aquatic > Marine > Oceanic | place: Mediterranean Sea...
TCGATGGAGCGGGCGAGCACCGACAGTCCCGCCCGCCGCGACAGCGCCTTGCCCGACGCGCCGCAGGACGAGGCCGCCCCCGAGGTCTCCACCCAGACGCCGACGCCGCCGCTGCCGGCGCCGCTGGAGCCCGGAGAAGAGGCGCTGCCCCGCGTCAGCACGCTGCCGGGCAGCACCGCCTCCGACACCGCCGAGACCGGCAGGCCCGCCATCGGAACCCCGGCCGGCTCGCTTGCCGATCGCGGGGCCGGCGAGGGCGCAAGCCGTCTGCCCTCGATCGCAGAGGCCGGGCCGGCAGAGCCCGCGCCTGCGCCGGAGGCGGACCCGTCCGAGTTGCCGCCGCTCGAGCGCTACGCCGTGCCCGCCGAGGCCGAGGACGGTGCGCCGCGCATGGCCATCGTACTGATCGACGACGGCACCGGCCCGCTCGGCCCCGAGACGGTCGGCGCGTTTCCCTTCCCGGTGAGCTTCGCCATCCCCGCCTCGCATCCCGACGCGGTTGCCACTGCGCAGGGCTATCGCGACGCGGGGTTCGAGGTGCTGGCCGTCGCGGGCGTGCCAGAGGGCGCGCAGGCCACCGATGTGGAGGTCACGCTCGAAGGCAGCCTCGGCGCGGTGCCCGAGGCAGTCGCGGTGATGGAGGCTCAAGACACCGGGCTTCAGGCGTCCCGTGCGATCTCCGAGCAGGCGGCGCAATATCTCGCCGCCTCCGGGCACGGGTTGCTGATGCAGCCCAAGGGGCTGAACACCGGCGAGGCGCTGGCCCGGCGCGAAGCGGTGCCCACGGTCACCGTGTTCCGCGATTTCGACGGTGAAGGGCAGGAGCCCCGCGTCATGCGCCGGTTCCTCGATCAGGCGGCGTTCAAGGCCCGTCAGGAAGGCGCCGTGGTGATGCTCGGCCGCCTGCGCGCGGACACGGTCTCGGCGCTGCTGCTCTGGGGCCTGCAGGACCGCGCCAGCAGCGTCGCGCTCGTTCCGATCTCCCTCGTGCTCCGCGAGAGTCCGACGGAGAACTGACCACACCACGCGCGCCGACGCCCCTGTCTTCTCTACGTTCCCAAATACTCCGGGGGAGTCCCGGCCCCGCCGGGACGGGGGCAGCGCCCCTTCACTTCGCGCCGGTCACGCTGTGCTGGGCCAGAGCGGCACGCCTCAACCAGCCGTCGCCCACCGCGCCATCGCGGTTTCGAGATCGCCATAGCCGGTCAGCCGCCGCTCGAACCGCAGGCCGAGCCGCTGCGCATGCGCGCGGGCCAGCGCCGTCAGAGCCGGATCATCCGTCTGTGCCTGATAGACCAGCGTCTCGTAATGGCCGAAATACATGTCGCGCAGCTCCGGGTGCCGGTCGAGGCCAAGCGGGGTCCAGACAAAGGCATCGAACTGCCGCACGAGGAAATCGGTGAGGTAGAAGCTGGCGATCTCGTCGCGCGCCTCGAACCGTGTCAAACCTTCGTAAAAGGCATAGCAGTGCGGACCCGCGATCATCTCGACGCCGAGCTCGGCGCAGGCGGCCTGCAAGGTGCCTCCGGTGCCGCAATCGGCATAGGCCACGAAGATGCGCTCGTGGCTGGCGCGGTGGCGCGCCACCGCCTCGCGGACGGCGTCGGTGATATTTTCGGGATGGTTGTGCAGGATCGCCGGCAGACAGGTGAGGTCGACGTGGACCCAGCCATGGCGGGCGCGAAGGGCGAGGATCTCGCGCGCGAGCGCACCGCAGGCGATGATCAGAACCTTGCCATGCCCCGCGGGCGCAGGCCCGGCGGTTGTCAGAGTGGCGTCGGTCGGCGGAGCGCCGATCCGGCCGTCGCTGTCAGGCGTGCCCGTCATCCGGCGCGACCGGGGCCATGGCCCACCGCACGGCCAGCGCCACCGCGAGAAGCAGCGGGATCATCGTGCCCGCGCCCCAGGACAGGAACGCCCAGATCGTGAGCCCTGCCGATGCCAGAACCGCGACAAGAAGCGTGACCAGATGTGTCACAGGCATAATCGTCTCCCTTACCTCTTGGCAAAGATAGGATGTCAGGAACGCGATTCAAAGGGAAAACCTCTGCAGGGCGCCAACCCGCCACCGGATCGGCCCGGGCGCGGGCCGCGCAGGCGCAGCTGCGCGCGCCATGCCCCGGCCAAGCCCCCGCAAGCCGGGAGCGGCAGCAGGGCGGGGCCGGATCAGCCGGCGGCGCGCTGGTTGTGACGACGGGCGATCAGGTCCTTGGCGGTTTCGACCGCCACGGCGGCGTCGCGGCAATAGGCGTCCGCGCCGATGGCCTTGCCGAACTCCTCGTTCAGCGGCGCGCCGCCCACCAGCACGAGGTACTCGTCGCGAATGCCCTCGGCGACCATCGTGTCGATCACCACCTTCATGTAGGGCATGGTGGTGGTCAGCAGCGCCGACATGCCGATGATATCGGGCTTCTCTGCCGCCGCCGCCTCGAGATACGTCTCGACCGGGTTGTTGATGCCGAGATCGACCACCTCGAAGCCGGCGCCCTCCATCATCATCGCGACGAGGTTCTTGCCGATGTCGTGGATGTCGCCCTTGACGGTGCCGATCACCATCTTGCCGATGGTCGGCGCGCCGGTCTCGGCCAGCAAGGGCTTGAGGATCGCCATGCCGCCTTTCATGGCGTTGGCGGCGAGCAGCACCTCTGGCACGAAGAGGATGCCGTCGCGGAAATCCTCGCCGACGATCTTCATGCCGCCGACCAGCGCCTCGGTCAGGATGCGGTAGGGCGCCCAGCCACGCTCGAGCAGGATATGGACCGCCTCCTCGATTTCGTCCTTCATGCCGTCGTAGAGATCGTCGAACATCTGTTCGACCAGCTCTTCGTCGTTGAGATCGGCGAGGATGATGTCGTCGTCTTCGTCGGCCATGGGCAGGATCCGTGCTTTGGGCGTGGCGGGCCACGCGGACGATTGGGGTGTTCCGAGCCTGCGGTGCATGGCCGCAGCACGCTTTGGCATTTGCGACACGCGCGGGGACGGCTGCGACGTCGGGCGCTGTGGCCTTGTGAATGTTCGCTTAATGTTCCATGATGACCGCATGAGTGAGAGCCCGCGCCAGATCGACAGGGAACGCCGCCCCGGACGCGGTGCCGGCAGCCGCGAGACCGGCCGGTTCGAGCGGCTGCACTACGAGGATGCGCATGACGGCTGGGAGATCGAGGAAGACCTGCCCAGGCTGCGCACCGAGGTGAGCGAGGAAAAGCCGCGCAGCCTGATCAATTACGTCTCCTCGCCGGACATTCCCTTCGACCGCACCATCAACCCGTATCGCGGCTGCGAGCATGGCTGCATCTACTGTTTCGCGCGGCCGAGCCATGCCTATCTCGGCCTGTCGCCGGGGCTCGATTTCGAGACGCGGCTCATCGCGCGCCCAGAGGCGCCGGAGGTGCTGGCCCGCGAGCTTCGGTCGAAGCGCTACCGCGTGGCCACCCTCGCCATCGGCACCAACACCGATCCCTACCAGCCGCTCGAGCGCGACCGCGGCATCATGCGCGCCTGTCTCGAGGTGTTGCGCGATCATCGCCACCCGGTGGCGATCGTCACCAAGGGTACGCTGATCGAGCGCGACATCGACATCCTGTCGGAGATGGCGGCGATGGGGCTTGCGCGGGTGGGCGTGTCGGTCACCACGCTGGACGCCGATCTGTCGCGCCGAATGGAGCCGCGGGTGCCGGCGCCGAGACGGCGGCTGGCGACCATCCGCCGTCTTGCGGAGGCCGGGATCGAGACCCGGATCATGGTCTCTCCGGTGGTGCCGGCGCTGACCGATCCGGAGCTCGAGGCGATCCTTGCCGCCGGCGCCGAGGCCGGCGCCGCGGCGGCAAGCTGGATCATGCTGCGCCTGCCGCTGGAGGTGGCGCCGCTCTGGAAAGCCTGGCTCAAGGAGCACTACCCCGGCCGGGCCCGCCGGGTGATGGCGCGGCTGCGCGAGATGCATGGCGGCGCGGAGTATTCCGCGCAATGGCACCGTCGGATGCGGGGCGAGGGGCACTACGCGCAGCTGATCGCGCAGCGCTTCGACAAGGCGGCGCGGCGGCTGGGGTTGGACAGCGCGCTCGGGCCGCTGCGGAGCGACCTGTTCCGGGTGCCGGCGCGGGCCGGGGACCAGTTGAGCCTGTTCTGAGCAAGCGGCGGCCGTTCGTCTTGGCCGGTGGTCCTGGCCCGGGGCGCGGGGCCCTTGCCGGAGGCCGGTGAGGCGGCACGGGCCGGCCTGCCTCCGGCGGGAGTATTTTTGACGAAGAGAAGATGCGGGCTTCGGTCCCGGATGTCAGCTGCGGCGGCGACCGCGGCGTTGGCGTTTCGGGGCGGGGTCGTCCCCGGTGCCGTCACTGTCGGAGCTGAAGCCACCCAGCGCGGCGGCGATCTGCTCGAGCGTCGGGCGCGGCCCGGCGGGGCGGGTCTCGAGCGCGGCGCGCATGGCGCTCAGGTGCTCGGGCATGGTGCCACAGCAGCCGCCGATGATGCGGGCGCCGGCGTTGCGCGCCAGCACCGCGTACTCGGCCATCAGCTCGGGCGTGCCGTTGTAATGGATGTGGCCATCCTCGTAGCGCGGGATGCCGGCATTGCCCTTGGCGATGATCGGGCGCTCGGTGCCGGTGGCGGCGAAGCCCAGCACGCTGCGCATCAGGTCAGAGGCACCGACGCCGCAATTCGCGCCGAAGGCCAGCGGCGGGTTGGGCAGCGCCTCGACCTGCCGCACGAAATCATCCGAGGTCACGCCCATCATGGTGCGCCCGGCGGTGTCGAAACTCATGGTGCCGCACCACGGCAGGCCCACATTGGTGAAGGCCTCGGCGGCGGCGGCAAACTCCTCGGGGGCCGAGATGGTCTCGACCCAGAGCACGTCGGCGCCGCCCTCCTTGAGCCCGGCAGCGGTTTCCTCGAACATCGCGACCGCGTCCGCGTGGCTCAGCGTGCCGACCCGGCCCATGATCTCGCCGGTGGGCCCGACGGAGCCCGCGACCACCACCTTGCGGCCGCTGGCATCGGCCACCTCGCGGCCCAGCGCGGCGGCGACGCGCGACAGCTCGAAGGCGCGGGAGGCGGCATCGTGCAGCTTGAGCCGCGAGGCATTGGCGCCGAAGGAATTGGTGAGGAAGATGTCCGAGCCCGCCTCGACGGCGTTGCGATAGAGCGTGCGGATGCGTTCGGGGTGATCGATGTTCCAGAACTCCGGCGCGTCCCCCGAGGCCAGCCCCATGTTGAACAGGTTGGTGCCGGTGGCGCCGTCGGCCAGAAGCCAGTCGCGGGTGGAGAGCAGCTCGGTCAGTGCGTCGGTCATGATGTGCCTTGGGGTCCGGTCTGGAAGCGGTGGTCTGGTCTTGCAACGGTACCGGGCCGATACGGGGGATCGCGGCCCGGGCGCGGGACGTATAGCGAAGCGAGTGTTACGGAAAGCCTTGAGCCGCGCAATGGCCGTTCAGGCTCGCCTGCGGCGTCCTCCGCCACGTCGCCCGCCACGGGCGGCGGGGGGTTCGCCGGTCTCGGCCTGCTTGTTGAAGGCGATCCATGCGCCGCCATGTGGGTCCTGGTTCATCAACATGTTGGCGGCGCGGATCGCCGCCATCTCGGAGCCGGGTCTCGACCGGGTCGAGCCCATCCCGAAGAGCGTCACGAAAGTCTCGTCATCCATGTCGTCGGGCAGGATGATGCCAGCGGCGGCGACCTCGGCCTTCTTGGCGGCGATCTTTGACCGGGTGACGGGCAGGGCGACCGGGTTCATGATCGCCGAGGTCATGCCGGCGCCCATGGCCATCGGCAGGAAGGCGTTGTTGATGCCGTGCCGGTTGGGCAGCCCGAAGGAGATGTTGGACGCGCCGCAGGTGGTGTTGACGCCGAGCTCCTCGCGCAAGCGGCGCACGAGGGCAAAGACCTGCTGGCCGGCGGTGGCCATCGCGCCGATCGGCATCACCAGCGGGTCGACCACGATGTCATGCGCCGGGATGCCGAAATCGGCGGCGCGTTCGACGATCTTCTTCGCCACCGCAAAGCGCGTGTCGGGATCCTCGGAAATGCCGGTGTCGTCGTTCGAGATCGCCACCACCGGCACGTTGTATTTCTTCACCAGCGGCAACACCAGCTCGAGCCGGTCTTCCTCGCCGGTGACCGAGTTCAGCAGCGGCCGGCCCTCGGCGGCCTCGAGCCCCGCCTCGAGCGCGCCCGGCACCGAGCTGTCGATGCAGAGCGGCAGCTCCACCAACCCCTGAACCAGCTCAACGATCTGCCGCATCAGCGGCGGCTCGGTCTCGTTGGGGTTGGGGTTCGAGTTGTAGACCACACCGGCGTTGATATCGAGAATGGCGGCGCCGGCTGCGGCCTGCGCCAGCGCGTCCCGTTCCACTGTCGAGAAATCCCCGGCCTCGAGCTCGGCGGCGAGCGCCTTGCGCCCGGTGGGGTTGATGCGCTCGCCGATCACGCAGAACGGCTCATCGAACCCGAGCGTGGCGGTGCGGGTCTTTGACTCGACAACGGTTCTCGTCATGGAATGCTCTCTCCTCTCAAGCGGTCCAGAAGCGTGGGCAGGCTGGCGTCGGTGTAGTCGGCGATGGTGGCCTTGGCCCCGGCCTCGCACAGGCGCTCGTGGCTGAGCCCCGAGCGCACGCCGATCGCGTAGGCGCCGGAGCGTGCGGCGGCGCGCATGCCGCTCTGGCTGTCCTCGAAGGCGAGACAGTGCTGCGGTTCGGCACCGAGCTGACGCATCGCGGCGAGATAGGGCTCGGGATCCGGCTTGGCGCGGGCGCATTCATCGCCGATGATCAGCAGCTCGAAGCGGTCGGCGAGGCCCGTGGCCCGGAGCATGTGCTCGCCATTGACGCGCGGAGCGTTGGTCACCACGGCGAGGCGCCAGCCCTCGCGGTCGGCCTGATCAAGCAGCGCCACCGCACCGGGGATCGGCTCGGCGCCGTCACCAAGGCGCTCGCGGAAGCGGCGTTCCTTCTCTTCCGAGAGCGCCTGCGCGTCGCAGCCCGGAAAGAGCCTTGGGAACATCTCGAGGTTGTGGTGCCCGTGGATGCTGTTTTCATAGATCTCCGGGGTAAGCTCCTTGCCGTTCTCGGCAAAGATTTCCGCGAAGACCGCGTAGTGAAGCGGGTCGGAGACGAGCAGAGTGCCGTCCAGATCGAAGAGGAGAGCTTTTGTCATGCCCATCCCGATACAGCGTCTCAGATCGCGCGTCGAGCGGGCCGCGTGGCCGCACCGCCATGGGCCGTGGCCCATTCGGCGCAGGTCTTGATGCCGCCGAGTGGAAAGAGGTGCGCCTGTTCGATGGGAAAGCCCGGATCGGCCGCCTTGCGGGCGGCGAGCTGGGCGGCCAGCTCGGTGGGCTCGTAGGGCAGCAGCAGCTTGCTGACGTCGAGCGCGCGCTTTTGCAGGACCCGCAGCGACGGGCCGACGCCGCAGGCGATGGCGAACTTGATCATGGTCTGCAGCTTGGCGGGGCCGGCAAGGCCGATATGGATGGGCAGGTCGATGCCGTTCGCGCGCAGGCGGCTGGCCCAGTCGAGGACCGGCGCTGCCTCGAAGGCGAACTGGGTCACCATGGCCATGCGCGCGTCGCTGCGCTCGGAGAAGTCCTGCTTCCAGCGCGCGGCGGCCATGACCTCGGCCTCGCCGCCATCGGCGTCGATGTCACGGCTGCCCTCGGGATGGCCGGCCACGTGCAGGCGGGTGAACCCCGCCTTGTCGAAGAGCCCGGTCTCGAGCAGTTGCATCGAGCTGTGAAAATCGCCCGTGGGCGCGGAGATCCCGCCGGCGAGGATGAGGCCCTGCGTCACGCCGGCCTCGCCTTGGTAGCGGGCGATCCAGTCTTTCAGCGTGGCCGTGTCGGCGATGCTACGGGCCGGGAAATGCGGCATGACGTAAAAGCCTTCGCCGGAGATGCGGCGGGCGGTGGCGACCATGTCCTCGATCGGGGTGCCGTCGATATGGGCGATGTAGACCCGGGTGCCCTCTGGCAGCAGGGCGCGGAAATCCGTGACCTTTGCGGCCGTGCGCGGCATCACCTCGATGGAATAGCCCCTGAGAAATCCGCCCAGTCCGGTGGTCGGGGACATGGCCTTGGGCTTTCCGAAATTCAGTAGGGACATCCAGCGGCTCCTCGGGGTCATCAGTGGCGCGTCAGGGGGTGTCCGGGCCCTTGGCCCAGCCGTCATTGGCGATCAGGGCCCGCAGGCGGGCATCGTCATAGTCGTGTTCGAGGCGGGCGGCGGTGGCCTCGGCCAGCGCCTGCGGCTCGCCTTCTTCATCGCCACCGGAGGCGCGCCGCCACTCGGCGAGATAGGCATCGGTGTCGGAGGCGCCCACCTTCATCGCGGCCCGGTCGATCGCTTGCTCGAAACGCTCCGGCAGGGGGGCCTTGGCGCCGCGATGGCCGCGGCCCACAAGCACCTGCGCCGGGATGTCGCGCCAGTAGACGATGGTGATTTCGGGCATCTCGGGCGATTCCCTTCCTGCTGTCCCTCTTTGTTTAGCGGGGCCGCCTCGCGCGCCGGGGTCGGTTTTCGACACTCACACCCCCGTGTGCGACGTCGGATCGCGCGCCCGGGCGGTCAGGGCTGCAAAGGAAGGGCGGGCGGGGTTTCAAAAACTCTCAATCTGACATAGTTTTGCTGTACGCCGCCGGCAGGCTTGTTGAGAAGCCGGTGCGCGGATGTCACCGACGGCGAAAGCGAAGAGGGACGGGACCCGATGGTCATTACGGTAGAGGCGCACAGGATTGCCTACATGGCGCTGCCCAAAGCCGGCTGCTCGACCGTCAAGGCCGCCCTGGCGCAGGTCGATCCAGAGGCCACCGTGCCAGACGACGGCCCCGCCGACGTGATGACCTGGCACCGGCTCTACCCGACCATGCGCTTCCGGCCGCACCGCTGGCAGGCCTATGACGGCTGGTGGCGCTTTTGCGTGGTGCGCGATCCGCTCAAGCGGTTGCTTTCGGTCTATACCAACCGGGTGGTGGGCCTGCGCGAGCTGCACAATTGCCGCAGTATCCTGCGCGGCAGGGTCGACCTACCGATGGATCCCGACCCGGACTTCTTTTTCCAGAACCTGCGCGCCTACATGCAGGCCGCCTCGGCCATCAAGCACCACGCGCTGCCGGCGTGGCTGTTCCTTGGCCCGGATCTCGGGCGCTATGACCGGGTCTACCGCACCTCGGAGCTCGACCGCTTCGGCGAGGATCTGGCCGGGCGGACCGGCTGCGCCGTGAGCATCGCGCGCGAAAACCCGAGCGAGACAAGGCTGAGCGCCGACGATCTCGCCCCTGCGACACGCGCGCATCTGCGCGATCATCTCGAAGACGAATACCGCTATCTGGCCGAGTTCTATGAAAATCCCTTCGGGCGGCGCCAGCATCGCGCTTGCACGGGACCGGCGCGGCGCGTATCCTGATCCCAACTTAAAATTCGGAAAGGCGCACAGTCATGGCGCCAAGGCGTTCCAAAGGTGCGGGCGCTTTCCCGAGACCGGTAGAGAGCCCCGCGCCGCAACCGCCTGATCCGAGTGCGCTTTATGCCGCTTTGGATCTGGGCACGAACAGTTGCCGCATGTTGATTGCCCAACCCAAGGGCAGCCAGTTTCATGTGGTCGACAGCTTCTCCAAATCCGTCCAGCTCGGGCAGGGGCTCGAGCGGACGGGGCGGCTTTCGCGCGCCTCCATGAACCGCACGATCGGGGCGATCCGCGTCTGCCAGCAGAAGATCAAGCGTCACAAGGTCGAACGTATGCGGCTGGTCGCCACAGAGGCCTGCCGCCGGGCGCAGAACGCGCGCGAGTTCATCCGGCAAGTGCGGCGCGAGACCGGCCTGCAGCTCGAGATCATCCAGCCCGAAGAGGAGGCCCGGCTCGCGGTGATTTCCTGCGCGCCGCTGGTCTCGACCCGGACAGAGCAGCTTCTGGTGGTCGATATCGGCGGCGGCTCGACCGAGCTGGTGTGGATCGACCTCTCCTCGGTGCCCCGGCGCGACCGGCCGGCGGCGATCATGCGGCTGCATGCCGGCTTCCACCCGCCCGAGAGCCCGTTTCCCGCCGCCAAGGTGGTCGACTGGATCTCGGTGCCGCTGGGGGTGGCGACCCTGCGCGACCAGTTCAACGATGTCGAGGACGACGCCGCGCGCTATGCGCTGATGAGCTGGTATTTCGAGGAGAACCTCTCGGAATTCGCGCCCTACAAGGACGCCCAGTCGCGCGAGGGCTTCCAGATCGTCGGCACCTCCGGCACCGTGACCACGGTGGCGGCCTCGCATCTGGGGCTGCGGCGCTATGACCGCACCAAGGTGGACGGGCTGCGCATGACGTCGGACCAGATCGAGGCGGTGATCGGGCGCTACCTCGAGATGGGCCCCGACGGTCGCCGGCGCGACCCGCGCATCGGACAGGACCGGCAGGCGCTGATCATGTCGGGCGCGGCGATCCTGCAGGCGCTGCTGCGGCTGTGGCCCACCGATCGGCTGTCCGTGGCCGACCGTGGGCTGCGCGAAGGTCTGCTCTATGCCCAGATGTCGGCCGACGGCGTGCTCGAGGACGGGCCACTCTGAGGCCGCTGAGCTTCTGGGCGGCAGACCTCTGCCTGTGGAGTGGCGCTCCTGACCTTGATGACGTTTAGGGTCCGATCCCCGCGCTGATCCGCCCGGAACAAGCCCAAGGGGCCGGGCGAGCACCTGCCCGTCCCGGCGGGCTGGCGCTTTGCCCTCGTTGCGCTCTGGATCGAGGTCGTCCGGCCTTGGCGGGGATCAATCGACGACCTCGAAGGCGGCAGGCGCCACCCCACGGGCAGGCGCCGCCCGGTTCGTGCCGCACATTTGGCGCGTTGGCTCGAACTTGCCGCACCTGAAAGAAAGCCCGGCGCTTCTGAAAGCGCCGGGCCTTATTCGTCAGCCGGTGGCGTGACCTCAGAACGGGATTTCGTCGTCGAGGTCGCGCGACGGCGCACGGCCACCGCCGCCACCACCGCCGCCCGAGCCGCTGCCGTAATCGTCGCGGCCGCCGCCATAGCCGCCACCGCCGCCGCCACCACTGTAGCCGCCGCCGGAGCCGCCGAAGTCACCGCCGCCGCCACCTTGGCGGCTGTCGAGCAGGGTCAGCTCGCCGCGATAGGGGCGCAGCACGACCTCGGTCGAGTAGCGGTCCTGGCCCGACTGGTCCTGCCATTTGCGGGTCTCGAGCTGGCCTTCGAGATAGACCTTCGAGCCCTTGCGCAGATACTGCTCGGCGATCCGCGCCAGCGGTTCCGAGAAGATCGCGACCGAGTGCCACTCGGTGCGCTCGCGGCGCTCGCCGGTGTTGCGGTCTTTCCAGTTCTCCGAGGTGGCGATCCGCAGGTTGCACACCTTGCCGCCGTTCTGGAAGGTCCGGGTTTCGGGATCGGCCCCGAGATTGCCCACCAGGATCACCTTGTTCACTGAGCCTGCCATGTCATCCTCACGCGTTGTTCCGATTCTTCTCCCCCTGAGGGGTTTGGACGAGCCTTACACAGCCACGCCCCGCCGCGCCACCGGATCGTCGTGGAAAACCGGGCCGGGCTCGCGGCGAGCGGCGTGGTGCCCGATACACTGGCCATGGGTGATACCCCTGACATGGTTAATAAACCGTTGGGGATTGGTTAACAGAACATTGGCGGGAACCTGCGCGCCGCCTGCCGCAGGGGTAGCGAAATCCTGCGCGATCCGTATAGTCGGCGCGGGACTTGAGGGGGCGCAACGTCGCCCCCGCGACATTGGGACAGAACAGGGTGGTTCATGCAAGTACTGCCACGTAAGGCGTTGCCGGCGCTGCTTTGCGCCGCCATTTCCGCGACGGCCGTTCAGGCCGACACCATTTCGACCAAGAACCGGAACATGCTGTTTCGCAAGCAGACTTCGGTGCTCGACAACCGCGCGGCAGAGCAATACCGCAGCTCGGTGCGGCTCAAGCCGGCCTCGGTGATCACGCCGACCAAGTGGGGCCCGATGGGCGGCGACGAGGGCAGCACACCGGTCTATCGCGGTCGCTATAACGGCCCGTATGCCGATCTGGCGCGCAGTGCCGCGCGCCGACACGGCGTGCCCGAAGACCTGTTCCTGCGGCTGGTGAAGCAGGAGTCGAACTTCAATCCGAAGGCGCTGTCGCACAAGGGGGCGATCGGGCTCGCGCAGCTCATGCCGTTCACCGCCAAGCGGCTCGGGGTCAATCCGCACGACCCGGCACAGAATCTCGAGGGCGGCGCGCGCTATCTCAAGCAGCAATTCGTCACCTTCGGCTCGTGGCGGCTGGCCCTGGCGGCCTACAATGCCGGCCCCGGAGCGGTGGAGAAACACGGCGGCGTGCCGCCCTACCGCGAGACCCGCAACTACGTGAAGATCATCTGGGGCAGCTGAGCGGGCCGGGACATTTTGTCCTATGGAAATGCTCGGGAATTGACCCGTCCTGCGCCGGGGTTTAGGCACGGGGTACGCCCTCGTGCCCAGTGGATGCGCCCGATGAAGACCGCCCCGATCCTCAGCCTGATCGTTGCCGCCGCGCTTGTGGCGGGCCTTGCCGGCAGCGCCCTGCGCGCCACGCCGGATCAGACCCCGGACAGTCTCGAGGCGCTTGGCGAGGCGCTGTTCTTCGACACCATCCTCTCGGCCAACCGCACCCAGAGCTGCGCCACATGTCACGATCCGGCCTATGCCTTTGCCGATCCGCGCGGGGCGGCGTCTCCGGGCGACGATGGCAGCTCGCTCGGCGATCGCAATGCGCCGACCGCGACCTATGCCGCCTTTGTCCCGCCCTTCGGAAAGAACGAGGACGGCGAGTGGTGGGGCGGGCTGTTCCATGACGGCCGCGCCGGCACGCTCGAGGCGCAGGCTGGCGGCCCGCCGCTGAACCCGGTCGAGATGGGCATGCCCGACGAGGCCTCCGTGGTGGCGCGCCTGCGCGAGGATCCGGTCTATGCGCAGGCGTTCCCGAAACTCTTCGGGGCAGGGGTTCTGGACGATCCCGAGGCCGGGTACGCGGCCATGACCCGCGCCATCGCCGCCTTTGAGCGTGGGCCGGAATTCGCGCCGTTCGACTCGAAATACGACCGCTTCCTGCGCGGCGAGGCCGAACTGACCCGGCAGGAGGAGTTGGGGCGGCTGCTGTTCTTCTCGCAGCAATTCACCAACTGCAACCAGTGTCACCAGCTGCGCCGCAGCGCCGTCGACCCGCAGGAGACCTTCTCGGATTACCGCTTCCACAATATCGGCGTGCCCGAGAACAGCGACCTGCGCGCGATGAACGGCATCACCACCGCCGATCTCGGACTGCACGGCAATCCGGGCGTCGAGGCGGCCGCCGACAGCCACGGCCGCTACCGCACGCCGACGCTGCGCAATGTCGCGGTGACCGCGCCTTACATGCACAACGGGGTGTTCGAGGACCTGCGCACGGTGATCCTGTTCTACAACACCTACAACACCCGCTCCGAGGCGCGAAAGATCAACCCCGAGACCGGCGCGCCGTTCGGGCCGCCCGAGGTGGCAGAGAACATCGCGATGGACGAGCTCACTGACGGGCCGGCTCTTGATGACCAGCGCATCGACGCGCTGGTGGCCTTCCTCGAGACGCTGACCGATCAGCGCTACGAGCACCTGCTGGAAGAGTAATCCGGCTCAGCCCTCCGGCAGGCCGAGCTTGTAGAGATGGATCTCGAAGGCGGGGTGCATCTCGGCCCCGGTGACGCCGGGGCGGTAGTGGCGATAAAGCGAACGCCAGTAGGGCTGCACGATCACCGCATCCTCCTGAAGCAGCCGCTCGATCCGGGCCATGACATCGCGCCGCGCCGCGTTGTCGGCGATGGCCAGCGCTTCGGCCACCAGCGCGTCGAACTCGGGATTGGCATAGCCGGTCTCGTTCCACGACTCGCCCGAGCGATAGGCCAGCGCCAGAACCTGGATGCCCAGGGGGCGGTGGTTCCACTCGGTGATGGACAACGGATAGGTCTTCCACTCGCTCCAGAAGCGCGACCCTGGCAGCACGGTGCGGGTGACCTTGATCCCGGCATCGCGCAGCAGCGCCGCGCAGGCCTCTCCGGTGCGTCGGGTGAGGCCGTCGTCGAGGGTGATGAGATCGTGCTCGAACGCGCGCATCCCGGCCTCTTCAAGCAGGGCCATGGCGGCCTCGGGGTCGTAGGGCGTTTGGCCCACATCGGCGTAGTCGGGATGAACCGGCGCGACGTGGTGGTTCTGGGCCACCACCCCGAGGTCGGAATGGCCGTATTCAAGGCAGAAGGCGTTGTCGATGGCGAGTTGCAGCGCCCGGCGCACGCGGCGGTCTGCATAGGGCGCCTTGCCCTCGACAAGCGCCGTCTGGTTGCCGCGCAGCACCACGGTGGAGCCGGTCACGACCTCCGAACGCTGCCACCCGAGCGCGTCGCCAAGGGCGATGAAGTCGCCGATATTCTCGTAGAGCATGTCGACCTCGCCGGCTTCGGCGGCGGCGAGCCAGGCGGCCGGGTCGGTGCCGTAGTCAAGGAACTCGATGCGCTCCAGCGAGGCGCCCCCGAACCCCTCGGCATGATCCCCCCACCAGTCATGTGCGTGGTTGCGGACCAGCACCGCACGCTCGCCCGGAACGAGACTTTCTGGCAGGTAGGGGCCGGTGCCCACCGGGGTCGTGAGCATCTGGTCGGGATCGTGGCTGGCGTGAACCACGGCGGCGGGGTAGTCAGAAAGCCCCACGATCAGCGCCACGTCGGGCATCGGCAGGGTCAGGCGAACGGTAAGCGGATCAAGCGCGGTCACCGCGTCTTCATGAAGCTTGCCGGTCTCGCGATCCACCAGCGTCGTCAGCCGGCCCGCCATCGAGTTCCCCGCGACCTCGCGATCGCACCAGTAGTGAAACAGGCGCACCACGTCGTCTGCGGTGAACGCCTCGCCGGTGGTCCATGTCACGCCGGGACGGACGTGCAGCACGTATTCGGTGGCGTCGTCGTTCACATCCCAGCGCTCGAGCAACATGCCGCGGACCGAGCCGTCGCGGTTGTACTCGACAAGGTATTCCAGCCAGCCGCGGGTGATGTTCGCGATCTCGGACCAGTCGGCGGTGCGCGGATCTTTGAGCGGGCGCACCTCCATCTGGATGCGCAGCGTCGACGACGGTTCCCCGGCCGCTGGCAGATCCTCCTGAGCCGCGGCCGGCGCCCCCAGCCCGCCCAGCGCGTAGGCAGCACCGACGCCGACACCAAGCCCCGTCACACGGGTGAGGAACTCGCGCCGGCCGATCAGGCCCTGCGCCAGCTCCCGCGCGTAAAGCTTTGCCGCGGGATGGGTCTCCCGGGGCTTACCGCTCTTGGTCATCTCGGTCCTTTCCTGCCGCGCCGGCAGAGTCCTTCGTTGCGGATCAAACCTCATATCCGCGGGCCGGGGCAAGGATTTTCCAGAAACAGCCGGCGGGCGACACGGCCCCGGACCGCGGCCCCATCTGACCCATCCCTGCTGTTCTCATGCGCCGACGCCGGTCGGCGCGACCTGCGGCCAGCCCCGCATCCGGGCGCGGAACCAGCTGCGCTGGCGCTTGGCGAATTGCCGGGTGAGGATGGTTGCACGCTCCGACGCCTCTTCAAGCGAGATCTCGCCGCGCAGATGCGCCATCAGCTCGGCGGCCCCGATCGCCTTGGCCGAGGGCAGGTCCGGCGACCACGTGGCGAGGTTGGCGCGGGCCTCGATGAGCGCGCCTTCGCGGATCATCTTGTCGAAGCGCGCCTCGATGCGCGGCGTGAGCCAGTCCTTGGGCGCGTCGAAAAGGATCGGCTGGCAGCGTTCGAGCGGCAGCATCGGGGCAGGGGTCTCGTCCTGCCACGCGGCAAGTCCGCGACCGGTGGCGCGCAGGACCTCCCAGGCGCGCTGCACCCGCATGGGGTTCATGGTGTCGATGCGGGCGCGGGTCTCGGGGTCAAGCTCGGCCACCATCGCCGCTCGTGCGCCGGCTGCCAGCCGCGCCATGGCCTCGGCGCGAATCTCCGGCGGCGTCGCCGGGATCTCGGCCAGCCCCTCGGTCAGGGCGGTGAAGTAGAGCCCGGTCCCACCGACGATGATCGCTCGTTCGGCGCCCGCGAGAATCGGCGCAAGATCTCTCAGCCATTCGCCCACGGAATAGGCCAGGCTGCCCGGTACGTGACCATAAAGCAGATGCGGGGCCTGCGCCTCGTCATCGTAGGATGGCCGCGCGGTCAGAACCCGCCAGTCGGAAAACACCTGGATCGCGTCGGCGTTGACGATGACCCCACCCCGGCGGGCGGCGATCTCAAGCGCCAGCGCGGACTTGCCGCTGGCGGTTGGTCCGGCGATCAGCACCGGGCGCTCCGGGTCCGGCGCGAGACGCGCAACTGTGTCTGCCAGGCCGGCCTCGCTCACCATGTGTTCCCCTATCCTGCGCCATTGCAGCGGCGCCGGTTTTCCGCCACATATGGCGCCGATCCTATCCCCTCTCAGCGACGGAGTTCAACATGGCCGAGGCACCGCAGACCACCTTCAAACGCGTCCTGCTGAAAATCTCCGGGGAGGCATTGATGGGAGAGCAGGGCTACGGCCTCAACCCGCCCACCGTCGAGCGCATCGCCCGCGAGGTGAAGAGCGTGCACGACATGGGCGTCGAGATCTGCATGGTGATCGGTGGCGGCAACATCTTCCGCGGTCTGGCCGGCTCGGCCCAGGGCATGGAGCGCACCACCGCCGATTACATGGGGATGCTCGCCACGGTGATGAACGCGCTGGCGATGCAGTCGGCGCTCGAGGAGCTGGGCGTGTTCACGCGGGTGATCTCGGCCATCCGCATGGACGAGGTGGCCGAGCCCTATATCCGCCGCCGCGCCGTGCGCCACCTCGAGAAGAAGCGGGTGTGCATCTTCGCCGCGGGCACCGGCAACCCCTATTTCACCACCGACACCGCCGCCACGCTGCGCGCCAACGAGATGGCCTGCGAGGCGATCTTCAAGGGCACCAAGGTCGACGGCGTCTACGACAAGGACCCGGTCAAGCACGCCGACGCGGTGCGCTACGACGATGTCAGCTACGACGATGTGCTGGTGAAGAACCTCAAGGTGATGGACGCCTCGGCGATCGCCCTCGCGCGCGACAACTCCCTGCCGATCATCGTGTTCTCGCTCGACGAGCCGGGCGGCTTCCGCGGCATCCTTGCCGGGCAGGGCACCTATACCCGCGTCAGCGGCTGAGAGCCGGCCCGGCGCGCCCTCGATCGGGGCACGGCACAAGCGGCGCGCTTGGACGCCTCCGGCGGGAGTATTTGCGACGAAGAGAAGCCAGGGGCACAGCGCTCCTGGCTTCTTTGGTTCAAAAATACCTCGGGGGTGAATTGGCGCAAAGCGCCAAGAGGGGGCAGCGCCCCCTCCTTCTTTCCCAAAGGCGCAGCTCCGGAGAGACTGAGCAAGCAGGGCCGCGCCGAGCAAGGGCGCAGCCCCCACCTTCAGCCAAGATGGATGCGGCCCTCGGGGAAGCGCACTCGCGGAACGGAGCGGGTGGCGAGGAAATAGCCCAGCGTCAGCGGACCCACGCGGCCGATGAACATGATCGCCATGATCACCACGCGCCCCGGCTCTGTCAGCTCGCCGGTAAAGCCGCGTGACAGGCCGACCGTGCCGAAGGCCGAGGCCACCTCGAAGCAGACGTCGAGGAAATGCCCCTCCTGGGTGGCGCTCAGGATGAACACGCCGATGAACACCAGCACCACGCTGATCGCGGTGAGCGCCATGACCTTGAGCACCTCCGTCAGGCTGATCGAGCGCCCGAAGGCATTGAGCTGGGTGCGGCGCTGGAAAAAGGCCACCGTGGCCAGGCACATGACCACGAAGGTGGTTACCTTTATGCCGCCCGCGGTCGAGGTCGGCCCGCCGCCGATCAGCATCAGCGAGATCACCATGAGCGAGGTGCTGTCATGCATGCCGGCGACGTCGACGGTGTTGAAGCCGGCGGTGCGCGGTGTCACGCCCTGAAACCACGCCACCATGATCCGCACCCAGGAGCTGTCGAACTGCGCCAGGGTCGCGGGATTGTGCCATTCGAGCGCCGCGAAGGCGCCCCAGCCCCACAGGATCAGCGCGGCGCTTCCGGTCAGCATGATCTTGGTGTGCAGCGAGAAGCGCGACCAGCGCCGCAGCCGGGCGACATCGTCGATCACCACGTAGCCGATGCCGCCCACGATGAAGAGCAGGGGGATCACGACATTCACCAACGGGTCTGCGGCGAAGGGCACGAGTCCGGAGGAGAAGGTCGAGAAGCCGGCATTGTTGAAGGCCGACACCGAGTGGAACAGCGCCACCCAGAGCCCGCGTCCGAGCCCGAGCATCGGCACGAAGCTCAGCGCCAGCAGCGCCGCGCCCACCAGCTCGCAGATCAGCACCACCTGAAAGATCCGCTTCACCAGCCGCATCAGACGGTGCAGCGAGCTCTGGTTCAGCTCTTCGCGCAGATAGATCTGCCCCGTGAGCCCCACCGGCACCCGCAGCGCCGCCAGTACCAGCACCGCGAAGGTCATCAGTCCCAGCCCGCCAAGCTGGATCAGCACCATCAGCACCGCCTCGCCGAACACGGTATACCCCCCCACCGGGTCGATGACGGCCAGCCCCGTCACGGTCACCGCCGAGGTGGCGGTGAAAAAGGCGTCCGACCACGTGATTGGCGCAAGCGTCGCGCCCGGCAGTTTGAAGCAGGCCGCGCCGAGCACGGTGAAGCCGAGATAGAGCGCCGCGAGGCTCAGCGGCGGCGGAACATGCAGCAGACGGCGCGCCATGCGCCGCCGCGCGCCATTGAGGCGGAACGCCATCGGGGTCAGAGCTCTTCGCCGAAGGCCCGCAGGTCTCCGCGCTTGCCAAGCAGCAGCAGCCGGTCGTCCTTCTGCAAGGTCGCGGTGGGGGTGCTGCAGTCGCGGAACTCGGTGCCGCGCATCAGCCCCAGAAGCCGCAGGTCCGGGCGGTCCTTGAGCTTGAGATCCTCGATGGGGGCCCCGTCGAGCCGCTCGGGCAGCAGGATGTTGACCACGCTGTAGCCGTTGCCGAGGCTGACATAGTCCTTCATCGCCGGGTTGTTGAGCATCTGCGCCGTGTGGCGGCCCATCTCCTGCTCGGGCAGGATCACCCGGTCGGCGCCCAGTTTCGACAGGATTCGGTGGTGGGTGCGGTTGGCCGCCTTGACCCAGATCCGGTCGAGCCCGAGCAGGCGCAGGTTCATCGTGGTCAGGATGCTCGACTGGATGTCGGAGCCGATGGCGCAGAGCGCCACGTCGTACTGATCGATCCCGGCCTCGCGCATGGCGGTCTCGTCGGTGGTGTCGAGAATCGCTGTGGCGGTGAGTGTATCGGCCATCCGGGCGACCAGTTTCTCGTCGGAATCGACGCCCATGACATGGTTTCCGAAACGGGCGAGTTCCTGCGCGACGGTGCTTCCAAAGGCGCCGAGACCGATCACGACAAAGGTGGAGTGGGAGCGAGGCAAGCGGCTCTCCTTCTTATGGGCGCTGTCCTGACGCGGGACGGTTTCACCGGGTCGTGGACAAGTCAAGAGAGCCGGACCGAGCGCCGGGGTCGCACCGCAAACCGCTATACATCCGGGGTTTCCTGCCTTAGAAAGCGGTCGGAACGAAAAACACCTGAGCGGGCAGACCAACATGTCAGAAGATTTCGAACTCGATACCGACGATCTGAAGCGCCGCATGGATGGCGCCATGGCGA
>Ga0114905_1000749_pt1 | contig 19425 bp, 24 predicted proteins | sample MalvireepMed_b05_FD_83499 | JGI IMG/M metagenome (GOLD analysis project Ga0114905, IMG submission 83499) | Marine viral communities from the Global Malaspina Expedition - Malaspina viral metaG DeepMed_b05 | ecosystem: Environmental > Aquatic > Marine > Oceanic | place: Mediterranean Sea...
CAATAAAAATAAATAACAATGAATATACATTTTTCAATGAAGTTTGGGAACGTGGATATTCTTGGGGTCATAGGTCAGTTTTACACCTTAACGGTTATAAATTGACAGAAGCAAGATCAAGGTATCATAACAGAACTTGGGAAAGCTATCAATTCCAATCTGTTATGATGCGAGCGGTTGAAGATTATATTTCTGGATTGCTATGGAAAGCAATACAGGATTATAAACAGGAAAATAACATAAAACGATTAACAAAAAGCAAAAAGGAAATTGTAGTTTCCAAATTTGAAAAGGAAAATACAGAACTTTATAAATTGAAAAGGAGTTTATAATGAGTACATCAAACTTTAGCAATAACAACGCTTCAAAAATCTTTGCAGTGGAACTTGCAGATGAATGGAGTTATGACGACCTCAAAGAAAATATAAAATGTGAACTTGACTTGGTGGAAGATAATTTCATCGAAACGAATGAAAATCGAAGTTATCCGTCTAATTCACTTGGTTATATTGAAAAATTCTTCAATGGGTACTCGGTAAGGTTATATATCTTAATCCGTTCAGGATATTATTCAGGTGCAAATTTAGATTGGGAACTGCAATATCGAAGTTTTGGGGATTATTATTCAGAATACGAGGATTTGGTGGATGAAGTCAAAGGTTCAGGGCTTACAGAAGGTGAAAAATCGGATATTCTCACTAAATTTATGGTTAGAAGTGGAAAGTTAATAACAAAAGCCGAAAAAGTATTTGAGTCTTATTCTACACCATTAAACTGTGTAGGTATTTTTTCAAATGGTGAAGCCGTTTACGAAAGGAGTTTATAATGGATAAACAGGAAATAGACGGTTATTACATAAGTGATGATAATGAACTTCATACTTATATTGGTAACGAAAAGCATTTTGTAATTTCAGATGTTAAAACAGACAAACAGGCAAATGAGATTATTAAAGAATTAAATAAAGAATCGGAGGAAGAACAAATAAAATGAATGAAGGATTAATAGTTTGTCTTCCAAAAGGTAATTAGCCTCGGTGCAGAAGGTGATGAATAATATGAAAAGTAGTTACAATCAAAGAAATACTTGTATAGAAGGGGAAGTAATATGAAAAGTAGTTACGTCCGAAATATATACTAAAAATCAGACGAAGGAGAAATAAAATGATACTTGAAGTGTTAAGATGGCCTGACAGCCAAGAAGTAATGCACGAAGATGGGTGGTTCTTTGTAACAGCCGGAGACAGTGAAAAAGACCCTCTTGGCAATAGCGCCTATGCAAGAATAGTAGATGATGTTGATGGGCTAATAGATGCATCCATTAAAAATCAATACTTGTATGAGCGCAGCCAGGTAAATGAAGTTAGCAATGACGAAGGATACAATCAATACAAGGAGTCGTTTGAAAGGTCTCAAGAGCATATGAGGATTGCTAAAAGTGCATTAGAGTTCCTATCTGGGCACCCAGCAACGTCTCTTAACTATCAATTCATAGCAGAGAAAGCACTTAAGGAGATGGATGAAGGCAACGAAAAAGAATCCGTGTAAGGTATGCAATGCAGTGGCCGAGCCAGTTGAGCTTTTTGGCAATGGCTGGTGGTGGGATCATAAATCAGATGTGGCTAATAAGAAAGGAGATACGAATATATCTTTACATAATACTCACGTGAGGCTGAAAGATACTAAATAAAAGCATAAGTAGTTGGCAATGCAAGGCAAGGGAAGGTGTACGCCCTAGCCTCACGTAAATAACATAAAAAAGGAGAACGTAAGATGAATAACAACGGAGTACAAGTAAAGCCAAAGAAAAGAAGAGCAAGGAGCCGTAAGAAAAAGGATATGCCCATATGGGACGGCAAGATTAACTTCAAGCTACCAAAGAAGTTCGGTAAATGGGTTAAATGGTAATAGGAGGCAGATCATGAAGGTAATAAATGTCAAGTCTTTAATGTTAAGCTCTGAAACAGAGTGCAATATGTTTGCCAATGCGTTTAGCAATGCGTACACTGTTAGCGAGAGGATTGGAGACGAAGAAGGAATGTCGTTTTATTCTTTCGCCATGAAGTGCGTGGAAGAGATAAGGGAATCTCTGGAAGAGATGAAAGATGTAGTGAAAGATGTTTAATGAGATACATTGCGGAGACTCAACATCGGTTCTAAAGAACATTGAAAGCGACACCGTAGACCTCACCGTAACTTCCCCTCCATATGACGACTTAAGGGACTATAAGGGCTTTATCTTTAACTGCCGTACATTGGCGACACAGCTATTCCGCGTTACAGCGCCAGGCGGTGTTGTTGTGTGGGTTGTTGGCGATTCGGTTACCAACGGTAGCGAGAGCTGTACAAGCTTCAAGCAGGCTATGTGCTTCGTGGGCACGGGCTTTAACCTTCACGATACAATGATTTATCAGAAGAGAAGCCCACTGCCTGCCAACATGGAGCACAAGCGATATGCCAGCGAATTTGAGTACATGTTCGTCTTAAGTAAAGGTAGGCCCAAGACATTTAACCCCATTATGGAGAAGAGCGTGCACGGAGGAAAGATGATGGTTCGCGGCTACAGGGAGAAAGATGGCACTGTACGTAAGGTAGAGACCGGTGTCAAGGAAGAAAAGATTAAAGGAAATGTATGGTGCTATGATGCGGGCTGGATGAAGTCAACGCAGGACGTGATTGCATTCGAGCATCCTGCCATCTTCCCTGAAAAGATAGCACGTGACCACATTATGACATGGACTAACGAGGGTGACATAGTTCTCGACCCAATGTGCGGTAGCGGGACTACCTGTAAGGTCGCCAGGGCACTGGGCAGGGGCTATATCGGCATAGATATATCCCCAGAATACTGCGAGTTGGCTGGGAAGAGACTTGCTCAGTGTGTAATTTCGTTTTGATAGCGTGTCTAACTGCTCGAAATTCGCACTTTCTTATGTCAGTTCGATATAAGTATCATTTTGTGAGAGAGACAGCGATACAAGCGAAATTTAGTGCATATTAAATGTCCTAAAATCAATAAGATATGCCCGTTCTGTGCGGAGTCACGCTATAATCCGCTTACCGGCGGGTATGATGAGCTTAAACTGTTCTGCGGGCTTGCCCCGCCTTCGTGGGATGTAAGAGTCGGGTCTCTGCCAGAGTGCCCGAAGGTGATGACTAAATCAGCACTGAGAAGGTGGCAGAAAGAAATGAATGGTAATGTGCGTGTTAGGAGGTAGGGCTGTTATTTTAGTTTCTGTATAGAGACAGGATTTGCATAGCCAGTCCTTTGATATTGCTTTAACATTCTTGCCAGGTCTCTATACTTCATAGACTCTACAGACATTTTTTTCGACACAGGTTTTAATGCTTTTAATCCTTTTTTAATTTCACCCATTTCAAACACTCTATTGGCTTCCTGATAAACGTCCATATATCTTTCTTTAGATATAGTTTTATACAATTGATTCAAATTTTTAATTTCTTTTTCCACGCCCTTGGCTAATACTTTTGCAGTATTCCTACTTTCAATTGACTTTGATAGCATGCCAGCAACTATAGGGGAATTCTTCCCCAACACCCTCATACTAGACGCAAATGGCATTATCATACGCTCAATGTGTGCCGGGTTTAATTCGCCTGAAGGTAGAAACACAGGTGGTGGCTTCGTAAGCTGATATGCAGTAGACAATGCAGGCATTATGGCTGATAAAGGATTGCCCCATGCATCCATCGGGTACTGTGCCTGTGCAGGCCCAATTGAAGGGAGTTGTGCAGATGTAGGGCTAACACCAGGATAAAGCTCGGGAAGTGCAACACCTGTAGCCACAGGAGGTGCAGATTGCAGAAGCTCGTTGAGGCTAATCAGCGTGTTAATCTTATCGTGGGCTTCGTTACCGTTCATTGTGTACCAAATTAAGTTTGAGGAAAATTATACCCAATTTATATTCATTTACCAATATATCTTGATTTAACTTTAAATGGAGTTCCGAACTCTACCATACTTTGTTCGCTCGAAATGTTCGCTTTGCGCTTATTATAATATACTTCTGAAGCATAAGTATACTCAGGAAACAAAGTGTTTATAATTTTAGCACCTTTGTGGGAAACGGTCCTCATGTTATATTTTCCATATATTTGACCCCCATTACCTTTCTCCCCCTGCACAAAATCAAAAGTCTCACCTGCTATTTGGTACTCATATTTACCTTTACCAACAGGCCTTCTTCGTATTGTAGTTTCTCCTAATGCATTATACAGGTCTCTGCTCGCGATTGGAATAGAGACATCATATTCAATGTCCCATGAACGGCTAGCAAGGCGAGCACTTTGGACATTGCTCACATATTCCCATCCCTTTTCCGATGGGAAGTCAGGATTGGTGCTTGGAGTCCATCCTCCAACTCTATTTGCTTCTGTCTTTGCAAGATTTGTTAATTTATTCCAATCTTTTTTTGAAATATCAAGATGATAATCTTCTCCACTTCCACCTACATATCGAGCCATTAACTTAACCCCAAGCCAGTTCTCACCAAAAAGATTTTTAAGCACCCAGTCTGGTGCATACTCACCTAATTTTGAAACAGCTATTTTCCTTTGTTCTAAAGGAAGTTTGCTAATCTGTTCAATTGGGAAAATTGTTGCTATGTCAGCCGCAACAGATTGCAGCATACTATCAAGGTTTGCATTTGCAATCAGTGAGTCTATCTTGCTATGAGGGGAGCCGTTACCGTTCATTGTTCGCCCTTGCGCTCTCTAAGCCAATCAATAATTAATGGTTCAATTTCTCTATGAGTAATATACTCCACTGAACCAGGTACATCATAAGCCTTTCCGCCTTCTCCTTTCATCTTTTTGATAAGAGACTTTCTTGTTTCTCCATACTTCTCTGGATTCTTAAACATAACCTGATGTGCAAGTTCTGATACTAAAACATCGGGGCCACCCATACCTGGGAAATAACCAGGAGTTTTTGTACCATATATCATTCTAGGAGTACCAAATAAACTTCCTAAGGCTTGCTGTAATATATTAGGTCTATCAGAAAATGCAAATTCTCTAGGAGCTGTCATTGATCTTTTATATGGTCTCTCCTCTAATCTTGGGGCATCAGTTTTTCTCCATAAATCATATAAGGTTGCAGTGTCTGTTTCAACCCAGTCACCAGATTCATCTCTCCACCCAAATCTACTACCTTCAGGAAAGCGCTCTTGAAATGTATCAAGAGGAGTTCTAAAAACATCATAATACTTATTCTCAAAAATAGGTAGTTCACTTACATCACCAAAAAACTCCCTAACTTTACCCCTAAGACTTCTTTCTCCAAACAAGTCATTAATGTTCGCCTGTGCAATCAGTGAGTCTATATTACTATGGGCGCCGTTACCGTTCATAGCTCACCCATGCCGTATTTAGATTTATACTTATTAACAGCACCCCAAAAATCCCTCTCGCCTAAGATATATTTTGAGTCAATACCTTGCAGTCTAACCATATCATCATCATCCAAGTAGCGTCTAAATGTTATGTAGCGTGATTCCTTGCGCTTGCCTCGCTTCTTCCACGACTTTGGTATTGGGCGCATATTGGAAATAATGGATTTAATTCTGATCTTAGCCTCTACTCTCGCCCCGATAGGCGTATAATTCTCTTTCTCAAGTTCATTAGCAACGTATGCAACAGCAGCCCAATAAGCCTGTGCCTTGTCTTCACGATTGTCGGTCCAGAATACATCACGTATAGCCCGATAATATGGTGTCTTAGTAGTAGGCTGTGCCACGTCGCCATACGTTCTACGCGCACCGAAAATTTCTTCTTCAAACTGCGCCCTAAGCCTATTAAAATGTTTCACATCACTGAGCGGGCTCTTAGATAAATTGCGCCAAGCCTGTTGCGTGTGATTAAAAATCACAACATTTCTCTTTAACCAATCTACCCCTGCATCATATGGTTTCTTAGTACCACTCAAAATATATCCAGTCTCATTTGCAATAGAGCTCATTGTGCGGAAGATAACAGGCTCATACGTGTCAACAGCACCACCATATTCATCAAATGCATTGCTAGCCACCATCAAACCTTCACCCCTAATAAAGTTCATCCAATATCTTGCAGACGCATTCTTAAACCTATTCTTCTCACGCCCTAAAATATGATAATACATTGAGTATAATGCCCAACCAGTAGCAGTGCTGGCGGCAACATAACGCATGAGAGGAATTGGATTACCCTGTACAATCATAGGCTTAACTGCATTGTTGATCACATTCTCTGTAACACGATATGCAATACGATAAAACAGTGTTAATGGTTTTGCTATGGGCTTTGCCATCCAGCCAGGTATGAATGGCAACGAAGGTCCACCTTGAGTAACCAAGTGAGCCATCTGCCTTGCCTGTGTAATTTCACTTTCTGTAAATTTTGGTTGATATTTAGATATCTTACCATCCTTCTTGGCTATTGTATTCATACGCTTTACACTCTTGGATTCACGGGCAATAATTCCATCCACATTCTTCAACTTGAACGTAGTCTCAAGTAGGTGTCTTGCTGTGCTCTTGCTCATAAGTGCGGACGAAGGGGTTTTATTGCCAGTCAGCACATCCAAAGCTGTTCGCGCCGCAAAGTCACCAACAACAACAGAACGTATTCTATTTGAAATTTCGGTGGGGCGCATCAGGCCAGGACTAAATCTTGCATATGGCGCAGTAATAATTTCGTGTACACCTATTTCAGTACCGCCTATTGCCCTTGTAATTGCTACCCACTCTTTAACAGCACCAGGCCTAGCAAGAAAATCATTGTAAGCGCGCATCATATTGCTAAACCCAAATGCTGTATATATGTTCACCTCAGCAAGCATTGCATTTTTAGCACCACTTGTTGGAGATGAAAGCCCTATGTTAGATGTCAGCTTTGCCGCACTGCTAAAAAACCTTGACACTGGACCTGCAGGCTCCGTATTTGCCTGGGTTTTAACTTGTTTATATGCCCACCTGCCCCACCTGTCGCCCATCTCACTATTAACTTGCTCAAGCAGTGGCCGTATCTTTTTACCACCAACACCATCACGTCCATAATATTTATATGTAGCTGTTATGTGAGCAACCTGCTGAGCATAAGAACCAATAATCTTACTCATATCACGCTCGTATACATCTATTACTTTGCCAACAGTTCTCTTTGAGCCGTGTATGTCAGTTACAACATTACCCTTCTTGACATTGAAATTTGTGAGATCAATCATAACGCCTTCTGAGTCCCAAGCAAACTGTGGTGGTAAGTCTGCAACACGTGAATACTGCCTTCCAAATACACCTTTTTGCCCAGCCCATGCAGAATACTCGCTAAACTTAACCGCCGCAAGAATTACCGCCTCGTCTTTTGTAATCTTACCTGCTCTTAGTGCGCTCTGTATCTCTGGGTCCGAAGCCGCCACATGCTCGTGAACACGGCGCTTAAAATTATCGTCTTGATCTAGTGCAATTTTTGCCTTTCTCGTTAGTTGTAATGTAATATAGTCAGACTGATGTGCGTGTTCAACCTTTCCAACCTTAATCTTATTCCCTCGCTGGTTAACAACCTCATCACCAATCTTTATTTTTTCATTTACTAAGCCCATTACATCGCTATCATTCTTGAGCTTAATAATATTACCTTTCTTATCATATACTGAAAATATTGGAGCATAAGAATAATTTTTCTTTACCAGCCGGCGCACCTCAACGCCGTTCATCGCCATCTCGGTAAACATCTCATTATAAAACGCAGTCATTAATTCTTTGGCAACCTTATTATTAGCCTTTTGTTTATCACTTAAATTCTTTGGAACAAAATCACCGAACTTATCGTTTAAAACGCCTACATTAAGGTCCTTCAATGTAATCTTGGTACCTGTTTCCTGGCCTGTCACCTCCTTGAGAATACTATCTATTTCAACCCCCCTACCAGAAATTCGCTGACGCATTAATTCAAACGGTAGCATTTTATCTCGTCCAATCTCTATCATAGCACCATTCTTGGTGAGCATCATAGTTGTATGGACTGGAAGTGTGTGCTTTGTAACCTCGTCAAGAAACTTTTTAGCTTTTAGCGATATCTTTTCAATGGTACCAAGCGGTGCTCTTACTGCAAATTCCCTTACCTGCATTTTAGATTTAGACTCAGGTGTTATGGTCTCATTCCAAAAATGTAGCTGCTTACCAGTCATATTTGTAGTTGAGCCCTTACTCTCTGGGTATATCTCTGTCATCAATTCCTTGACTTCTCCTATGGGGGCATCAACCTTCTCCATATTCCCCCTAACCTTACCTCTATACCTATTCCAACTACCCCAAAGCCCTGGCTGCTTCTCTTTACTTGGGATACTTTCAAGCCCTATAACGCTAAACTTTCTCTGAACAGGCATCATTACCTTGCCTGGGATACCACCAATTCCCTCTATCGCATTCTTAAGTGCTATCCTTCGTATTTCATATTCAGATGGCCTTCGTTTGTATGGACCAAGCTCAAATGAAACTTGCTTTTTACCTGCAGTAGTGATACGTCCCTCTGCAACCCATCCTTTTTCCTTGGTGCCTGTAACCTCATATGTTATACCAATCTTAGACCGTTTACCTGTAGCCTCATTGGTTGTTATAATTGCGTCATCTACATATTCTACTGTTTTCTTACCTTCTTTATTCTTTACACCAAATAATTCATTAAACGCTCCAATTAATCGCGGGGACGAGACATCAACTTCAATGCCTTCCTTACCCTCGCCCAACTCAGCCTTATAAAACCTAACCTTACCCTCGCTAGCAGGCTCCTTGGTAACTTTAATCTCTGTTGTAGGGCCAGAAACAAACTCATATTTAGACTTAAACTTGGACAATGCATCACTTGCAGACTCACCAAAAATTCTCTTAACTTCGTTGGTAGCGAGGTCATGATACAGAACCACGCCTTTGCCATCAGACCTAGAATATACCTTCAAAAGGTCTATATTACTATCTGTCTCCTTTTCTTTGTATATCTGCTGTTTCTCTGGTGACCTTACTTCTTTAAATTCTTTGCCTGTCGCCTTTTGAATTGCAGTGTCTACAACATTTGTGCCAGCTTTAACAATTCTGTTAATCTCAATAGGGTCTCTATAGCCGGCAGCCTCTAGTGCAACACGCATTTGTGATTCAACGCCAACCTTATTTGCCCCCTTCATTGCATAGTGAAACGCCACAAGCGAAAGACCGTGTATTAAACGCTCTTCAACCGTCATATCAGACTGACCAAGGTCACTACCAGCACCAATGCCGAGCAACATACCAGCCTCGGCAGTATGAACACCGGCGGCGACTAATGGCTCATCGACAAACTTGGGGAATTGCTTGTATATTCTCAGCGCGCCAACACTTGTGAACATCAGCGATTGTATGGCTGAGCTTGTAAGCGACTTGAGACGCGTTTCCATGTCTGATGCTGGTGGAAGGTAAAGCTGGCTATGTGCGCCAAATGTAAGTAGATTACTAACGCCAGCATTATATAGTTGAGCGGCCTGAGGGCCCCTTGCGGCAGTTAAACTTAACACATTCTTAAGGTGTGTAGGGCTCTTACCAAGTATACCCTTGCTTGCCATGCCAAATGCTGCAGTTGCCTCGGTAAATTTTTCAGCCTTAACAAGCTCTCTCGCCATTACAAAACCCTCAGCACCCTTACCTGTCCTCATAAGCATCTGAGACCTTGCAGCAACCTGTGCAGATTTACCGCCATTAATTAATTTTTGTGCCTTGCTCGCAGTAGAGACCATCTTAGATGTACCTCTAACTGCCTTATACGCCTTACCTGCCTTTAATACATACGCAGGCGCTCCTGTACCACCAGTCAAAAAGCTAATACCTATAAAACCAAGACCGGTGCCAATCAATCCGCCTAGCACTTCAGATATGACCTGCCCTGTGGATTCAGCTTTTGGTAAATCTGCATTAACACCGAATGGAACAAGACCTTCAACAAATCTCTCACCGAAGCGCGTCCAATTGCTTACAGATTTGATTGGTTCTGATGTTATTGCACGGTGGGGAACAAAGGGAATATATAGAGCTTCACGCTCCTTGCGAGCACGCTCTAGTAAATTTATATCAAATGAGCCTGAAGTTATGCCGCCAACGTCTGGGAAGACTGAAAAGTCAAGTGGCATTTTTTTATCGCAGGCCTATTTGCTTAAAAAGCCATTCTACTTGGTCTGTCGGCCATGGGATTCCTTCTGAACCGGAAATCAACTTTGCAAGTGCTTCAGCTTGATCGAGTTCTTTTTCTTCTTTCGGTTCCGGTTTCGTTTTTTTCTTAGGCGGTTTCGTTTTGATTGGGGTTGCACTTTTTACATCACCCCTATCATCAAATTCAAAAGTATGAGTTTCTACAGCCAGCATGAGGATATCATCCGTAGTACCAACTCCCTCGCCTTCTAAGTATGTCTTTAGTCCTGTTATTTGATTTGGCGTAAGGGATGATAATGGGCTTACTACCTCTATGCCAAATTTCTCTTCAGTCGCTTTAAGTACACCTGACATAACATCTTGAAGTCGGTTCTGCGTTTCAACTGCTGCTTCCAACTGGTCTTTCTGTTTTGGATTTAAATCACCAATGGGTATGCCAAGAAAAGTATCAATCTCTTCTTGTACAATACCAGCTAATGAAACTATGCTTGCAATGTCCATCGTTTCAGGTCTTTCTCTTTTTATGTATTCATCAATTCCGGGTATTGCAAGCCTTGGGTCTATATTTACCATCCTGTATAGCGGGTCCTCTTTAGGTATACCAGAACTCGTAAAGACACCTAAAACTTTCTGTTGAAGGCCAGCACCTTCTTTCTTGGTAATCTTTTCTTCAAGAATTCTTCTTTGGTTATCATTAATAGATGGTATTGCCAATGCCGTCTGCAAGCGTTCAAGTGTTAAAGTCGGGTCATTATAGTTACGCTTCACAAAATAATTTATATAATCTTGGTCTGACTGGTATGCTCTAGACATATCAATTCCACTAGAGGCAAGCTTACCTCCTTCTTCTGTCTCCCAATCGTGCTTACCTAAAACGGCGGCAAACTCGTCACCTTTAAGGCCAAAATCGCCCAAATGATTAAGCACAGAATAATCCCTTTGAATTGCTTGATTATGAAAGATTTTCTTGTTCTGCTCTATCTGGCGCATCTGTTCAGCGGTATATCTTTTCTGCTCCTCAGTATCCTTTGTTGTCTGCCTCGCCCTGTCTAATCTATCCTGCTCCCTATCATATGCAAGTTCCTCGCGGCCTTGCTTGCCTTGTTCCAAAACATACAACAGTCTAATAATATCGTCGATATCAAAAGATGGTTGGTATTGTATTACTGCCATTAGATTTTCCTTTTTTTCCAGAACATATTCATTGTACTATAAAAGTCATTACCATATGAGACGTTCCTATTAAGCCATTCTTTTCTCTTTTTGCAACCGCCACATTCCTTTATCTTACCGCGCGAGGCAGATTTAATCAATGTTGATACGGTATCGCCTAGACCTCTACTCACTATGGACAGTCACTCTCATCCCATACACAGGTACCATCACTACATGTTTGCATACCTATACTATTGCAATCCATTCCTGCATTTTGCTGTTCTTCAGTTAATATAACTGTATAATCACCACCACCATTTGGAGATGCCTCGTACCCACCTGCAACACCAAGCAATCCTTGTAGCCAGTCAGCGGCACCGCCATATGCAGTACCAAGTCCAGTCTGGAACTGACGCCCTGCCTGTCTCGTCAGACCTGTAAGCTTCTCTGTTGCAGTGCCTAATACATTACTAAGTAATGATTCCTGGGCGCCTCCACCTGCGAACCCGCCAGTGACTTCTCTCGCCTTTTGAGCACCTGGTAGTAATCCTGTTCGAATCCCTCTTGTGCCAAGACCTATATCTTCACCACGTTGCCTTTGAAGGCCTCCTATTGCAGATGTAAACCTATCAAGATTAAATGGACCATAAGCACTAATTGACTGTAAAGCCTCTGATGGCAAATTAAGCAAGCTCATTATATTCCCAGGATCAGCACCGTATAATTGTTCTGCCGATGCACCAAAGCCAGACAACATTTGACTTGGATCGATACCTGCTTGCTGCAATGCATTCATTAACACCTGCATAGGGTCGCCCTGACCTACTGTATATCCACCCTGACATTGAGCTACGGCACCCCCATGCTCAAAGCCCTCTGAGTATACCTCTATATACTCTTCAACATTAGGGTCCCATTCAAAAACTACTTTTGTATTTATATGCATTTTATTTATCCTATTTAAATTTTTACTTAGGCTACCCAACTATGTAAGCGTCAGTAACTCCCTCATGGGGGCCCACCAACCTGTACAACATCCGCAGGATCGACAGTCCCCGTCGGGCGACCAAATAGTTGTTGAAACCAACCTGGCTCACCTGTCTCCTGAAAACTTCCACCGGCCAGGATAGACGCCATCGCAGCATTAGTAAAAATTGACTCTGTAAACTGCTTATTCCAAATATCCCTTTGCAGGTTAATATCACCTTTCCTTCTTTTAACCTGTTCGACGCTAGGCACTAACCCTGAATACGCCTGTGCAGCCTTAGGCAACATATCCTTAATTTTTCCTATATCTCCAAACTTAGCGGCTGTTAAACCACCGCCAAGCAATGCACCACCACCAGCCTTAAGCGCTGCAGAAAGCATCGACCCTACACCAGGGAACGCCGCTGGAAGCAAAAAGGAACCAGCTAGTGCAGCCAATTTTCCAAACTGCTCACGCTTCATTTGCCTCTTAGAGCCAGCAGATTCCTCAACATCTAACCCAGTCAAAAACCTTTCAAGCTCTCCTGTAGCTTGTGTCTGACCTCTTTTGAATGCAGTTTGACCTAAGCCAAGCCTCGTTCTCATAGTGTCTAAAAATTGCATTAATTCAGGTGGCATAATATATCTCCTTTATCCTAAAAACCATCCACAAAAATATGTATTCAACCATGACCCACCGGTCACATCTGTTTGTTGCGTCCCACTGGTTTGATATACTTCAACGCTGGCAGTATCACCCTTATCCATATCTGCCACAGCGGTTATACTAAATGTATAGTAATTCAAATCGGCAGAATAATTTGGGTCTATATAACTTACATAATACCTATTTGATGTGCTAATTCTTGCCCTATATCGCGTTGCTGCTGCATCTAATTCCTCAAGAGTAACATTAGTAGAAAGCAAATATAATCCATTCTTTGGTGCTGTAAATGTATCTGATGCGAAATTATGAGTACGATCAAACACCTCAGTATCGAAATCAATTGTTACCCAACCGTCGATAGCAATATTCGCATCACTGGAACTATTGTAAGCGAGGAATGCCGTCTGACCAGGTGCTGTAAACATACGACCAACAGATAAATTATGACCAACGTCTAACGATTTCTTAACATGCTTATTACCGTCTTCTGTAAGCTCCATGTACCAATCTATACCACCAAGCTTAACATAATATCTCAGTGGGTTTCCACCAAAAAGGGCAAATACATCTTCACCTTCACTTAGATTTGGTGCACTGCGAATAAAAGAAGTATCTTTCTTACTCGTTGCACGTAATAATCTTTCCTGTCTTGATGGCATTAGCTAACTCTCTTATAAATTGGTCTATATTCAATGGATATATCATTAAAGAACATTTTAGCATCTGTAGCTGGGTCTAACTTAAAGCGAATACTCTGACATTCTTTTGGGGTAGCAAAAGAATGGACAGCTACATCCCAATTAGACGTACCGCCAGTCCATGTGCCAGTAAGCCCGCTATTGCTAAACGATGTATTACCATCTATAGCCCAATACATATCATCTGCTTCATTCCCAGAATCTGTCTTTTTGTATGTCGTATAAACCTTATATACCTTTTTAATACGTCCGACATCCCCAAAATCAATATCTTTTGTTACAATTTCAATATTACCTACTTCAGATGAATTATTATTATACTTAACTACAGTGCCAGTACCTGACGTATGTGCACAAACTAAATCCTTATTGTAGTCTATGATAAAATTAGTTTGAATTTTGTCGTCTGTAAATATAGCATCACCATATGTCCACGATTTGGTTCTAACATCATAAATATATACATCACCATCGCTAGATGCAGAACTATCTCTTAGAACAACAATCTGCTTATCCTTGGGAAGGTACCCAACCATAGAACTATCCGTTATGAATTCGCTCCAAGTCTCATTATATAAACCCAAATTTGCTTTCGTATCAGAATCCCTAATTTTTCCATCAATTAAATTTACTATATTGCTACCATCAAAAAGATAGCATCCGCTCTCATTAATCCACACTATTCCAAATTCAGTCTTGAATACCGCCGATGGTAGCTTAACGCCCATATATTTATGGGTAGCCTCAAGAAACCAGTTGCCTGGCGATGGAGAAGAAATATTAATAATAAACAATGTACGTTGCTTAAATGCAAAAAGCCTATCAGCATACTCCTCCAGTTTAACATATTCCTCCGCATCACCCCTTATAACATCAATAAAATAACTGCGCGGGAAAGTATCAAATCTATTAGCAGGAGAATACATAATCCTATCACCCATATGAATTACTTCACCAAATTTATTTTTTGTTCTAACATTAGCAACAAACACACGCCTATTGGCAACTATAGCGGTCTTGTATCCTTCGGCGGCACCGCCAATAGAAATAGATGCCTCGTCATTAGAAAATCCATTTAGTATCTCATATGTTTCAATATTTGGAGATGCACTCATAACTGTATTTGAATAAACTCGTACGGCTGTACTGCTGGCCCAAGCCGTATAGTCACCATCAGGCTTAGCTCTCGCACCATCTCGCATACTTATATCAAGCAATAGAGTCCAAGGCTCATCAGTACTATCTTCCCTTACATATATTCTTGCACCACTTATTCTTTCGTCAAATGCAGATGTTGCTCTAACGTCCAAATCAAGTTTATCTCCATCATCAGGCGAAAATGTATTATTAGATGTAGGCACATACAATAAAGACTCCTGTGCGCCATCGTAGATAAAACTACTCGCAATTTGATATGTTTTATTTAGCCAGTCACCGCCGGTGGTCGCATCATCTACTTTAATTTGAAATCCTGTACCGGCACTTGGATAATCGCTGGCATGAATTACAAGTTCTGTTGGCGCATCTAATGTATTAGTATTTTCAAACCACCCTGTATATGTATCTCTTGAACCACCTGCACCTTGAAAATGTGTACGCTTTATATACCCATACCATTTAGTTCTATTAAGGTCCCCGAAATTACCGTCTGACACTCTTAATGCTTCATCTACAAAATAAAACACACCCTCTACACCCGCCGTTCCATTACCGCTAGCAACAGATTCCATATTAATGGCAGTTGCAGACCATGAATCACTTGTTTTGTCGTATAAATCAACCTCTGCATTCGTAGCATCAACCATTGCAAGCCAATCTTCTCCAGAATCATCCACGCCCTTAATAACAACATCAGCCGTGCCAGACTCATCTGTAAACTCAGCCTTTTGTGTAATAGTAAGTTTATCAGTTTCTACAATTAGGATGGTAAAATATCCATTATTCCCAGAATTAGATGCCCCAGAAATAGCAATCACCATACCCACAACAAAGCCATCTGATATAAAACTGCCGTTTGCCGGCTTTGATACCGAACTAAATGCCGGGTCAGCATCATTAAATGTTGCTGTTATAGTAGCAGTAACATCCTTCTTATGGTCTGATGCAAAATAAAATAGCCCATGCCCGGCGGTAAGTACTGCCACATTAGCAGGAACATCTCCGTGCGTTGCCTCAGCACCAATACTTCTTATCGCACCATCTTGATCGCACATAATATTTTGACAGCCAGAAAGCTCGTCATTGCCAATATCCCTAGGGTCTTTATATGTATTAATCCCACGAAAGGAGTTGAGTGTTAGCATCTGCTTAGGCAATTTCAGTCACTCCTTCACCGTTCACCTGAATGTGCCCGTGAATTGCTGGTCCGTGTACCTTTAGAGTCTTGTATTTGTACTTCTTAGGGTTAGAGCTATAGATAAAATGCTCGCAGAACCGCTTAATCTTCTCGACTTCCTCTGGGGTATAGATAGACTCACCGCCTGACGGCTGAACCCTGAAATCAAAGGCGCGGTAATACATATGCGTAGAAAGCTTATTATCGCCACGATAGGCACTAGTAATGACTAAATCTTTATCCATTTCCTGTGCTATATATCCGCTCAGAGCATAGCATATAACCTGTAATCTGTCATCTAACACATCAAACTGTTCCTTCAGCTCGTCGTACTTGAATTTAATCATTACTTCTTCTTCTTCTTAAGTGAGGTAAATAGAGATTTAAGTGCATTAATTACGCCCGCTTGGTTCTCAATTCTACCAGCAAATGCTACGCCAGTCAATGCTCCAATAACAGCCCAAATACCTTTGAGCATTTCGTAGTCATTAGGCCACCAACCAAATGCATAGCTAAGCGTAAATCCTGCACCAGCTATAATACCAACTTCAGATTTACCACCTACATACTTTCTTATTGCTTTAAGTACTAAGTACATTTATTATCTCCTATTTGAAATTACTTTTAATCGCAAAGAAAGCCGTGCTGACTATCCCTGCCACCATTAACCACATTACCTTGAAGGTTGACTTTCGGAAGTGAGTATTTCTCTCTACCGCACCCTGTAAGCCTAAATCTTCGTGCTTCTGAGGGTCCCCCATCAGACAAACCTTAATATCCTTAACATCAATCGCTAATTCCTCACGCTCTTTTCGATGCTCCGCAAGAACATCCAAAATTGTGTGTAATTCTTTTCTTTCGTTTCCATTCACCTTCATTTACCACTATTTAATTTACCTTTGATATAGTTAATGTCATCTGTCATATCATTTATCTCTTGAATCAATTGTTCGTGCCGTCTGTCTCTTGCCTCATCACTGCGATTCCAGCGATTTATTAGGGCGATTACTTTCTCGTTAATACCTTTCAGTTTGCCCATAAGCGTTTTAGTGAGGAATGTAATGAGAATACCAAGTATGACAGCCGAAAGACCTGTGAATCCGTACTCTATCCATATCTTATCCATTAGTTTCTCTTTTGTTCAATCCATTCATAGCCTCTACCTATTATTATAGTCTCATAAGTCTCATGGCTGAGACAATATGACTCTATTACTACCTGGCCTTCATAATATGATTCACTTAGGATATACCTATGATATGAGCCGCTATCATCTTGTAAGATCATTGCTCCAGATGAAGTACCTATCTGAGAACAACCTGCAGTTAGTGCTAGTATTAGGAATATCGTCCATTTCATTTTTATCTTCTATCATTAAGCCACTGCCTTACTAGTCCCACCAGCATCTTCTTGAATATACCGAATATCAGTAGGGTAAGAAGTGCTGACCGTATATCGCCGTAGCGAAACATCATTAGCACAATTATCGTTCCTACAGTTGACACCCCCACATCCGCAGTGATGCGACTGAACTTTGATTTCGATAATTGATTCATTCTTCATTGTTAGGCAGCTTCTTCAGCAACGTCTAAGCTTCCTTTGAGAATCCCAAAGAAATACTCCCTTCCACCCTGTAACTGAGCTACATTGAACTGTGCACTACGTAGCTTATTATCTAAGTCTGCAACATGGTTCACCATATCAATCTGTTCAGGTTTTAGGTCATCTACTTTATACTCTTGCCCATCGATATTTACTGTAGGCTCGTCTTTTTTCTTTTTAGCCATTTGTCTATCTCCTTATGTGTTTTATGCTACTAGTATCAATACGTATATTGTCTAGCAGCACTGATTTAGTATCACTATCACTGTAAGCGATACTCCTGTTATCAAAGAAAACCTTTATCTCTGATTTAGTATTTGAGTCAGTAGGATAATCTGCCTGTGTTGTAGCAACACCATTGATTACATGATGCTTACCAATCAACAACCTGCCATGTCCATCACCGTGCTTCTTAGCACATTCTGACACAAAGTATTCTTCTATTGTTTCAAAGCTGTCTGAGCGCTTAACTACAGTACCATCTACTTCTACAAAGTAGTCATACTGCGCTGAAGGATAAGTCAAAGTCTCTACTGCTCCATCTGGATAAGTCTTTACTCTTGTCGCATCTGGAGTAGTATTACGATGTAATCGTACTCTATGTCCCTGACTGCACCTTCTAATAATCATTTTATTATGCGTTTTCTAATGCTTCCACTTTTGCAGTTAATTCTTGTACTGCTTTTACTAACATAGGTACAAACTTAGAATACTGAATACCATACTGTTTGCCATCGCCAGTACATGATGTTGTAAGATTAGTTTTGTCTGCTATTTTGTAACCATATTCAGCTTCTATCGCTTCTACATCTTGAGCTAAAAACCCAATATCAAGCCAATCTTCTTTGTGTGTTCCGTCTGGCGTGGCATTATCTAAATCTGCATCTTCATCATTTTTATCTATATATTTTGCACGTTTATCCCATTTGTAAGTAATCGGACTCAACTTATTAAGAAACTCTAAACCTAAATCCAAATCATTAACATCGGTTTTGTCTCGTTTATCGGAAGCAACAGTCCAATCTACCTGAATATTAGATTCAGTAATATTCTCATCACCAAAAAATATCTTATTATCACCAGTTGTTTGATTACCCCCGGGTGAACCAGTACGACCAGCATCAAGCCCAATTCCAATATTATTATCGCCACTGGTGACAGCATATAAAGCAGTTGTACCAAGTGCAACATTCGTTGCACCACCTTGGCATCCTGCTAACGAATCTTGACCTATAGCCGTATTATAATTTCCAGTAGTGACACTATCCATTGAACGCAAACCAATAGCAGTATTCCCATCGCCTTCTGTTAATTCAGTAAGCGTGCTATATCCAACGGATGTATTGCCTAATGCCCCATTCATAGCTCCAATCATAGATTGGCTACCGACTGCTGTATTTTTATTTGATACCGCTGATACCCAATCACCTGAACCAGCACCACTACCAATTAACGTATTATCAAAAGACTCATCTCCATTTGCATCTAAAGTACCACCAAAAGCCAAATAACCAACCGCTGTATTTCTACCACCTTCATTCAAATCAAATCCAGACCTATAACCTAATAATGTGTTTTGTACTCCTGTCGTTAAAACTTTACCGCTTTCAAATCCCACAGCCACATTATTAGCACCCGATGTGAGGGCTGTGAGAGCAGACTTACCAATCGCAACTGTACCAGAAGATTCTTCTTCTAATGCACCACCTAAAGCAGTATAACCAACAGCAACGCAGTCGATAACAGCTTCTGTTCCAATGCTACCACCCATAGTACCTTTACCAATGGCAACATTGTTAGATACCTGAGTTGAACCCTCATCAAGTGCTCC